>Ga0180301_10000502_pt1 | contig 30137 bp, 34 predicted proteins | sample GuaBasSediGuay16_FD_121797 | JGI IMG/M metagenome (GOLD analysis project Ga0180301, IMG submission 121797) | Subseafloor sediment microbial communities from Guaymas Basin, Gulf of California, Mexico - Guay16, Core 4569-2, 12-15 cm | ecosystem: Environmental > Aquatic > Marine > Hydrothermal... | reverse complement strand
TGATCTTTCAACCAGAGATTAAGAAGTACTACATCAACGGTGAACTTACGAGGTCAGTAGAATTACCGGGAGTAACTTCTATATTAGCTAGTGCAGATCCGTTGCGTATTGGATGCTACAAACCTGGAGTTAGACATGCAGATGTTGATATCGCCCTCGTCCGCATCTACAACCGCGCTTTGTCGGAGGACGAAATACTCTGGAACTACCTGCATCCGAACGAGCCCGTGCGCGGCGGTCTCGTCCTCTGGTTGCACCACACCTCGATAAACGCGACTGCGGGCGTCTGGCGCGACCTCTCGGGCTGCGGCAACGACGGCGCGATCCACGGGGCGGAGCCGGTTTATGCGGGGCTCTCCATCGAGAGGCCCGTCTACGTGCCCCCGGGCACTGGCTACGTCTACCTCAGGGGCTACGGCGACGCGAACGTCGTGTTCTTCGTGAGGGCCCGCTTCCTGAACGGCACGTGGGGGAGCCTCTTCTGCGGGGAGCTCGCGGACGGCGAGTGGGACGCGAGGCTCCTCACGTTCCGCCACACCGGCATAACGGCGGTCGAGGTCGGCGTGAACTTCACGGACGCGGGGCGCCACCGCGCGGCGCTGGACCGCGTGGAGGTGGGGCTGATAGACCCCGTCGAGTGGAACGCCTCCCTGGTCGGCGCGGCGCCCCTGCTCGCGGCGCCGAACATCATGCACCAGACCGTCACGCTCATGAGCAGCGTCCTGAACGCGAACGCGACGCTCTACGCCCAGACGGTGAACATCCTCAGCAGCATCTCCAACGCCAACTCCACGATCTACGCCCAGACGGTGCGCATCCTCTCGGAAATCGAGAACGCCAACGCGACCCTCTACGCCCAGACCGTGGAGATCCTGGGCAGCATCCGCAACGCCAACGCCACCCTCTACAACCAGACCCTCCAAATACTGGCGGACGTCTGGAACACCAACGCCACCCTCTACGAACAAACCGTGCAGATACTGGCGGACATCTGCAACGCGAACGCGACACTGTACGCCCAGACCGTGGAGATACTCGCGAACGTGCACAACGCGATCGCCGCGGCGGCCTCGCAGGGCCTGTACTTCGACGGCGTGGACGACCGAGTCGAGCTGACAAAATATCTCGACTATCCCGTGGTAACTGTCGAGGCCCTCGTGAAGAAAGTGGGCGGCAATGATTTTATGACTCGGGCGATAGTGTGGGAGGGGCTGGGCGTTGTAGCTGGCCAGTTCAGCTGGGGCGTTGGTACGCGGTACGATAGAGAGATAAGATTGTATCTTTCGAACGAAAGCACAAAGGAACTCATCGTTTGGCATTACGATTTCTGGAACAAGTGGACGCACGTGGTGGTTGGTTTCGACACCAACACTATGAAGGCGTTCTGCTACGCAAATGGCGAGTTCCTAGGCGAGAAGGATATCACCGTGGTGCCCGTCGAGACCCATCGCGGGAAGTACGTCGGCTTTGCGTATAGGGACCATGTGTTTTACGGTCCAATTGCCTTTGTGCGAGTCTACAACCGCTCCCTCTCGGAAAGCGAGATCCTCTGGAACTACTACCACCCCAACGAGCCCGTCCGCGACGGGCTGGTGCTGTGGCTCTCTCCAGAGTCCGTCGACGTCGACGAAGGCGTCTGGCGCGACCTCTCGGGCTGCGGCAACGACGGCACAATCCACGGGGCCCGTCCCGCGACGACCTCCATGTTCCTGCAGACGATCAGCCTGCTTGCGAACGTCTACAACACCAACAGCACCCTCTACTCGCAGACGGTGCAGATCCTTTCGGACATTCAGAACACGAACGCGACGCTGTACCAGCAGACGCTGGAGATCTTGGCGGACGTCTCGAACGCCAACGCAACGCTCTACCAGCAGACCCTCGAGATAATTTCGCTTGTGGAGAACACCAACGCGACCCTCTACCAGCAGACGCTGACGATTCTCTCCGACCTCCACAACGCGAACGCCACGCTGTACCAGCAGACCGTGCGGATACTGGCGGACATATACAACACCAACTCCACGCTCTACTCGCAGACCGTTCAGATCCTCACGGACCTCTGGAGCGTCAACAGCACCCTCTACGAGCAGACAGTCCAGATTCTGACAGACATCTCGAGCGCGAACGCCACCCTCTACCAGCAGACGGTGCAAATACTGACCGACCTCTGGAACACGAACTCGACGCTCTACAGCCAGACAGTTCAGATCCTGGCGGACATCTCGAACGTGAACTCCACTCTCTACCACCAGGCGGTGACCATCCTCACGGACCTGCGCAACCACAACAGCACGCTCTACGAGCAGACGGTCACGATCCTCTCGTCCGTCCGCAACACGAACGCGACGCTGTACGAGCAGACCGTGAGGATTCTCGCGGATCTTTGGAGCGTGAATTCCACGCTCTACCAGCAGACCGTGGACATTCTCGCAGACGTCCGAAACGCGAACTCCACCCTCTACAGCCAAAGCCTCCGGATCCTGACCGACCTGTACAACGTAAACTCGACGCTGTACCAGCAGACGGTGGACATAATCGCGCACGTCCGGAACACAAATGCCACCCTCTACGAGCAGACGCTCCAAATCCTGGCGGACATATACAACACGAACGCCACCCTCTACGCCCAAACGGTGGAGATCCTCCTCGACGTCCAGAACGCGAACGCCACGCTGTACAACCAGACGCTGGAGATAATTTCCCTCGTCAGGAACAGCAACGCCACCATATACCAGCAGACGCTCCGGATCCTGAGCGACCTCGCAAACGTCAACGCCACCCTCTACCAGCAGACGGTGCAGATACTGGCAGACCTCCACAACGCCAACTCCACACTTTACGAGCAGACAGTCGCGATTCTTGCGGACGTCCGAAACACCAACTCCACCCTCTTCCAGCAGACCGTGGAGATCCTGGCGGACATCGAGAACGTGAACTCGACCCTGTACAGCCAGACGCTGCGGATCCTGGCGGACGTACAGAACACCAACGCGACGCTCTACGCCCAGACGGTCGAACTGCTGGCGGAAATACAGAACACGAACTCCACGCTGTACAGCCAGACGGTCCAAATTCTGAGCAACATCTCCAACGTCAACTCCACGCTCTACGAGCAGACGGTTCAGATACTTGCCAACATCGAAAACACCAACTCGACGCTTTACCGGCAGACCCTGCAGATTCTGGCCGACCTGCAAAACACGAACGCGACACTGTATTCCCAGACCGTCCAGATTCTGGCCGACCTCCAGAACGCGAACAGCACGCTCTACGAGCAGACGGTCACGATCCTCGCGAACATAGAGAGCGTCAACAGCACCCTCTTCCAGCAGACCGTCGACATTCTCGCGGACGTCCAGAACACCAATGCAACCCTGTACCAGCAAACGGTGACCATCCTGAGCAACATCCAAAACACAAATGCCACACTCTACTCACAGACCCTGCAGATACTCAGCGACCTTTCAAACGTGAACGTGACGCTTTATTCCCAGACGGTCCAGATCCTGAGCGACATATCGAACGTCAACACGTCCCTCTACTCGCAGACCCTGACTATTCTGAGTGAGATCGAAAACACCAACACGACCCTGTACCAGCAAACCGTGCGGATTCTGAACGACCTCTGGAACGCGAACTCGACGCTCTACTCCCAAACGGTGACGATCCTGAGCGACATCGCCAACACCAATGCCACGCTGTACGGTCAGACCGTAACCATCCTGAGCAACATTCAAAACACCAACGCCACCATATACCAGCAGACGCTCCGGATCCTGAGCGACATATCGAACGCGAACGCGACGCTTTACGCCCAGACCGTGGAGATATTAAGCGAAATTTCCAACGTGAACGTCACGCTTTACAGCCAGACGGTCACGATTCTGAGCGAGATTGAGAACACCAACGCGACGCTCTATCAGCAGGCGATCGCGATCCTGAACGACATCTGGAACGCGAACTCCACGATCTACGAGCAGACGGTGGCGATCCTCAACAGGATCTCCAACGTCAACACGACGCTCTACCGGCAGACGGTGGAGATACTTTCCGCCGTCCGCAACACGAACTCGACGATCTTCCAGCAAACCGTGGAGATTCTGAACAGCATCTCGAACACAAACGCCACCCTGTACGCCCAGACGCTTCAAATTCTCAGCGACGTTTCGAACGTGAACTCGACCCTCTACGAACAAACCGTTCAGATCCTCAGCGACATCTGGAACGTCAACTCCACGCTGTACTCGCAGACCGTGCAGATACTTGCCGACATCTGGAATGTCAACTCCACCCTCTACCAGCAGGCGGTGACGATCATGGCGGAGATATGCAGCGTGAACTCCACGCTCTACGAGCAGACGGTGGAGATACTCGCCGACCTGCGGAGCGCGAACAGCACGCTGTACTCGCAGACGGTCCGGATACTGGCGGACGTCTGGAACGCGAACTCCACGATCTACAACCAGACGCTGGAGATACTGGCGGACCTCTGGAACGTGAACTCCACGCTGTACCGGCAGGCCGTCGAGGTGGTCGCGCTCGTGCAGAACGCGAACGCCTCGATCCACAACCAGACCGCGAACCTGATGGTCGCGCTGATGAACGCGAACTCGACGATCCACAGGCAGCTGCTCAACGTGCTGTTCGTGCTGTACGGCGTGCGCGAGGTTCACCTCGTGTTCGTGACGCCGGGCAACGAGACGGTGCCGATGGACGCGCTCCGCGTGTACGTCGACGAGAACCCGCTGTCGCTGCCGCTGTACTACACGAAGGACGCGGAGGTGGAGGTGACGGTGAAGGACGTGTGGGGCAACGTGCTCTGGGTGGGCTCCGAGAAGCTGCACGCGGAGGAGAGCAGCGTGGTGGTGCCGCTGAACGTCTGCCACCTCGTGGTGTACAACCCCAACACCGTGAAGCTCACCGTCAGCATCTGGCCCGTCAACGGGGGGCGCCCCCTGGCGGGGGAGATAGGGCCCGCGGGGTCGGCGGACTTCTACCTGCCGTACGGCGAGTACTACCTCGAGGCGAGGTACGGCGCGCGCGTCGTCGAATCCAGGGTCATCACGCTCGAAACGCCGAGGGAGACGATAAAGCTTCCGTGCGTCGAGACGCCCCCGGAGCCGTCGCCCGTGACGACCGCCGGCAACCTCCTGATACCCATCGCGATAATCATAGCGACCGGCGGCTTCTCCTGGGTTCTGAGCATCACGAGACAGAGGGCCGAGATGAGGAGAAGGCGCGAGAAGATCCTGCGCGCCAGGAGAGAGGAGGCGAGGCTCAGGATCAGGAGGGCCCTCGAGAGGGCGGTCGCGGAGTACGAGAGGGAGACCTTCGGAACCATAGAGGAAGAGCTGAGAAGGAGCCTCTTCGGGGGCGGGACGAGGAGACGGGGGAGGCGGCGGTGAGCGAGGAAAGGGTCGAGGGGCTGGCGGCCGTCTTCGAGAGGAGGAGGCTCAGGGACAGGATAAGGAAGGCGCTCGGGGGAAGGAAGATCGCGGCGGCGCTCGCGCTCGCCGCCGTCGTCGTGGCCGCGGCGGTCATTGCCGCCGCCGGCCCCGGGACGGCGCCCGCGCGCCCGCCGGTCGTGGAGAAGGACGTGCTCGTGGTCGCCGGGCACGAGAGGTACGTCGGGGCAAGGATACGCGTCGGGGTGCTGAACGTCACCGCCTCTTCGTGCCTGTTGCTCGAGGGATGCGAGCTGTCCGCCGGCACCGTCGTGCTCGGGGACAACGCAACAATGGTTGCCGAGGATTCGCGGCTGTGCGTCGAGAGGGTTGACGGCAGCGGCGGCAGCATCGTGCTCGCGCGCTCGGAACTGTCGTGCTACAACGCGACCGTCGCGTCCTTTTCCGCCGTCAACTCCACGATTCGGGGGCTCGCCGCCGCGGGGGTGGCGGAGCTGCTGAACTGCAGGGCGGACGAGCTGAGGGTGTCGCGGGAGGCAAACGTCAGCGGCAGCGCCGTGGGCCGCATTGTCGCGGCGGGCGCCCGCGTCTATATAGACGGGGGGAGGGCGGAGGTCGTCGCGCGCTCGTCCAGCATCAGGGCGAGGTTCGCGGAGGTCTCCCTCGTTGCGGAGGAGTGCGCTGTTCTCGCGAACGCGTGCGTCGTGCCGGAGGCGGCGCTGAACGCGACAACCGCGGCGTTCGTGGCGTGCAACACCACCGTGCTCTCGTGCGCGGGGTCCTACGTGGAGTGCTCGCCGCCGCCGTCCGCGCTGGACGCCGACAACGCTTCGACGGTGCTCGTCAACACGACCTTCGCGGTCAGGTTCGTCGACGCGTCGGGGGCCCCCGTCGTCGGCAGCGCCGTGGTCTCCTCGGACCTCTCGGGGCCCTTCGAGGTGCACGGGCCCAGGGCGGTGGTCTCCGTGAGGACGGCGGTGATAGAGGGAGGGGGCAACAGAACGTCGCCGGTCAGGCTCAGGTGCGCGGCGCCCCTCGTGGCAATACTCGGGGCGCCGTACGAGAACGGCACCGCGGTGCTGGGGCCGGCGTTCTCGGGGGAGATAACCTTCGTGGTCGGGGAGTCCGACGTGAGGATACTGTCGTCGGACGCGGTGATACGCTCGGCGGCCGTGTACGGCCCGCGCATGTCGCTCGACGTGGAAGCGCCGGACGGGGGGCAGATAGTCGTGCAGTCCCCGCACCCGCCGAGGGACGTGCGCCTCGGCGGCGCGAGGCTGCTCAACGGCACGGCGCCGGGGTGGCTCTACGAGGACGGCACGCTCACGATAACCCTCCCGCCCACCGCCCGCGGGAGGCTCGTGGTCGAGTTCGAGGTCCCCGAGAAGACGGCGGCCGCCGCGGCCGGGGGCGCCGGGGAGGGGGGAGTGCCCGTGTTCGCGGTGGTGGCGCCGCTGGTGCTCGGGCTTGTGCTGGTCGCGGTGCTCATGCTCGCGGTGTGCAGGTCGCCGGCGGCCGCGGGGGCGATGATGCTGGCGGCGGTGGCCTGCTCCGTGATGACGGCGGCGCTCGGCCCCGAGCTGGGGCCGTCCGTCTCGATGGTCGCAATCGCCGCCGTCTTCCTGGCGCTCTTCGCCTACTTCAGGTGGAAGTGCGCCGCCCCTTCCGGCTAGCGACGAAGTCGAGGAGGCTCGCCCCCCGGAGCCTCTTGCCGAACGCCGCCTCGACTATTTTTTCGAGGTGCTCCCTGAACATGCGCTCCCAGTAGTACTTTCGCGCCCTCTGCGTCATCGTCGGTATCTCGTCGTCGACCACCGGCTCGACGACGGGCCTCCCGTCCACGACGTCCGCTATCACGAACTGCACCTTCGGCGGGAGCTGCCCCCCGCGCTCCAGCAGCTTCTTGGCGGCCCTGACGTGCATCGCGTCCACCGCGTACTCCGACAGGTCCTTGGACAGCCCCTTGCTTATGACGAGGCCCCCGTCCCTCTTGCCCGAAAGGAGCTCGTCCCTGACGGATGCGATGAAGGCCTCCGCCTCGGCCCTGCTCCCGATCTCGCCCCTGAGGATGCCCCCTATCAGGCGGGCCTGCGCCTCCTTAAGCAGCGGCGGCGCGTCCCCCCTTATCGTCTCGAACCCCACGAAGTCGACCCTGTCCACGAAGCCGTCCTTCCACATGAGGAGGCCCGCGTACCTCTTCTTGACCCCCGTCAGCAGAATCCTGGAATAGAACTTGTCCAGCGTCATTCTTATGTAGCGGGGGTCGCCCCCCCTCGCCGCGACGAACTCCCGAACCTTTCTGGTCAGCAGGTCCGCGAAGTTCTCCCCGATCCTCACGAGCACCTCCGGCGGCCGCTCGACGGGCAGCTCTATGAACAGGGAGTCCGTGTCCCCGTATATCACCTTCGCGCCGTGCGCCTCCGCGATCTCCTTCGCGAGGGTTATCAGGCGGCGCCCCGTGAGCGTGATGCTCTCCGCGACGTCCAGCGTGAAGAACCTGGAGCCGGGCCTCGCGGTCACGCCGTAGAAGGAGTTCATCATCACCTTTATCGCGTTCTGCCGTATGTCGAGGACCTCCCTCTCCGTTCCCTCGGCGTTCTTCATCGCCCTCTTGTAGCGCATCCTCGCCTCGAAGAGGCGCACGAGCACCCTGCGGAAGATGCCGTCGAACCTGTCCGTGAACCTCGCCCTCTCGGTGACGATCGGGCCCCGGGGGTCCAGCGTCTCGGGCGAAATGTTGAAGGCCATCGCGATCGAGGGGTACAGGCTCTGGAAGTCTATCACCGCGACGTTCCTGTGTATCCCCGGGACCGGCGGGAACACCACGGCGCCCCGCGCCTTCTCCTCCGCGCCCTCCTCCTTCCCCCTGCTGCAGGGGAACACAAACCTGGGCCTCAGGCCGTTCGCCTCCCTGAGCACCAGCGACGTTATGGGCGGCGTCTTCCTTACCGCGTCCTCCGGAAGAACGCCCGACAGGGCCGCGAGCTCGACAACTATTGATGTGAGGCGGAGCTTCGCGTCTATCCGCCGCACGAGGTCCGCGTCGTTCACGTTGTAGTTCATGAGGGCCCGCCTGTCCGCCTCGTACATCTCCCTTATGCTCCTCCTCGGCAGCTTCTCCGCCCCGAGCTCGACGCGCGCAACGTAGTCCAGCGTCAGCTGCTCCGGGTTCTTTCTGGAGTACATCCTGTACAGTTCCATGAGGTCGAGGAAGTTCAGCTGCCTCCACTCGAACCTCTCCTTTCTTATGCGGCACCTGGCCCTGAGGTACGGCAGGTCGAAGACGGAAGAGTTCCACCCGGCGAGGACGTCGAAGGTCGACGCGACGTTCAGGAACTTCGAAATGGTCTTCGACTCGGAGTTCTCGCAGAAGAACCACGACCGGCCGTCGTCGGCCACCAGCGCGATCGACAGGATCTCGTCCCTCTCGGGCCTGGGGAAGCCGCGGGAGTCGTCGCACTCGATGTCGAAGAAGCCCACCCTTAGCGGGGGCAGGTCCTCGTCCGGGCACCGCCTCATCGACGCCCCGGAGATCTCGACCCCCGCCATGACGCCCGTGTCGATGAGCACCCTGTTCCTGAACTTGATGTCCGCCTCGTAGAGCTTTACGCCCCGCCCCTCGAGCGCCCTGCGCAGCGCCCCCACGCTGCGGGGGTTGCACACGGAGACCTTCACGACGCGGTGCCCGTCAACGGACCTGTAGTCCCCCCGCTCCACCTCCGGATCCTCGCCCATCTTCTCGAGCTCCGAGAGCACCGCCCCGAGGTCTTTCTCGCGGCAGAAGAAGTAGGGCCTTATCGGGGCCCTCACCCTGACGCGCTTCTTGCCGTGGCGGGTCCTCAAAAAAATGGTGAGGCCGGGGCGGTCGCCGCCCTCGTACTCGTAGAAGAGCGACACGAGGCTGCCGCGGAGCGCCACCGTTCATTCCTCCTCGACCAGGACCGGCGCTATGTAGTACTCCGCGTGCACCGACGGCTCCTCGACGTGCACCCTCATGGGCCCCTCCCTCATCAGCGTCAGCTTCGCGGAGGACACGACGTTCTTGAGCCTGTCGAACAGCGGCCCCAGGAGGGCGATGCTGAACTTCGACCTCGCCCCCTCGTCAACCGCCTTCTCGACCTCGTTCGCCACCTCGAACCTCGCCTGCGGGCCCGCGGTTATCAGGAGCGTGCTTCCCGTCATGTCCACGTCGACGAACTCCGCAACCTTCGACATGAGCCTGAGCGACTCCGCGAGCTCCCCGACGGGTATGGTGACGCTCGCCGCCTCCTTGAAGTCCACGGGGCCCGGAAGCTCCTTCTCGCCGTACGTCGGAATCCTCCTCTCTATGACGGCGGTGCCGCTGTATATTTTGAGCGAGAAACCGTCCTTGGTGCAGAGGAGCTCCGCGTCGACGTTCCTGGCCGGGAGCCACGAAATCAGTTCCTCCGCCGGGAATGAGACCCTGTGGGGCTTTTCGCCTCCGAACGAGTAGTCCGTGAAGAACGGCGGGTACACCACGAAGCGCGCGATCACCGCCCTGTCCTGCGAAATGCCCACGATGACGACCCTGTCGCGCGCGAAGGTCACCATCGGCTCCGGGTCCACCTCGGCGACCGCCCTGAAGAGGTTCCTTATGTTCCTCGCCAGCCCCACCGCCCTTGCTATCACGTCCTCACACTCCTTCACCGCCACCACCAGTTAACTATTATGAATGCAAAGTTTATATACCTTTGCATTCATATATTCGGGTGAGGTGGCCCCGATGTCGCTTGCCTTCGTGGCGAAGGTCTCCCGCGCGGGCGACCGCTACCTCATCTACATACCGGAGGAGGTCGCCCGCAAGTACAGCGGGGTCCTGTCCCGGTGGAACGAGACCGGGACGGAACTGATCGTCGAAATAAAGGAGATGGCGGGCGCGGTTAGAAGGAGAAAGAAGGGGGTGGTGCCATGAGTGACGTCGAAAGGGTTGCCGAGGAGCTCGCAAAAAGGCTCGGTCTTCCGAGAGAGAAGGTCGAGGAGGCGCTGAAGGAGTCCCGCGCCGCGGTGCCGGGCGCGGGGGCGGCGCCGGAGAGGAACATCACCATCAGGATATGCCCCACCGGCCGCGGCGCGGTGAGGAGGCTCAGGAACGCCTTCTGGGCGCTGATCAACAGGGAGGGAAGGGAGCTGGGGAACGTGGACGAGGGGGCGTCCGCGGAGAACTGGAGGAGGATGGCGCGGGCGCTCGTGGAGAGGATGAACGCGGAGGGCGTGAGCGAGGCCCCCTGCAGGATAACGCTGTTCTACAGGTGGGACGTGGCGGAGGACGGCCGCAGGGTCTTCGTCCCCGTGAGGGCCCACGTCGAGGTCTTCAGGAAGGAGGCCGAGTTCTCGGTGGTGCCCGCCTCCGAGGAGTGACCGGGCGGCGCCGGGGTGCTTGCGGTGCTCACCCAGAAGGAGAGAAGGCTGCTAGAACGCGCCAGGGGCGGGAGGGTGCCGAGGGAACTGACCGGGCGTCGAGTGGACTCGATGGCGCGGCGGGCGGAGAAGGCCCTCGACGACCTCCGCCTCCTCCTTTCTTTTCTCGACGACAGGGAGTTTTTGGTCGCGAGATCGATACTCGAGATGTTGCGCGAGAAAGTTGATATGGCGGTGGAGAGAATAAGGAAGGTGGTGAGGTGAATGCCCGGGGGTTCGAGGGTCGAGGTGTTCACGAGCCGCAACTGCCCCCGATGCCGCCTCCTGAAGTCCTTTCTGGAGTCCCGGGGGCTCGAGTTCGTGGAGCGCCGGATCGACGAGGATCCCGAGGCCGAGGTGGACGCCCTGATGCTGAACATCTTCGAGGTTCCGGCGCTCGTCGTGCGCGGCTCCGACGGCGCGCGCGTCCTGACGGCGTCCGAGATGTTCGGCCCGTTTCTCGAGCTCAGGAGGGAGGTTGTTGAGGAATGGCTGGAGAAATGCCTCCGGTGAGGAGGAGCGACGGCACCTTCGTCCCGTGGGACCGCGGCAGGATCGTTGCGGCGCTGCTCAGGGAGACGTCGCTCGCCGAGGAGCTCTTCGGGGTTCCGAGGATCTCGCGCCGCGAGGCCGAGGAGATAGCGGCCGAGGCGGAGCGACGAATAAGGGCCATGAACTTGGAGTTCGTGAGCGGGCCGCTGATAAGGGAGCTCGTGAACATAATCCTGCTGGAGAGATCCAGGGAAGAACCGAGGTTCGCGGTGTACCGCAACGTGATGACGAGGGTCGGCGCGCCCCTCTACGACGTCTGGGAGACGATGTGGAACCGCGGCTTTGAGGCGAGGGAGAACGCGAACCTCCAGCCGAACCCCGAGAGCGCGCACAAGAAGGTCGCGGACATGGCGGCAAAGGAGGCGGCGCTGCTGACGCTGCCGCCGGACCTGGCGGACGCGCACCTGAGGGGCGACCTCCACATACACGACCTCGAGTACTTCGTGACGAGGCCCTTCTGCCAGGACTACGACCTCCGCTTCTTCTTCTACTACGGGCTGAGGTGCGACGGGCACGGGACGCAGACGGCCGCCGCCGGCCCCGCGAAGCACCCGGAGGTCGCGATACTCCACGCGGTGAAGGTGCTGGCGGCCGGGCAGACGAACTGCGCGGGGGGCCAGGGGCTCGCGTACTTCAACGTCTTCATCGCGCCGTACCTCGAGGGCCTCGGCCGCCGCGAGATAAGGCAGCTCGCGCAGATGCTGCTGTTCGAGGCGAACGAGACGTACGTGTCCAGGGGCGGGCAGCTCGTGTTCAGCAGCATCCAGATCGAGGCCGGAATACCGAGGGTCTGGAGGGACCGCCCCGTCGTTTACAGGGGGGAGGTGCGCAAAGACCTGACGTACGGAGACTTCGAGGAGGAGGCGAGGACGTTCGCGCTCGCCCTGCTCGAGGAGTACGCGAGGGGCGACGTGCTGGGCAAGCAGTTCTCCTTCCCGAAGCCGGAGGTCAGGCTGCGCGGGGAGTACTTCAGGGACCCCGAGGCGAGGGAGGTCATAGAGGCGGCGGTCAGGCTGTCCGCGAGGTTCGGCTCGACGTACTACGACAACCTCATCCCGCCGTACAGGGACGAGGACGGGGTGGACTGCTACCAGTGCTGCGCCTTCGCCTTCCGCGAATCTCCGGAGAGGCTGGAGCCGGTGCTCAACTTCGAGGACGGCGCGCACTTCTCGATGGGGGGGCTGCAGGTCGTCACGATAAACATGCCGAGGCTCGCGTACAGGGCGCGGGGCGACGACGACAGGCTGCTCGAGCTGCTCCGCGAGGTCATGGGAACCGCGAGAAGAATACTGCAAATAAAGAGGAGGCTGATACTGAGGCAGGCGGAGGCGGGGAACCTCCCGTTCCTGACGCAGAGGGTCAACGGGGGGCCGCCCCTCGTGAACGTCGAGGACCTGGTGCCGATATTCGGCTTCGTCGGGATGAACGAGCTCGTGCAGCACCACTGCGGCGCGGAGCTCCACGAGTCCGACGACGCGGTGAGGCTGGGGCTCAGGGTCCTCGTTGAGATGCGCAGGATCGCGGGGGAGTTTTCTGAGGAGGACGGGGTGAGGTACGCCGTCGCGAGGACGCCCGCGGAGTCCTGCGCGCAGAGGCTCGCCGTCCTGGACCTCATACACTACCGCCGGGAGGCGGAGGCCGTGGTGAAGGGGGACCTCCGGGGCTGGGAGGGCGCGCTGGCGTCCGGCGGCGTCACGAACGTGCCGGTGTACTACACCAACGGCTTCATGCTGCGGTACGACGCGCCGGTGACCCTCGCGAAGAAGATCGCGATAGAGCAGAGGGCGTTCCCCGTGCTCGACGGCGGCAACATATTCCACGTGTGGCTGGGGGAGGCGCACCCCGACCCCGCCGCGCTGATGTCCCTGACCGAGAAGATCGCGACGCGCACCGTCATAGGCTACTGGTCCTACACGAAGGACCTGAGCCTCTGCCTCGACTGCTGCACCACGTCCCCCGGGCTGCTGGAGAGGTGCCCGAGGTGCGGCTCCGCGCGCGTGGAGTGGTACTCCAGAATAACGGGGTACTACCAGAAGGTCTCCGCGTGGAACGCCGCGAAGAGACACGAACTGCTCGTGAGAAGAAGAGTGAGAGTGCAGGAGCTGTAGAAGCACTCCTGGTCACTCACATCTGACAATTTGTTACGATTCTTAACATTTATTGTTTTCGGGGTCATCCCAGGTCTCCCCGTCGCCGCTCCATGAACCCCCGCACCCTCAGGAAACCGACGCCTCTGCCGTCACGTCTCCGGGCGTTATTTTTGCGTCCGACACGTCCACCGCAACCGTCAGCACGATGGAGTGAACCGCGCCGCGCCGCGCGTCCACGGGCCTGGGCAGTACCGCGGTTATCGGTATCGCGCCGCCGCTGGTTGCAACCACTTCCCCTCCCCTCATGACGTCGACGGACGCGACCACGAGGACCGAGTCCACGCACCCGCCCTCAGAAACCATGAGCCAGACCAGGTGAACCCCGGAACCGCCCGCCCTCGCCGCGCAGGTCTCGTGAAGAAGTGCCGCCGCGACCTTCTCGTTGCCGCCGCACAGCGCCACCTCCTCAACGGCGAAACGCAGGACGTCGTAGTCCCCGGCCGCCGCCCTGACGCGAATGCCGAAGGCCGAAGAGCCGGAGAGAAACGCGGTTATCGCGGGGAAAACCAGAGAACTTATCGACAGGAGGGCAACGACGACCATGGCGACAACTAGAAGCCTGCCCCGCATCACCCACACCGGCAAAAAATTGAGAGAACGAAATAAAAAGGTGTCGGAAGGCGCCCGACGGGCCCTTATCGGAGCTTCTTGCACTTTCCGGTGTCTGGGTCGAAAGTGTACTTGGTGGCCCCGCCGATTCCCTTGCAGAATCCTATTCCCCAGTGGTGGTTTCTGGCCGCGAATTCGACTCCGTCGGGGATTTTGCTGGTGACGTTTTCCTCGATGTCGTCCTCCTCGACTCCTGAGGTCTCACTGAGCCTCTTTTTGATCTTCTCGAGTATGTAGTCCGCTGTCATTTTCTCGGCCCAGGCCTCCTCGGCCTCGAGCAGGTTCGAAACCCTTGGCATCTCGACAGCACCTCCACGTGCCCAATCCTATCTACCCCGGATAGTCTTTTAAAGGTATGTAAAAGTTATTTTTATGCGCGGAAGGGGGGAGAGGAGGCGGCCGTCATTCAAAAATTTTTTATGGACGGGTGTGGTAGATGTAAGTGGTGGGGCGCGTGCCGATGCCGCGCTATGTCGAGTCGCTGAGATCGATGGGAGTCGAGCCCTCGCCGGGGCTCGTGTTGAAGTACAAGGACGAGGCGTGCAAGCAGGCAACCGACGGGCGATTCGGCTACGATCCGGTGTCGGGGACGTGCTCGCGCCCGCTATCTGGGGAGGAACTTCGGGGCTTCGTGCCGTACGCGGAGGCGAGAGCAAGGGCGGGCGTTCCCGTGTCCGGCTTTGGGGAGATGCGGTACAAGGAGGCGATGTGCAGGGAGGCGACCGATGGCAGGTACGGGTACGATCCGGTGACGGGCACCTGCACGTACTCTCCGGACGTCAAGTACAGCACGTGCAGCCTCGATGAGAGGTAGGGGTGGTCGCGTGCCCTCCGACCGCGTCGAGTGGCTGATAAAGCTCGCGATAATAGACGTCATGTCGTCGGGGGAGCCGATGACCCCCACCGAGATAGCCGCCAGGCTCTCCGAGCACCTCGGCAAGAACGTCCTCCCGCAGCACATCTTCTACCACCTGAAGTTCCTCGTGGGCATCGGGGCCGTCTGCAGCAACGGCAACGGCAAGTACCGGCTCAGGGAGGACACTCCGATTTACTGCTGGCGCGGGAACGTCGTCCTGAAGACCGAGATGGGGCCGATGGTGGCGCTCTGCAGGTACCAGGCGGAGTGCGACAGGAAGAACCCCGAGAGGAAGCCCGAGCTCTGCATTCTCCGGAAGAAGATGGAGAAGGAGGGCGTCATAAGGTTCGTGCTCACGAGGCCCGAAAAGCCGATAAGGGTGGATGGCAGGGATGCCGAGGGTGAGTAGCCTGAAGGAGGCGCTCGAGAGGTGGAGGAAGGAAACCGCGTCTGAGAGGGCGGGGGAGAGGGTGGTGTCGGGGCTTCACGAGGTCACCGGCATCGACGAGGAGACCATCCGCTCGCATTTCCTGCCGAGGATGGTGGAGGGCGTCAGGCGCGCGGGCGACGCGTGGGCGGAGGGGATGTGCCGGTTCCTAAGCGACGGGACGATGAGGTACGACCCCGGGAGCGGGCGCTGCGTGCCAGTATTGCCCGAGAAGCCGAAGAGGAGGCGGCGAAGGAGGAGGTGGATCGAGAGGCACATAATAGTGCCCGTTTGGGCCCCGGGGCTCGGGAGGCTTCAGATCGGCGGGGAGGGCGCGAGGCCGGTGCCGTTCGAGGAGGCGCCGAAGATCATCAGGGAGGCCGCGGGGGAGGGGGAGACGCTGTTCGCGGTGTGCGCCGACGAGGAACGGCTGTACGTCGTGCCCGTCAAGAGGACCGCCGCCACGTGCATGATATTTGCGCCGGACGACGTGGTCTCCGCGTGCGAGAACGCTGGCATGGAGGCCATAGGCACAATCCACACGCACCCCTGCTCCGGGGTCGAGTGCGCGATACCCTCGGGCGAGGACATGGTCGCGTACCTCGCGATGTCCGAGGAGCTGCCGCTCTTCTGCATAGCGTCCCGCGACAGGTTCCTCTGCTACTACGGGAACCCGGAGACCGGCTTCCAGGAGGCCGCCGGCAGGCTCGAAGAGCTCCCGAAGAAGATCGAGTACCACGGCAGAAGCGAATAGTTTTTATTTCCACGCGCCTTGCGGAACTGTTACGGGATAGGTAAGCTTAAATACGCATTTGGATATTTTGCCCATTTTGATGAAAACTCCTCCAAGACTTGCCCGCTCTGCTCCGGCCGCATGGCGGCCCAGCGGGCAGGTTCTGAACCTTCGGATGTGGGGCCTCGGGGCTGCCCCGAAGGGGGCGAGCCCGGTAAGGGTGATGCGCCCCAAGGCGGATGCCCGCTCACCAATGCGGACATCCGCTGAACCCCGAAGTTAATGGTGGTGGTCGCGGTGGTCGTCCCGTATGAAACCCGCCGCCACCGGCAGGAAGTCTGCGAGGCGCTCGCGAGGAAGTTCTTTCCGGCGGAGAGGTACGAGATACGGTGGGTGGGGTGGAAGGAGAAGGAGGGAGGCGAGGGCTACGTCTGCGTTGTCGACTTTGTGCGGAAGAGTTACGAGCCGGAGTTCGACTGCGCCGAGTACTGCGAGATGGCGGCGGAGTACTACGCGGAGAGGTTCCTGGCTGGGGAGCGCGGGGAAGGGGAGGAGGCGTACGAGGCGTGCGTGAACACGTGCGAGTTCTCGTTGGAGAAGGCGGTGGTCAGCTCGGTCGAGTTCGACCCGGAGACGCTGAAGGTGCGCACGTCCACGATCGCGGGAACGTGCTACTGGGTGGCGCCCTCCGCGGACGGCGAGGAGTTCTTCGAGGAGAAGGAGAAGATGATATCGTCTGTGGAGGGTGCGGGCTGCGAGTACGCGGACGAGACGTGGATACACCCGCACGAGCTGGTCGACCTCGGCCTCGAACTCGAGGAGGAACCAGCGGTCTGCTACTACCACCTCCGGGGGTGCCCCCTTCCGACGCTCCTCAGGGTGGCCGGGGAGTGGTTCTAGTTCTGCTTTTTGCGAACTTTTCCGTCTGCCTGAGGTAGTCCTCGTCGGCGATCGCGGTGTACACCTGCGTCGTCGTTATCTTCGCGTGGCGCAGTTGTCTGCGCACGAGTTCTATGCTCGCGCCGTGGTTCAGCATCCAGACCGCGGTCGTGTGGCGCAGCGCGTGCGGCGTGACCCTCTTGTTTATGCCGGCCCTCTCCGCGACCCTCCTCACGACCTTCTGCACGTGCCTCGGCGTGTAGGGGAATATCCTGTCGTCCTTCCCGAGGCCCCTCTTCGCCATCCAGGAGAGCAGCAGGCTCCTCGCGGGCACCCCGGGTATCGCCTCCAGTATCCTGACCCTCTGCACGACGCCCCCCTTCCCCGCGACCCTTATGACGCCGCGCTCCGGGTCTTCCACGTCCCGCACCCTCAGGCTCACGAGCTCGGACACGCGCAGCCCCGTTGCCAGCAGCAGGGGGATCGCGACGCGCTCGAACTCCGTGACGCACGCGGAGACCATGCGCCTTATCTCGTCGTCGGTGAGGTACACGGGCTCGCGCGTCGCCCGCTCCCTCCGCCTTACCTGCCGCGAGAGAACCTCCTCCAGCGCCGCAAGCCTGTCCGCGGGGATCTCCCCCACCAGGTGCATCCACCTGAAGAACGTCTTCAGAACCTCCGCGTGCGTCCTCCTCGTGAGGTAGCTCGCGCCCTCCGCGCGCAGCGCCGCGAAGTGCGCCATGACGTCCGCCGGCGTCACGTCCCGCGGGTCCTTCCCCACCCTCTCAAAGAAGGAGCGCAGAATGCTCTCGTTCTTCCTCCTCGTGCTCTCGCTTATCTCCCGCGAGTCGTTGAAAAGCGCAATGCGCCGCTCCGCCGATTCCCGCATCAACCCAGACCCCCGCGGAGCGAGTCCCCGTCCCGCAACTATTAATCTCTCCCTGCAATAAAAATTTAGGTGTGTCAAGATGTCGCCTTGCGGAACTGTTACGGGATAGTAAGCTTAAATACGCATTTGGATATTTTGCCCATTTTGATGAAAACTCCTCCAAGACCCGCCCCGTCTGTCGGGCCACGATGGTGGCCTATCGGGGCAGGTCGATGAAGTGTAAAAAAGTGGCCGTTCTGAACCTTCGGATGTGGGGCCTCGGGGCTGCCCCGAAGGGGGCGAGCCCGGTAAGGGTGATGCGCCCCAAGGCGGATGCCCGCTCACCAATGCGGACATCCGCTGAACCCCATCCGTTTCCAACCAAGGTACACAAAACCTTACAAACGTATCGTTTATTTAGAGAACTTCAGAAGACTTCCTCTAACAACATCTGACACATTTTACTAATACCCTGTGGTAATACTCACCCGTATGAGGAATGGGGTGTTCGCATGGTGGCAGTTCCGAAAGATGAGGAACGGGGCCCCCCGTGGGTTCCGGGCGAGGAGGAGAAGGAGAGGGTTCGCGGCACCGTGGAGGAGCTGGTGGCGCGGCTTTCCGACGCGCTCTCCGCCTTCCGCCCGAGGATAGTTCCGGTGGGCTCGACCGCGAAGGACACCTTCCTCCCCGGAGACTCCGACATCGACATCTACGTCGTGGTAGAAGACCCCGAGGGGGCGCTGGAAGTTGCAAGGTCCCTGTTCCCGGAGGGCCGCAAGAAGCCCGGCGCCCTGAGGATCTGGAACTTCCGGTTCCGCGGCTTCGACGTCGACCTGGTGTTCGTGCGGCCCGACGACCCCAAGGTCGACACGATGAGGCACACGCTCTTCTTCCGCGAGCACCTGACGGAGGAGGCAAGGAACGAGGTTCGGAGGGCGAAGGCTTTCTTCAAGAGCCGCGGGCTGTACGGCGCGGAGATCGGCGGAATAACGGGGGTTGCGCTGGAGGAACTGGTGCGCAGGTACGGGACGCTCGAGGAGATATGCGGGCTGTTTCTCGAGAAGAACCCGCAGGAGATCTGGCTTCAGGATCCGGTTTTGGAAAGACCGAGAAACCTGCTTGCCTCGATAAACGAGGCAAAGGCGAAAAGAATAGTCGAGGCGTGCCGTGAGTTCTTGGAGACCGGAACCTTCGAGTACAAGAGGTACACGGAGGAGGACTTCCGGGCAGAGCACGCGGGGTGGCACTTCTTGGAGTGCGAGAGGCGCAGGGACAGGGCCGCGGACTACAGCATCGCCCTCTCCGCGTGCACGAAGGCGTGCAACGAACTCCGAGCGAGGGAGCCCGAGATACGCTGCGAGTGCGAGGCCTTCGTAGGTAAGGACAAGATAGTCGTCGCGTTCGACGTGGAGCCAGAAAAACTCCCGCCGACCAGGAAGGTCTGCATACCGAAGAAGTACGAGCGCGCCATAAGGCGCTTCCTGGAGGCGCACCCGGACGTCGCCGAAACGTACGAGAGGGACGGCTACTTCTGCGCACGGGTTCCGCGCTCCTTCACAGAACCGGTGCCGGTTGTGAAGAAGCGACTGCTCGAGAGGATGAGGAAAGAGGGCTACACCTGCACTCCCGGTCGCCCGTAAAATTTTCTTTTACAAACATTTTTATCTCCCGAAAAGTCGAAAAGTTTATAATTAGGCGGTGTTTTTACAGTAACCGTCTCGCGGTAAAGAGACGAACCCGAGAGGCGGGTTGCGGTGGTTGGCCTTCTGGAGGATTTTGAAAGATTTGAAAGAGAGCTTCGTCAGTTCTGTGAGCGGGCCGGCGGATTTTTTAGCGAAAGGCCCGAGGGCGCGAAGTGCGAAATAAGATTGCACGGCGGGAGGTACGTGGAGGTGGTAACCTCCAGGGAGGATGAGGAGTTTGTCACGACCGTCACGATTTACTATCCGCACGCTCCGGTCATCGTCGAGAGGGTGCTTCCCGAGATCCGCTCAAAATTCGTGTGCGTGATCACGGACGCCCACGTGCAAACGAGGGAAACACCCGGGGCCGCGGTGACGACCATAACGGGTGCCGGGGAATGCACCATTTCCCTGAGAAGGGACACCGGCGAGCTGAGGCTGGAGTGCCGAAAGTGACGCGTCCCTCACTCCTCTCCGCACCTCGTCAGTTTGTCTAGCTTCTCCTTCGGGAGCGCGCCGACGTGCACCCTGCGCTCGCGCTCGCACCTCACTATGAACGTCGGCACGTACTCTATCCCCATCTTCTCCAGGAGTTCCGCGTTCTCCTCCGCCCTTATGTACGCCGCGAGCACGTCGTCTCTCTCGCTTGCCAGCTCGCCGAATATCGGCTTCATGCGGCGGCAGTGCGGGCACCTCTCGCTGTACACCATTATCGCGGTGACGCGCCTGCCGTTCCTTCCCATGGTATCACCCGCGCGCGGGCGGCGCGTTCAAAACCTTCCATCACTCCCACTCGTACTTTCTCTTCTCAAGGCCGCACCTTTCGGGGTTCTCACCCTCCCAAAGCTCCAGCTCTATCTCTCCGACGCGCTCTCCTGTCTGCTTCTCGAGCATTGCCCTGAGGCCCCTGCCCAGCTCGTCCGCGGAGGTCGCCACGACGAACCTGCCGTCCTCGTCCTGCCAGACGCACAGGCCTTCCTTTTCGGAGCAGTACACGTAGCTGTCCAGGGGGTATGTTTCCCGCGCGCCGTTCGCGACGTAGCGCAGTGTGGTGTAGCAGGCCCGGTCCCAGACCTCTTGGCAGGTCACGGCCCCCATGGGAGGACACCGTCTTTATCTTCGCGGTCGCACATTTAAATCCTCATAAAAATTTCTTTTACGTGACTTTAAATAGGTTGAGCGGGAGAGAAACGTGTGGTGGTGGGGATGCCGCTCTTCGGCCTCCGCCGTGCGGATGAGAAGGAAGGGCGGGCGGCCGGGCAGCCAACTGAACAGAGGCCGGGCAGGCACGAGATTCGCAACAGCCTGTGCAGGACGCTCGCGGACGTCGAGACGGCCCTTGCGGCCAGCGTCGTCAGCGCGTGCCGCGCGGAGGGGCCGTCGGAGCGGTGCCTCGCCGCCGTCGAGAAGCTGGATGTTGTCAGCAGGGTAAGGAGGGAGCTCTGCGCATGGTAGCGCGCGTGCTGTCTGCGGCGTTCGCCGGCGGGCGGAAGCTGAGGCTCGGGATCACGGCGCTGGTCTTTGTCGCGGTGCTGCTGGCCGGCGTTTTCCTCTCGGTGGAGTGGAAGCCCGGCACCGTGAAGCACGAGTTCGGCACGCCGGACGGGAGCATCCAGGGCGAGATGGAGGGCAGCCTCGTGATCTACGACCCCGAGGGGAACCCCGTCGACACGAGCCCCGCGGGCACCCAGGCCCTTATAACCGAGAAGGGGACGGAGGCGTGGTCTGCCGCGTTCAGCCTGAAGTGGGCGCTCACGCTGTCGCAGGAGATAAACAGGAGCTCGCTGGAGGTGAGCATTTCGTACGTCCTCAACGTGAAGACCGCCGACGGCTCGATCACGTACCTGAAGGACGAGCAGCTGAACACCTCGCTGCACAGGGGGGCGGCCGCGGAGTCGGGGCAGGACTCCCTGTTCGTGGAGTTCGTTGGCATCATGAAGACCATTTCTGAGAGGGCGACGATGCCGGAGAACGGGACCGACCTGGTGTTCGAGTTCAAGGCGATAATAACGGTGCACGCCACCGACGTGTACGGAATACCGCGCAGCGTCATCAAGTCCATCATCGCCCGGGCGACGATGACGTGGGTGGAGCCGACGCTCGTGCTGTCCGCCGAGCTCGTGCAGGCGCAGGCCCTGCTGATGAGCGTGTACGAGGAAAAGCCGGAGTACTACGAGGGCTACGACGCCGGCTACGACGTCGGCTACAGGTACGGAGCGGAGGACGGGGCGGCGGCGGGAATCGAGGGGGCGGGCATGGCGTACTACGACCCGACGGGGGCGTACGGCGACGCGGTTGCGGCGGGCGACCTCCCGACAGGCGGCAGCAGGGCATACCTCGAGGGCGTGAGTGACGGGTTCTACGACGGCTACCGCGACGGATACGCGGCGGCGCTGGAGGCGTGGACACTAAGGCCGGGCGAAAGCGCGCCGGCGGTGCCGATAATGAGCGTCGGCGCGGTGTCGTTCACAGTGTTCACGCAGGAGGTCGAAGTTAACGTCGAAAGGCTGGTGATGTTTGCGGCGCTGGCGGTGCTGGCCGCGGCCGCGGCGTACTTTGCGCTGCCAAGGTTCGGAATACGCTGAAACCGCGGGGTGGCCCCATTGAGGAAGGTTCTGGCCCTGCTGGCGGCGCTGGCGCTGGTCGCCGCGCTCGCCGCCGGCGCCCACCACGTCGCCGCCGCGCAGGCGCTGATGTTCGGACCGGTGCCGCAGCCCGTGGAGTTCGAGAACCCCCTGGAGATACTGGTGCTGATCACGAGGCTGATACTGCCGCCGCAGATACGGCCGCCGTCCGGCGAGGCGCAGGTAAAACACGTCCCCCCGCCGCAGACCGTTGGCGACATTGACGACATTCACGAGCTCGTGGCATTCTGCAACGAGAACCCCGACCTCGTCAACGAGATGATAGAGAGGGCCGCCCGCGAGTACGGCTACTCGGTGCCGGGGGTGACGTGCCAGTTCCAGCTGACGACCACCGGCCCCAGCGGCACCGTCAAGACGACGTGGTTCTTCGAGAACGGGAGGTTCGTGGGGGTCGAGTACGGACACGCGGGCGACAACGTGAAGGCGAGGCTGCTCGCCGACGAGGGGTTCGTCGTCGAAGAGGCGAAGCTGTTCCTGAGCGGCAACTTCAAAGAAGCGGAGGATCTGGCCAGGGAGAACTTCGGCATAAAGTACCGGATACTGTACGTGGACCTAAGCTACTGCTGACCCTGTGCGTACCACCCCAACTTTTATTTTTCGTTTGTGTCCGTGCGAAGGTGGCGCCAGCGCCCCGATCCACGGTATCGGGGCCGCACCGAGCCACAGGAACAGGATGAACAGGATCACTATCAGCGGTATCATCAGCTTTATCGATCCGCCGAACGCCATGAGCAGCAGTATGATTATCGCGATCCCCAGCAGCGCGATTGAAACCAGGACCTCCGGCCTTCTGAGGGACTCGAGGAAGTCCTCCCAGAACTGCTGGTGCGGCCTCTCGGCGTAGTCTATGTAGTCCTCCTGGATCTCGAGCTCGGGCGCGTGCGGGGAGACGTACAGGACGAAGTTGTGGATCGTCAGGACCTCGACCATGATCGTCAGCCTGACCGCCACGTCCACGGGCATCACGTTGTCGTAGGAGTTCTCCGCCATCTTGTTGTACACCCACCACCACTCGAACTCCACCGGCCCCTCGGTCCACGACTTCATCGCGTACATCCCGCACTGGAGCTCGGCCGGGACCGCTATCCAGACCTCCGACGGCAGCGCCGCGGCCTCGTCGGGCGACACCTTGGACCACTCCCTGTGCTTTATTGTGGTGAGGGTTCCGGGGACGTACATGTTCAGGGCCTGTCCCTCGTTGGGGTAGTTCCTTATGTACGCGGTTGCCACCTGAACCCATCCCTCCTCCTCGGGCTCGGGCGTCGGGCTGTACGCCACGGGGTCTTCGGCAACCCAGCACGTCATCACCGCCACGAAAACCGGCGCGTCCGCGTCGTACAGGAACGTCTCGTTCGCGACCTTTATGCGGTAAAGCGAGGGCTTGACGTAGAAGCGCACGAACACCGATCCCTTGAAGGGCAGCCCCCTGCACGGCGCCCCGTCCTCGGTGTGGCAGTCGATGGTGGCCGCCGTCTCGTGGGCCCACTCGTAGTGGTGGTAGTCGGTGTACCACAGCGCCTCCCACACCCGCTCCTCCCAGTGCTCCATGAGCTCCGCATCCGCCACGCTCCTGATCTCCAGGTCGATGGCGAACAGGTGCAGGTCGTAGTAGTAAACGTGGTCTCCGGACACGACCTTCAGGGTCTCCGCGGGCTGCTCCAGCGGTATCTTCTCACCCCTCCAGTTGACGTGCCTCACGTTCGAAATGGTTATGTCCAGATCGGGCCAGAGCCACAGCGGGTACGGGTCCACGTCAACCTGCCACTCGAACACCCCTCCCCCCGGAAACGCCGACTCCGAGAAAAGGTGCTCGTCGTCCTCGGTGAGCAGGCGGCGGCACACCTTCCCGAGCTGGTCCTCCCCCGGAAGGCTGCTGACCCCCAGCCTCTGCTTTATCTCATCCACCGTGTAGTCGACGTATATGCCCCCCACTTCTGCCTTGACGTCCCAGCCGCCCGCGTACTTTTCGAGCCCGGTCGTCTCCCCGTACGAATAAACCGCCATCGTGTGCGTGGCCGTTGCGGTCAGCGGTATGAGCAGCATTGTGATTGCAAGCAGCGCGATGAGAAACCTTGCCAGGCGCGGCGGTATTATCCCGCCGGCGAGCAGCCTTCTTATGGCGCTCATCGTGCCTCCACCTCCTCAGCCACGAGCGTGATGGTTTCCCTCGCCCACGCGCCCCCCGCGCACGAGGCCTCGATGCCGAGGGTCAGGGGCGAGTGCCTGCCCGACAGGGTGATCGTCAGAAGGATGGCCTTCTTCACGCTCACGTACGACGCTATCGCGGACATGAGCACCCGCTGGCTCTCGTTCGGCCCGCTGACCCTCGCAAACGGCTCGCCGCCGGACCACTCAAGCACAAGTTCCCCGGTCGCGAGGTGCAGGGTCATTTTCACGCTCACGTGCTCGAGCTGCTCCCTGACGGTTCCCCTCCCCACCGGGAAGTGCGGGTCGTAAAGATAAACCATGACCGATGTCTGGTTTAGGTCGGCGTAGAACCTGGCGCTCGCCTCCAGCCTGATGCCGCCAAAAGCCGCCATCGGCAGAACTCCACCTACAAACAGCGCCGCGGCCGCCGCCACTATCGCAAGCGCGATTATTATCGGCTTCACTCGCGGGAGCTTCATCTCGGGCACCAAAACAATATGCGTACCCAATCTTTAAATTCTTTGCGTGGACACTTTATGGTGAGCCGCCCGCCACCACCGGGTGTTTGGACGGTGGTCGTGTGCCGAGCGAGTGCGAGAAGGCCCTGGTGGAACTGGGGTACTGGCTGTGCGAGCTGCACGATTCTATCCGCTGGAGGAAGAAGACGATGCCAAGGGCGGCGGAGAGCGTGACCTCCGCGCTTAAGGAGGTCGAGAAGAAGTGCAGGCTCGACGTCGGCGCCATAGAGAGCAACCTTGTGGAGGCGGCGAGGGCGCTGCGGGCGGGGGACAGGAAGGCGGCAGGGCGGGCGATCAAGTACGCAAGGGAGAACTACCGCAGGCTGGTGGGTGATTGAAGTGCCAGAGCCCGGGGAGAAGAGGGCCGGGAGCATCTCGAACGTGGCGGCCGCCACGAACGTGTGGATAGCCCTGGACTACAACTTCTACGAGCTGTACGAGCCGCCCGGAGAGGGGCGGCGCCTCAGGGTGAAGTACCGCGAGCCGGTGGATAGGTTCCACTTCAGGGACCACAGGTTTGCGATGATCAGGAAGGACGGGCTGAGGATAGAGTGGCACGCGGAAAGGCCGGCGGAGTGCCGCTTCAAGAGGACGAAGGTGGGGCAGAAGACGTACACAACCGCGGACTGCAGGCACGCGTGGCCCCTTGACGGGCTCGTGGACAGGATGGAGTGCTTCGACGGAGAGGGCGGCGTTCTCTGCGAGGTCAGGATCGTCAGGAGGGGGCGCGCCGCGGTTCCGGGGGCGCCGCTCGAGGAGGTCAGGAGGATCGAGGTTGGAAGCGTCAGCTTCGAAGACCACCGCGTGTCCTTCAGGGACGGCACGCGGTCGTTCGTGCTGTGGGGCTACGGCTACGAGGTTCCGTGCGCCCTGGGCAGGGACTACATGGAGTGCCACTCCGCGGCGGACGCGCCGCCGCCCGAGCCGGGGCCCGAGCCGAGGAAGGTCGCGTCCGAGCGGAGAAGGGTCGGCAGGCTCGAGAGACTGATAGAGCAGTACGCGGAGGAGCTTGAGAGGCTGGCGGGCGGCGTGTAGGGGGTGGTTGGCGTGCCCAAGGTGTACCGGAGGGGTGTGGTCGCCGAGAGGTCCATCACGGGAGTGAGAAGGGCGGAGTGCAGCGCGCTCCCGGGCGCGGAGGAGAACATTGTCGTGTGCTCGGTGAGGACGACCGCCGAGAAGCCGCCGCACGTCTTCGGCAACCTCGAGGCGGCTTTCTTCGTGAACAACATAGGCACCGCGTCAACCAGGAGAATGGTCGCCGTGTGGCCAAAGACCCCCGCCACGTGCCTGCTCTACGCGTACGCCGAAACCCCGATAGGGGGCGGCGAGCGGCGGGCGCTGTTCCGCGCCCTGGTGTGCGGGGTCCAGGGCACGGACGAGTTCGAAAAGCTCAAAGACCGTGTCGAAACCTGGATGACGCGCCGCGCGCGCGAAATGGGGGTGGCACCTTAATTTGCCCGTCCGCACGAAGCCGCGGAGGTGGCGGGGTTGTTCGCGGGCATGCTGATAGGGTTGGTGGTCGGGGCGCTCACGTTCGCGGCCCTCTTCTACTACAGGAGGTACGGGTGCATGCTCTGGAGAAGCGACGCGCTGTACGTGGGCGTGTGCTTTGCGGCGATACTGCTGGCGGTGGCGTGGGCGGCGTCCGGAGTAGACCTGCTGCTCGCCATATCCATGGCGATGCTCGGAGCCGCGCTGGCGTCGTACGTTCTCCAGGCGCTGGGAAGGTGCTGACGTTGGCCGCGATCGACCCGGTCGCCGTGTTCGCCCTGGTCGTGGTGGTGTGGGCCGTCATCACCCGCAGGGGCCGCGCGTTCGCGTGCAGCGTGGGCGGGGCGCCCGACGTGGCGCTGGCCGCCGTCCTCGCCGCGGCGATGGTCTGGCTGGCGGCAACGCTCTACTCGGCGCAGGCCCCCGCCGAGCTTGCCCTGCTGCTTGCGGCGGTCGCCGCCATAGGCTTCCTGCTAAAGAGGGAGGGGTTGTGCCCGGCATGAGGCGTTTGGTTGCGAGGTGCCCCGCGTGCGGGTGCGAGTTCCCGGTCGACGTGTTCGACGACGAGCCGGACGAGAAGTGCGTGCTCTGCCCGGAGTGCGGATCGCTGGTAATAGTGTCGAGGAGGAAGAGGGGCGGGCATGCCGCGCGGAGATGAGCCCGACTTTTTCGAGCTGATCAGGATCCCGCAAATAGACATGCGGCGCGGCAGCGTGACCCCCGAGTTCGCGGTGGCGCTCCTGACGATGGGCTACGACAGGGAGAGGGCCGCGGCGCTGGTTCGCGAGGCGGATGAGGTCTTCAACAGGGTGTTCAGGAAGAAGTACGAGAGGAACTCCTACTGGACGTACGTCCTCAGGTTCTGCCTGTGGTTCTCGACGAAGAACCGCGGGCTCGACGAGGTGCGCAGCGGGGACCTGTACGAGTTCGCGGAGCTCATGGAGGCGTGCGGCTACCACCAGAGCACCGCCTTCCGGGCGGCAAAGGTCCTGCAGAAGTTCTTCGTGGAGGGCTACGGCCTGGACGTGCACTGGAGGGGCACGAACAGGGCGGGGCCGGACCTCAGAACGCGCCCGTACACCGACGAGGAAATCCGAAACCTCTTGCGGCTGCTCGGCGCCTGGCCGGTGGTGAAGCTGGCGACGGTGCTGTTCCTGGACACCGGCTGCACCGTGTACGAGGTCGCGAACCTCCGCGCCAGCAAGATAGACCCGCGCGGGAGGGTCGCGGAGGTCGAGGACGCCTTCGGAAGAAGGCGCAGGGTCGAGCTGCTCGGAGACCTGCTGTACGGCGTGGACTCGGCCCCGATGATAGAGGAGGCGATGCGCGAGCCGGAGTGCGGGGAGTTCCTGCTGCGCCTCGGCACCCCCGACACCTCTTTCCGGCCCATCAGGCTCAAAAAGAAGGTCGAAAACTGCAGGGTCGCGCACAACATACCCCTGGAGATAAAGGCGCTGCGCCGCACCTTTTTCTTCAGGCTCGCGGAACTGGGGGTTCCGTTCGAGATGCTCCACAACCAGGGGCGGTTCGGCGAGCTGACGCTCCGCGCGTTCCTCGAGATGAGGCTCGAGGAGATAGCGAGAACCGGGCGGCCGTCCTGGGCGCCCACCCGCGACCGCTGAACCGCAACCGCAATTTTTATTTTTCTCCCCCCAACCTTTTTCTGGGGGATGAGGTTGTACGTCGTGGCCAGGGGAGTTGCCGTTTCGCTGTCGTTCCTCGTTTCTAAACCGTGGCTCGCGAAGAAGAGGTACCGCCGGGCCTTCTACGCGGAGAGCTCCGGCAGAATGATGCGCCGCGGCGACGAGCTCGGCTACGTTTCCGTCTTCGGGCTGCTCACGCCATACACCCGCGGCCCCTTCTACGGGGTGGTCGAGAACTACCGGAGGTTCTCCAGGTTCGCGAAAACCGAGCTGCGGGTTCCGGTTCCGTTCCGAACGTGGGGCGAGACCGCGGCAAGGAGGTACGAGGGCATCGACTGCCGCATGATGGTGTTCCCGTTCGGGGCGGTCGCGGTGGTGTTCCAGGGGGCGTGCGACAGCGCGGAAGGCGCGATAGAATTCGCAAGGGGAGAGACGACGATACGGGGCTCCCGGCTGGCCGACGAAATGTCGCGCGTGGCGTTGGTGGCCGCCTGCGAGCTGACGGAATACCAGGTGTGGGACATGATCGAGGAGTCGCCGATGAAGAGGTTCGCGTGCGTCTGCGTCGTGGGCGGCGAGGGGGACCCGTCCATTCCGGAGGAGCTCAGGACGAACAGGAACGTCGCGAACAGGGCGGGCGACGAGATACTCCTCTCCAAGAGCGCCGCTTACGCCAGGGTCTCCGGCAGCGCGCGCGACAGGCGCAGGGTCAGGACGGCGCTCGTGTCCGTCCTCGCGCTGTCTGCGGCGCAACGGGCGGTGCTCGAAGACTGCCAGAGGATGTTCGACGGCGCGGCGAACCCCTACTTCGGCAGGGAGGTCATAAGGACGCTGTTCTCGTGCCTGTTTCCGCCGGTGGTTTCCGCGGGCATGGCGAGGAAGTTCCCGCGGAAGGCGTACGCGGCGTGCTCGCAAAAACTCCGGAAGCTGTTCGACGAGAGCGCGCCGCGGGTGGTCTCCGAGGTGCTGTCGGCACACGGCGACGGCTGCAGGGACACGCTGTCGTCGGTGCTCGCGCTCGCGTCGCGTCATGCGCGTTCCATAAAAGAAATTTTTACAAACCTTAATTAGGCGGGCGGCTCTCTTTATCGTGGTGGTCGGCATGCCCGCCCCCGAGGAACTCATACCCACCGAGGAGGAACTGGTCGAGGGGCGCCCAAAGAAGCCCGAGTGGGCCGCAAAGTTCTACGACACCCTTTACGAATCGGCGTGCGGGTGCGACTGCGGGCGCATGCACGACATTGTGGGCCTCGAGACCGCGACGGGCATGATCGCGAACCTGAACGACGACGCGCGCGTTGCCGGCATGGTCGAGGGTCTCCTCGCGGCGACGATCAACGCCATGAACAGGTGCGGCTGCAGGATCGACGAGGCGAGGGTCAGGGAGACGGCCGCCTTCTTCCTTACAAGGAACAAGCTGATAGACCTGGGGGCGAAGCTGGTGGCCATGGGGATGCCGCCATCCGAGGCCAGGACGACCCTCGAGAGGATAGCCGACAGGCTTTACGAGCAGGCGAGGGATCTCGTCGAGCGGGCGTTCTCGTTCGCGGGGCGGGCGCGCGGGATGTACCTGTAGCGGGGTGAACGCCGTGCCCTGTGAGATAACACGCGCGGAGTGGGACTACGGCGCGAGGAGCGTCCGCGTGGGAATAAGCTGCGACGACCCAAAGAAGCTTAGAAGGGTCGCCACGAGGATCGAGCGCCTCGGCACCCCCGACGGGGAGACCTCCGGGTGGCTGGAGAAGGGCGCGCCGCCCGAGGAGGCACCCCCCGAGGTGGGCGGCTGGCTTTCGTTCCACGACCTTGCCGAGGTTCTCGACGGCATGGTGAGGGCCGGCTGGACGGACAGGGTCGGGGCGGTTTCGAAGCTCAGGGAGCTGACGATCGAGGTGTGCGAGCGGCTGAAGAGGGACTACGCGTTCGTGTGCAGCGTTCCGGGGATCGGCGGACTCAGGCCGCTGGAGTGGTGGCACTCGATGGCGGTGGAGCAGGCGAGGAGGTACGGCGAGCACACCGCGGAGCTGGCGTCGGCGCTCGCGCTGCTTGACGTGAGGGTCGGGAGGTGGAGGAGGTAATGGTGGAGGTGCGGGTCGTGGGCGAGGGCAGGGAG
>Ga0180301_10000501_pt1 | contig 30152 bp, 37 predicted proteins | sample GuaBasSediGuay16_FD_121797 | JGI IMG/M metagenome (GOLD analysis project Ga0180301, IMG submission 121797) | Subseafloor sediment microbial communities from Guaymas Basin, Gulf of California, Mexico - Guay16, Core 4569-2, 12-15 cm | ecosystem: Environmental > Aquatic > Marine > Hydrothermal... | reverse complement strand
TAAGGATGCTATAGCTAGGAAGGTTTTTGATAGTAGGGGTTCAATTTCAATTGAAGTTGACATTTACACTGAGTCTGGCTTTGGAAGTTTTTCTGCTCCTAGTGGTGCTAGTAAGGGTAAGTATGAGGCTGTTGCCTTTCCAATTGGAGGTGTGGATGAGGCTGTTTCTATTTTTGAGAGCGATGTTGCCCCTGAGCTTATAGGATTGGATTCCTTAAATCAATTTGAAATTGATAGTGTTCTTCTTCAAGTTGATGGTACTGATAATTTTTCTAAGATTGGTGGTGCTACTGCTCTTTCAACTTCCATTGCTAATGCTAAGGCTGCAGCTTCATCGCTAGATTTACCTTTATATCGATATCTGGGTGGTATGTTGTCTTATGTTTTGCCTTTACCTCTAGGTAATGTTGTGGGTGGAGGTGTTCATTCAAAGGCTGGACTTTTAGATATTCAGGAGATTTTGGTTTTACCTCTTAATGTTGACTCATTTTTTAAGGCTGCTCAGGTAAATGTTTCTGTTTATTGGCAAATATTGAGGGAGGCTCCTTCAAATGTTATTCTCGGGCGTAATGATGAGAATGCATGGGTGGTGAATTTAGAGTTTGAGGATGCATTGAAGCTTGTTAGGAGAGCATGCAATTATATTGAGGAGAAGTATGATGTGAAGATTGGTATTGGTGTTGATATAGCTGCCTCCTCTCTATGGAATGGTGAGAAGGGTAAATATGTTTATCCAAGGAAAGGTTTAGCTCTTACATCTGAGGAGCAATTTAACTTTGTAAAGAATGTTATTGAGGAATTTAACTTAATTTATATTGAAGATCCATTTAGGGAGGATGACTTTTCTTCTTTTGCTAGGTTGACTGAGCTTTTTCCTAATCGTCTTATTTGTGGTGATGATCTTTACGTTACAAATGCTGAGAGACTAAGATATGGTGCACGTCAGAGATGTGGGAATTCTGTTATAATTAAGCCTAATCAAGTTGGTACTCTAACTGGTACTATTATGGCAATAGATACTGCATTGACAAGTAATTTTATTCCTATAATGTCTCATAGGTCTGGTGAGAATGTGGATCCATCTATTGCTCATTTGGCTGTGGCTTTTAGGTGTCCTATAATTAAGACTGGTGTTATTGGCGGTGAGCGTATTGCAAAAATCAATGAACTTATAAGGATAGAGGAGGATTTAGGTGAGAAGGCTGAAATAGCGAGATTGGAGGTAGATTGATGGCGACGGCTGAGTCTTCTGAGTTATTGGTTCCATTGGAAGTTTATTTAGCTGCTGGTCTTCATATTGGGACTAGAATAAAGACTAAAGCTATGTTGCCTTTCATTTATCGTGTTAGACCTGATGGTTTATATGTTTTGGATGTTAGGAAGATTGATGAGAGAATTAGGATTGCAGCTAAATTTATTGCTCAGTTTCCTCCGCATAAGGTTGTAGCTATTTCTTCGAGGCAGTATGGATGGCAGCCTGTGGAGAAGTTTGCTGCTATAACTGGTGCTAGGGCAATTACTGGACGTTTTATACCTGGTACGTTTACTAATCCAAGGCTTCCAACCTATGTTGAGCCGAGTGTTGCTATTGTTACTGATCCAAGGGCGGATGAGCAGGCGATTGATGAGGCTGCTAAGGTTGGTATTCCAATAATAGCTTTGTGTGATACTGATAATAGGGCTAGCTTTGTTGAATTGATTATTCCAGTTAATAATAAGGGTAGAAAGGCTTTGGCTTTGACTTTCTGGTTGTTGGCTAGGCAGGTTTTAAGATATAGGGGTGACATTCCTCCAGATGCTGACATACCTGTTTCTGTAGAAGAGTTTGAGGCTAAGCCGGAAGTTTACTAGGTTGGGAGAATAGTTCTTTTAAATCTATTAGCTATAAACTATTACTTGGTGAATTAGTTTGAGAGTTCGTAATCCAGTTGTTGCTGGAATGTTCTATGAATTTAATCCTGAAGCGTTGAGGAGGAGGATTGAATGGTGCTTTAAGCATAAGATTGGGCCTAGGGAGATTCCTAAGCCTCTAGTTGATGGTCCTAGGAGGCTTATTGGCCTAGTTTGTCCTCATGCGGGTTATATGTATTCTGGTCCAGTGGCTGCTTGGAGCTATTATGCATTGGCTAAGGATGGAAAACCTGATAGCTTTATAATTTTAGGTCCTAATCATACTGGTGCTGGCGCTGCAATTTCAATTATGACTGAGGGTAAATGGCGTACTCCTCTTGGTGATGTTGATATTGATTCTAACTTAGCTGAGCTGATTTTAAAGTATGCTGAGATAATTGAGGAGGATGAATATGCACATTTATCTGAGCACTCTATTGAGGTTCAGCTACCCTTTCTACAGTATTTATATGGTGAATTTTCCTTTGTTCCTATATGTATGATGCTTCAGAACTATGATGCTGCTCTTAAAATTGGTCAAGCAATAGCTAGGGCTACTGCTGGTAGAGATGTTGTTATTATTGCTAGTACAGATTTCTCTCATTATGAGCCTCATGAAATTGCATTTGAAAATGACTCTGCTGTTATTAATAGGATTTTGGAGTTGGATGCTAAGGGTATGATGGATGTAGTTTTTAGAAGGAGGGTTTCAATGTGTGGTCCAGGTCCAACTGCAGTTGCCTTAATTGCAAGTAAACTTTTAGGTGCGAAGAGAGTTGAGAAGTTAAAGTATTCAACTTCAGGTGATGTTTCAGGTAATTATCATGCAGTTGTTGGTTATGCTTCAATAGCAATTTATAGGTGAACTTGATTGTCTGTGATTGCTTCTGCTCCTGCTAAAGTGATTATAGTTGGAGAACACTTTGTTGTTGAAGGGGAGCCTGCTATTGCAGCTGCTATAAATTTGAGGGCGAAGGTTAGGGCTGATTTAATTGATGATCGAGTGGTGGACATTAGAACTGTTGATTCTAACTATTCTGCAAAATATTCATTGGATGATTTACGTTTAATTGAGTCGCTTGGGGATAGTGCTAATTTCTTTGAGCCATTAAGAGCTTTAGTAATGAATGCTATGGAGCATTTCGATTTGGATAGTGGCTTTAAATTGTCCATTGATTCTAAAATTCCAGTTGCTGTGGGTTTAGGTTCTTCTGCCTCTGTTTTAGTTGCATCTGCAGCTGCTTTATGTAAATTATTTCTGGGTCGCATTGATAGAAAGCTAGTTTTATCTCTGGCTTCTAAGGCTGAGGAGGTGGCTCATGCAAGGCCTAGTGGGATTGATCCAACTATAGCCACTTATGGTGGCATTTTAATTTATAGGAAGGGTGAAGGTTTTATTAGGTTAAATGTTAAGGAAAGTTTTCCAATAATTATTGGTGTTACCAGTATTTTGAGGTCAACTGGTGAGATGGTTACGAGGGTTAGGTCTTTGAAGAATCGTTTCCCTGAGGTTTTCGATCCATTATATCATTCTGCAGGTCATTTGGTTATTGAGGCTGCAAGGGCGATTGAGGATGGGGATTTAGCTAGATTAGGTGTTTTAATGAATGTTAATCATGGTTTGTTATCTGCAGTTAATGTTTCAAATTTAGAGCTTGAGAAGTTGGTTTATGCAGCTAGGTCTGCAGGGGCTTTTGGTGCTAAGATTACTGGTGCTGGAGGTGGAGGTTCAATAATTGCAGTTTGTTCTGCTGAGAATATTAATAAAGTTGTTTCTGCCATTGAGAGTGCTGGTGGAAGAGCAATTGTTGCTAAACTTTCGTTGAGGGGCGTTTCTGCTAATGTGTGTTAAACCCTTGGTTATTGTTAAGTTTGGTGGGAGTGCTGTAACTTTTAAAAATGAGGTTAAAAGAGCTAATCTTCAAGTTATTAGGCGTTTAGCCAGGGAAGTTTATGAGTCTATGTCTCATGTTAACTTGGTGATTGTTCATGGTGGAGGCTCTTTTGGGCATCCCTTTGCACATAAATATAATTTGGTTAATGGATTTTCTGATGTTAAGCAATTAGCTGGTTTAGCTGAGACGAGATATGCTATGAATGAATTGAATCAGATAATTGTTAGAGCATTGATTGATGCTGGTGTTCCTGCCATTACTATTCAGCCCTCCTCCTGTGTAGTTCTGAGGAATGGTTCAATTGTACATTTCTATCTTGAGCCTATTAGGTTGATTTTGAAGTTGAATTGTGTTCCTGTCTTGTATGGTGATGTGGTGTTTGATGAGTTTTTAGGCTTCACTATTCTTTCGGGGGATAAAATTTCTTCCTATTTGGCTTTGAAGCTTAATGCTGAGCGGCTTGTTTTTGCATGTGATGTTGATGGTGTTTATACTGCTGACCCTAAGGTGAATTGTAATGCTAAGTTTATATCTGAAATTGAAGCTGAGGAGCTGGCTTCTTTCTTGAAGAGCATTTCGGCTGATAGTGGAGTGGCTTTCGATGTGACTGGTGGTATAATTGGTAAGCTTAATGAATTGATTGAACCTGCATTGAGGGGGGTTGAGGTCTTAATAGTTAATGCGTTAAAGCCTGGCTTTGTTAGGAGGGCTATTTTAGGTGAAGAGGTTAAGTGTACTAGAATAGTTAAGCATTTTAGAAAGTAATATTTAGGATATTATCAATTTGTTTTTCAGCTGGTGGGGGGTATAGGGTTTGAATAATTTCAATGCAGCATTTCATGGTGAAGTTAAATCGCAGGCTAATTTAACTTTTAATAGGAAGATTGATCACTTGAGGATTTGCTTGAACAAGAATGTCTCCTTTATAGGTAAGTCGACTGGCTTTAATGATGTTGAGTTTATTCATAATGCTTTGCCTGAAATTGATTTTGATGAGATTTCATTAGAGACTTCTCTGTTGGGTTATAAGCTTAATGCTCCAATAATAATTTCGGCAATGACTGGTGGTAGTAGAGTTGCAATGAAGATTAATGAAGTTTTAGCTAGGGCTGCTGAGAAGCTTGGAATTGGAATGGGTGTTGGTAGTCAGAGGGTTGCTTTGGAGAATCCTAGTCTTTCATCTACTTTTTCAATTGTGAGGGAAGTGGCTCCAAATGCCTTTTTGATAGCGAATCTTGGTGCAGCTCAGTTTTCATTGGGTTTTGGAGTGGAGGAGGCTCGAAAAGCTATTGAGATGATTGATGCTAATGCTTTAGCTGTTCATTTGAATCCTCTACAGGAAGCTGTTCAATGTGAGGGGGAGCCTAAGTTTAGGGGTGTTCTCTCAAAGCTTAATGAACTTGTTGCTGAGTTAGATGTACCCTTAATAGTTAAGGAGACTGGTGCAGGTATTTCTAGGGAGGTTGCAGTGCTTTTGGAGAAGATTGGTGTTAAGTGCGTTGATATTGGTGGTGCTGGTGGTACTAGTTGGGCTGCAGTAGAGTATTTTCGTGCTTTAGAATCTAATAATGATTTGTATGCTTCCATAGCTAAGTTGTTTTGGGATTGGGGTATTCCTACTGCTATAAGTGTTTGTGAGGTTAGCTGTGCCACTGGGCTTGAGATTATAGCTACTGGTGGTGTTAGGAGTGGATTGGATGTTGCTAAGGCTATTGCTCTTGGTGCCTCTAGTGCTGGTATTGCTCTTCCATTACTTAGACCTGCATATGAGAGGGGTGTTGAGGGTGTATTGGATTTCCTTAATAAAGTGATTTTAGAGCTTAGGACTGTCATGTTTCTTGTGGGTGCAAAGTCGATTTCAGATTTAAAACGTGTCCCATTGATTATTGGTGGGTTTACTGCTGAGTGGCTTAAGCTTCGTGGCATTAAATTAGAAAAGTATGCTAGAAGGACTGGAAATGTTTAAATTGTATTTACTATTATTTGGTGGAGGTGTTTGAAGTGGGGTTGCTTGAAGTAATGCGCTCTTATTCCGTTAAGGTTAATGAGTTCATATTTAAGTTGCTTTCAGATGATTTTAAGCTTAAGGAGCTTTATGATGCGTCTAGACATCTTATTAAGGCTGGTGGAAAGAGGGTTAGACCTTTTCTTGTTATTCAATCGTGTAGGGCTGTTGGTGGGGATGAGGAATCTGTTCTCCCTGCAGCTGTGGCAGTTGAATTGATTCATAATTTCACTCTCATTCATGATGACATTATGGATCAAGATGATCTTAGGCGGGGGGCACCTACAGTTCATGTTTTATGGGGTCTACCTACTGCAATTTTAGCTGGAGATTTGCTTTTCTCTAAGGCTTTTGAAGCTCTCTTTACGTGTTCTTCTCATCCTAATATTTCATTTGAAAGACTTGTGGAGGCTGGACGTAGGCTTGCTTCTGCTGTTAGCACTATAGCTGAGGGGCAAGCTTTAGATATGTCTCTATCTGGGAAGTTGAAGGAAGTTTTGGTTGGTGAAGATGATTACTTTGAGATGATTTATAAGAAGACAGCTGCTCTCTTTAAAGTTTCATGTGAGGTTGGAGGTATACTTGGAGGTGCTGATTCTAATGAACTAAATGCACTTTCAAAGTATGGTGAGCATATTGGAATTGCCTTTCAAATGAAGGATGATATTTTAGGTATTATGGGTGATGAGAAAGTTTTAGGTAAACCCATTGGAAGTGACTTGAGGGAGGGGAAGTGTACTCTCATACTTATTCATGCTCTTAAGAATGCATCTGATAGGCAGAGGAAAACTATAATGGATGTATATGGTAAGGAGAATATATCTCGAGATGAGATTAACCTTGTAATTGATGTTTTAAGAGATTTGGGTTCAATAGAGTATGTTGAGAGTATAGCTAGGGAGCAAGTGTCACTTGCAAAGAAGTCTCTTGAAATTCTGGGTTCAAGTGAGGCTAAGAGCTTATTATTGGATTTAGCTGACTTTATAGTTGCAAGGAGATATTGAGGTTTTAATAGATGTTTCCTAGAATTTTCATGAAGATCTCTGAGAGTGAGTTTTCGAAATATGTGTGTGATGGTGTGGTTCAGAGGAGATTGCTTATTTTCCGTAATGGTGAAATGAGGGTTTTCAATGTAGGTGACAATTTAAGATATGTTGGTGGAGATGTCTATGTCCAGGAAGTGTATGATGATGCGTATAGATGGCTGGTTGATTTTGAGTCTGGAGTTATTTTGAGGGATTGCATTATATTGCCTTCTGAGGATGCTGATCCAATTATTCTTAGGAGGGGGGATAAGGTTTATTTAATGGAGGCTGTTGGGAGGAGTGTTCATTCCTTTGTTAGTCTCAGTGATGAAGTTTATATTGGTATGAGGGTTGCAGCTATTTTTACTGGTAAGAGGGAGGTTAGATATTTAAGGTCGTCTGTTAAAGGTAGGGTTGTATATGTTGCTCAGATTGGAGATAAACCTCAACGTTATATTTTCATTATAATTCCATTTAGAGTGTGTGGTGAGTAGTATGTCTATTGATCTTACCCCTGATTTGGAGCTATTGATTAAAAAGTATGCTCTTCTCAATGCTTATAGGCATGATGGTAAGGCTAGATTAACACCTGTTATTTCGAAAATTTTAGGTGAGCGGCCTGAATTAAAACGAATTATTAAGCAGCTTATTCCTCATGCTAAGCGAATTATTGAGGAAGTTAACTCCTTGAGTGTTGATGATCAGAGGAGTTTGATTGAGAGTAATTGGCCTGAATTACTGGTTGAGAGGAGGAGGGAGGAGGTTAAGGCTTTACCTCCTCTTCCCAATGTTGAGAGGTTTAAGAGGGTTAAGACTAGATTTGCTCCAAATCCCGATGCCCCCCTCCATTTAGGGAGTGCTAGACCAATTATTCTATGTCACGAGTATGCGAGGATGTATAATGGAGCATTTATTTTAAGGTTTGAGGATACTGATCCGAAGACTAAGAGGCCTATTCTTGAGGTTTATGATTGGATTAAGGATGACTTGCTTTGGCTTGGTGCCAAGTGGGATGAGGAGTATATTCAGTCTGATAGACTTGAAATCTATTATGGTTATATTGAGAAGTTGATGGGTAAGGGTGCAGCGTATGTGTGTACTTGTTCGAGGGATGTTTTTAGTAGGTATAAGGCCTCCAAGAAGCCTTGTCCTTGTCGTTCTAGAGCTGTTGAGGAGAATTTAGAGTTATGGGATAAGATGAGGGCTGGTGAGATTGAGGAGGGTGGAGCTGTTGTTAGAATTAAAACTGATATGGCTCATCCAAATCCTGCTATTAGGGATTGGGTGGCTTTCCGTATAATAGATGTTGAGAGGTATCCTCATCCTAGACCTGAAGTTGGTAGTAAGTATTGGGTTTGGCCCACCTATAATTTTGCTTGTGCAATAGATGATCATGAAATGGAAGTTTCACATATTTTGAGGGGTAAGGAGCATATTAGTAATACTATTAAGCAGCAATATGTTTACAAGTATCTTGGTTGGGATTATCCTGAAGCTATACATTTTGGGCGTCTAAAGTTGACTGGCTGGGTTTTGAGTAAATCTAAGATTGCTGAGGGGATTAGAAAGGGTCTTTTTAAGTCTTGGGATGATCCGAGGTTGGGTACGCTTAAAGCATTGAGGAGGAGGGGTTTTCTACCTGAATCTATTAGGGAGCTTATTCTTCAGGTTGGTGTTAAGCCTGTTGAATCTTCAATTTCTCTTGAAAACTTATATTCCATAAATAGACGTTTCGTTGAGCCTATTGCTAATAGGTTCTTCTTTATAGATGACCCTGTAACCTTGAGAGTTGAGGGTCTTCCATCTGATAGGGTTGTGGCTAAGATTCTGTTTCATCCAAGTTTTCCGGAGAGGGGTTGTAGGGAAATAGTTTTATCTGTTAAGGATGGTTTGTTGGAGCTTTATATCTCTAGACGTGACCTAGATGTTTTGAGGTCGAGTTCAGTTTTTAGGTTGATGGGTTTAATGAATCTTAGGGTACGTGAAGTTGGAGGGAATTTGGCTATAGCTGATTTCCATAGTTTTGGGCTTGGTGATTTACCGTCTAAGTCATCCGTAATTCATTGGCTTCCTCATGATAGATGGATTAAGGCTAAGGTTGTAATGCCTGATGCATCTGAAGTTAATGGTATTTGTGAAGAGTATTGTAGTAAGTTGAATGTTGATGATAGAGTTCAGTTTGTTCGTTTCGGATTTGTAAGGTTGGATCAAATTGGTGATGTTCTTATTTTCTATTATACTCATCCGTGATTAGAAAAGTTTAATAAGTAGAATTTCACCGAATTTTATAACGCATGATTCGATGAGAGAGGTGAGATGATGTCTAAACCGTTTTATGTTAGATTTGAGGTTCCATCTGAATTAGCTGAGAAAAGTTATGAGGCTCTACAGATTGCAAGGGATACTGGGAGGATTAAGAAGGGTACAAATGAGACTACGAAGGCTATTGAGAGAGGTTTAGCTAAGCTTGTTTACATAGCTGAAGATGTAGATCCACCTGAAATTGTTGCACATCTACCCTTGTTATGTGAGGAGCGGAAAATTCCTTACATCTATGTTCCAAGTAAGGTTAAGCTGGGTAGAGCTGCAGGTATAGAGGTTGCAGCTGCCTCTGCATGTATTATTGACCCTGGAGATGCATCTGAACTTATAAAGGAGATCATTGCTGAAGTCGAGCAAATTAGAACTGGAGGAGTCGGTGAAGCTAAGGAGGAGAAGAAGGAGCCTAAGAAGAAGACGAGGAAGCGTAAAGCAAAGAAGTGAATTGGGTAAAACATAAATTGCTCTTAGTTTATCCATACTATAGCGGTGTTTAAATTGAGCAGCACATATGATGCCACCCCTGCAGAGGTAATACAGATAATAGGTAGGACAGGTGTAACTGGAGAAGTTATTCAAGTACGTGTACGTGTACTTGAGGGTAGGGATAGAGGTAGAATATTAACTAGAAATGTTAAGGGGCCTGTAAGACTTGGAGACATATTAATGCTTAGAGAAACTGAGAGGGAAGCTAGAAAGCTAACTCCGAGATAGAGGTGTTATAATTGAGTCTCCGTGTCAAGAGATGTAGTTTTTGTGGTTCTGAGATTCCTAGGGGTGTTGGAATAATGTATGTTAAGAATGATGGAACTGTTCTTTATTTTTGTTCCAGTAAGTGTCGGAAGAATATGTTGATATTGAAGCGGAAGCCGTATAGAGTTAAATGGGTTATAAAGAAGGCTAAATCCACTAAGTCTAAGTAGCTTGAATTATTCAGCTTTAATAAGGGTTTTTAAATAGTTTTAAATTAATGTGGCAGGGAGGATTATATTATGTCAGGGGCGGTTGAAAGAACTCTTGTTTTAATTAAGCCTGACGGTGTGGTTCGAGGTCTTGTCGGTGAAGTTATTAGACGATTGGAACAGAAGGGTTTGAAGATTGTTGGCTTAAAAATGATGTTGCTTTCTAGGGAGAGAGCTGAGGAACTCTATGCTGTTCATCGAGGTAAGCCGTTCTTTGAGGGTTTAATTAACTATGTGACTTCAGCGCCTATTGTTGCAATTGCAGTTGAGGGTAAGAGTGCTGTTAGGGTTGTTCGAAATATTATTGGTTTAACTAATCCAGCTGAGGCTAGACCTGGAACTATTAGAGGTGATTTCGCGTTAAGTATTGATAGGAATATTGTTCATGCTGCTGATAGTGTTGAGAATGCCTCGAGGGAGCTTTCAATAATATTTAATTCTGACGAGTTCTATTCATATAAACGAGTCGATGAGGACTGGCTTTAAGGCATTATTTCATTGATGAACAGTATTGAGGATTGGAGGTGAATTGCAGTGTCGGAGAGGAGAATAAGGCAACCTATAGTCTGTGTGCTTGGCCACGTGGACGTAGGTAAAACAGCGCTTCTAGATAGAATTAGGGGTACTGCTGTGATGCTTAGAGAGCCTGGAACTATGACTCAGCATATAGGTGCAAGTTTCATACCATGGAATGTTTTGAAAAAGCTTTGCGGTCCACTGCTTAGTAGATTGAAGGTGGAGATTGAAGTTCCTGGTCTTTTATTTATTGATACTCCTGGTCATGAGGCATTTGTTAATTTGAGGAGGAGAGGTGGATCTATAGCTGATATTGCAATTTTAGTTATTGATGTAACTGAAGGATTTGAGAATCAGACTTATGAGTCCATTGAAATTTTGAAGTCGCGTAAAACTCCATTCCTCGTTGCTGCAAATAAGATTGATAGAATTCCGGGATGGAAGCCTATTGAGAATGCATGTTTTTTGGATAGTATTCGTAAGCAGGATTCACATATTGTTAGGCGTTTAAATGAGCTTATTCAAGCAATCATCTATGAGTTTTATAAGCTTGGCTTTAATGCTGATAGGTTTGATAAGGTTAAGGATTTCGCTAGAACTATTAGTATTGTACCGACGAGTGCAAAGACTGGTGAGGGTATTCCTGAGCTTTTAATGGTTTTGGCTGGTTTGACTCAGAGGTTTATGAGTGAGAGGTTGAAGTTTACTTATGGTCCTGCTAAGGGTGTTGTATTGGAGGTTAGGGAGGAGCCGGGGCTTGGAACTACTATTGATGTCATAATATATGATGGTATTATTAAGCGTGGAGATCTAATTGTTGTTGGAGGTCTTGAGAAGCCTATTGTTACTCGTGTGAGGTCGCTTTTACTGCCTAAACCCTTGGATGAGATGCGTTCTCCTGAGGATAAATTTATGAGTGTTGATGATGTTTCAGCTGCTGCTGGAGTTAAAGTTGTTGCTCCTAATTTAGAGGGTGTTGTTGCTGGCGTTCCATTATTGGTTGTTGATGATGTTAAGAATATTAGTAAATTGATTTCTCAAGTTGCAGAGGAGGTTTCTGGTTTAAGGCTTCAGAGGAAGATTTCCGGCGTTGTTTTGAAGACTGATACTCTGGGTTCATTAGAGGCTCTCACGAGCTATCTGGAGCGTTTGGGTATTCCTGTTAGGTTTGCCGATGTGGGTCCCGTTTCTAAGAGGGATGTTGTTGAGGCTTCAATTGTTAAGGATACTGATCCATATAGAGGAGTTATCTTGGCCTTTAATGTTAAGGTTTTACCTGATGCTGAGGAAGAGGCTAAGAGTAGGGGTATTAGAATATTTAGAGACGTAATCATCTATCGTTTAATTGAAGATTATCAGAAATGGTATCAGGAGATGGTTTATCGAGATCGTGTTAGAAAGTTTAGTGAGCTTATTAAGCCTGGTAAGATTAAGATTCTTCCCGGATATGTTTTTAGGAGGAGTGATCCTGCAATTGTCGGTGTACAAGTGGAGGTTGGAAGAATTTGTCCTGGTTATCAATTAATGAGGGAAGATGGTAAGGTTATTGGAGAGATAATGCAAATTCAGGATAGGGGGAAGAACATTAAGGAGGCTGTGGCAGGTCAGAGTGTGGCTATTTCAATTAAGGGTAATGTTATGGTGGGAAGACATATAAAGGAGGGAGATGTTCTCTACGTAAATGTACCTGAAAGCCATGTTAGGGTGTTGGTATCTGAGTTTAAGAGTATGTTGTCGGATGATGAGGTTGAGCTCTTAAAGGAGTTGGTGAAGATAAGGAGGAAGGCTAGGAGGGGTGTTGGTGTCTGAATTTAAGTTGGTTATTAGTGATCCTAAGAGTGGGAGAGCTAAGCAAATTACTATTAGTGATCCAGAGTCCTATGCCTTAATTGGACTTAAGATTGGAGATGAAATTGATGGGTCTTCCATTGGTCTTCCAGGGTTACGATTGAAGATTACTGGAGGTTCAGATAAGGCTGGTTTTCCCATGATCCCTTACTTGCCTGGTGGTAGGAAGTATAGGATACTTCTATCTGGTCCACCGGGCTTTAGACCTAAGGAGAAGGGTTTGAGAAGGAGGAAGATGGTTCGGGGTAATGTGATTACTGAGGATATTGTTCAAGTTAATATGGTTGTTGTTGAGGGGGAGCTTAAATTTGAGCAGTCTGAGTCAGAGGAGTGAAGTTGAGGAAGAGGTTAAGCAACCTGAATGTAATATTGGGACTACAGGTCATGTTGATCATGGTAAGACTACTTTAGTTCAGGCTTTAACTGGGGTTTGGGCTGCAAGGCATAGTGAAGAGTTGAAGCGTGGATTAACCTTAAAGTTGGGTTATGCTGATGCTAGTTTTAGGATGTGTCCTAATTGTCCTCCTCCTCAACGTTATACTACTGAGCCTATATGCAAGTTTTGTGGTTCTAAGACTGTTTTGTTGAGACGTGTGTCCTTTGTGGATTGTCCTGGCCATGAAATGTTGATGGCAACTATGCTGTCTGGAGCTACTTTAATGGATGGTGCATTACTGGTAATTGATGCAACGCAACCTTGTCCTCAGCCTCAGACTAGGGAGCATTTAATTGCCCTGGAGATTATTGGTGTGAAGAATATTGTGATTGTTCAGAATAAAGTTGAGGTTCCTTCTCGAGAGAGGCTTTTAAAGAGTTATAATGAAATTTTAAATTTCATTAAGGACACAATTGCTGAGAATGCACCTATAATTCCTGTGTCTGCATTGCATAAGGCTAATATTGATGTCTTAATACAGGCGATTGAAGAGTATATTCCAACTCCAAAGAGGGATCCAACTAAGCCTCCTAGAATGCTTGTGGCTAGATCATTTGACGTTAATAAGCCTGGCACTCCTCCTGAGAAGCTTATGGGCGGTGTTTTGGGTGGATCTATTATTCAAGGAAAATTGAGGGTTGGAGATGAGATTGAAATAAGTCCTGGCTTACGTGTTGAGAGGATGGGTAGGGTTGAATATGTTTCTCTTTATACTGAGATTGTTAGTTTGAAGGCTGGTGACCTAGTTGTTGAGGAGGCTAATCCTGGTGGTTTAGTTGGTGTTGGCACTCTTCTCGATCCATCATTGACTAAGGCTGATGCTCTAGTTGGTAATGTGGCTGGTAAACCTGGTACTCTTCCTCCTGTCTGGTATGACTTTTCGTTTGAGGTGCATTTATTGGAGTGGGTTGTTGGAACTAGAGAGTTGCAGAGGGTGGAGCCGATAAGGTTTAGGGAGCCTCTCATGATAAATGTTGGTACTGCAACTACTCTTGGAATAGTTACTGGGCTTTCTAAGGATGAGGTTCATGTTACTTTGAGGAGGCCTGTTTGCGCTGATGTGGGGGCAAGGATAGCTATTAGTAGGAAGATTAGTGGGCGTTGGAGGCTGATTGGATATGGTTTCATTAAGGGATGATTTTTCCAGTGGAGTTGAGGGTAGGGTTATAGTGCTTTTTGATTCCAATATGCTTTTGATGGCTGTACAGAAGCCATTTAATCTATTTGATGAAGTTTATAGGGTTTTAAACAGGGCTTATAGACCTGTTGTTTTGAGTGCAGTTAAAAGTGAATTGGATTATTTAGCTAATTTTGGTAGTCCTAAGGAGAGAAGGGAGAGTAGACTTGCATTAGAGTTGGTTAAGCGATGTGAAGTTGTTGATTTCAGTTTTTCTGATGATGCTGATAATGCTATTATAGAGTTTACACGTAGACATGGTAGAGTTGTCGTTGCAACTAATGATATTGAGTTGAGGAGGAAGTTGAGGAAGCTTGGTGTACCTGTAATTTTTATGAGGGGATTTGACCACTTGGACCTTGAGGGAGATATTTATTAATGTCTATATCTTTAAGCTTTCTAGATTTTAACGTGTGTTGTGGAGGAGTGTAATGTGTATTATTTATTGAGGATTAGTGATGTGGTTAGAATTCCTCCAGATAAGTTTTCAGAGCCTCTTGAGGAAATTGCATTTGAAATTTTAAGGGAGAAGTATGAGGGGCTTATTGATAGTGAACTTGGAATAATAATTGCAATTTCAAACTTAAATGTTTCTGATGTTGGAATGATTATTCCTGGTGATGGTGCAACTTATCATGAAGTTGAATTTGATGCACTTGCTTTTCTTCCACATGTTCAAGAAGTGATTGAGGGAGAGATTGTTGAGGTTACTGATTTTGGTGCTTTTATGCGTCTTGGACCAGTGGATGGTTTAATTCATGTGTCTCAGGTTATGGATGACTATATTGTTTATGATAAGCGTCGTGGCGCATTGATGGGTAAGGAGTCTCAGAGAATTTTACAGGAGGGTGATCTTGTTAGAGCTAGAATAGTGACTGTTAGTTTGTCAAGTAGGGGGGCTAGGGTTGGATTAACTATGAGGCAGCCATTTCTAGGCGTCCTGTCATGGATTGATGAAGATTTGAAGAGAATTAAGGGTGAAGTTAAAAGTGAAGCTAAAAAGTAGTGGAGGAGTAAATTGTGCCGCGTAGAGGTTTAATGTTTAAGGCTTGTAGAAAATGTCATTTTCTAGTTGACTTTGATTCCCCTGTTTGCCCTAATTGTGGTTCTAAGGATTTCTCGGATGATTGGAGAGGCTTGGTTATAATTTTAGATTTATCCTCTGAGACTGCTAAGATATTGGAGAAAGTTAAGCCGGGGAAGTATGCAATTGAAGTATATTAAGGATGCTTCTCAATTTTTCAACTTAATGCTTCCCAGTGGTTTTAGGGAGTTTTTTAGACGCCCCTTTGGAGTGGTTTTTCGAGGTGATGAGAGGGAGGTGGCTGAAAGCCTTATACGTTTTGTTAAGAAGGCTAATCCTTTGAAGTTTATTTGTGTAGGTGATATGGTTTTTCGTTGGATGTTGAATTATAATTTTATTCCAGATGTAGTGGTTGTTGATTTCAAGATTTCTAGGAGAAATGTGAGTTTTGATTTTGATAGGAGTGTTTTTAATGGTGTTTTTAAGGTTTCTAATCCTGCTGGCTTTATAACTTGTAGTGCTTGGATTACTATTCAGTATGTTTTATCTCTTCCTGGTAGGTATTTGGTTGAGGTTGATGGTGAGGAGGATTTATTGGCTCTTCCAGCTGTTTTATGTGCTCCCATCGGTTCTATAGTGTCTTTCGGGTTGCCTGGTGAGGGTGTAATTGCTGTGCCAGTTAATTTGATTTCTAGGCGTGAGGCTTTTAGGTTGCTGAGCCTACTTAAGCCTAGTAGACTTGATTAAATTATATAAGTGGGTATGTGTGATTTACTCATCTAGCTAGAGGTGGATGTTGAGATGAGTGGTGAAAAGTTTCGCATTGAAATTGTGGGGAAGAGGGAGAATCCATTAATAGATAGAATTGAGTTGGATGTTGTGATTTACCATATGGGTTCAGGTACTCCTGATAGGTATAGCGTTAGACAGGAGATTGCCTCTCAGTTTAATGTGCCGTTAGATTGTGTTTATATTAGGAGGATTAAGACTGAGTATGGTATAGGTAGAAGTGTTGGGAGAATTCATGTTTATCGTTCTCCAGATCGTGCTCGGATTATTGAGCCGGATTATATAATAGCTAGAGATGAGCCATCTGAGGAGAAAGAGGAGGAGTAGATGAAGCTTAGATAGGGGTTAATAATGTAATGTTGATTTTGGGGATAGAGTGTACTGCTCATACATTTGGTTGTGGTATAGCTTCTTCTACTGGTGAGATTTTGGTTAATGTTAATGATGAATATATTCCTCCAACTGGTGGCATTCATCCGAGGGAGGCTGCTCGTCATCATTCAGCAGTGGCTCCTGAAATTCTTGGGAGGGCTTTTGAAGAGGCTGGTGTTGAGGCAAGGGATATTGATGGTATTGCTATTTCTCTTGGTCCTGGTTTAGGTCCATGTTTGAGGACTGGCGCCACTGTTGCTAGGGCTTTATCTATATATTTAAATAAGCCTTTAATCCCTGTTAATCATTGTGTTGCTCATATCGAGATTGGTAGGTTGACTTGTAAAATTGATGATCCATTGGTTGTTTATGTTTCTGGTGGAAATACTATAATTGCAGCATATGTTGAGGGGAAGTATAGGGTTTTTGGGGAGACAATGGATATTGCCTTGGGTAATTGCCTTGACGTTTTTGCTAGGAGGGCTGGTCTCCCTCATCCTGGTGGACCTTATGTTGAAAAGCTTGCTAAGGCTGGTAGTAATTTTATTAAGTTGCCCTATGTTGTGAAGGGTCAAGATGTCTCTTTTTCAGGTCTTCTTACTGCAGCGTTGAGGAAGCTTGAGGAGGGTTATCGACTAGAAGATTTATGCTATAGCTTACAGGAAGTTGCTTTTTCAATGATTTGTGAGGTTGCTGAGAGGGCGATTGCACATACTAGGAAGAGGAAGGTTTTATTGACTGGTGGTGTTGCAGCTAATAAGCGATTACAGGAAATGCTTCGTCAAGTTGCTGCTGAACATGACGCCATATTTAAGGTTGTGCCACGTGAGTATGCAAGGGATAATGGTGCTATGATTGCTTGGACTGGTACATTATGTTTGAGGCATAATATTGTACTTCCAGTAGAGGAGAGTTATGTGAGGCCTAGATGGCGTTTAGACCGAGTTGATGTTCCATGGATGGAGGCGTGACGTTGTCTTTATTGAAGAAGGGAGCTGAAGCATACCTTTATATTGATGATTGGTTTGGTTTTAAGGTTATAAGGAAGGTTAGGGTTCCTAAGAGCTTTAGGGTTTCTATTCTTGATGAGCAGTTGAGGAGGTTTAGAACTGTTAATGAGGCAAAGCTTTTAATAGAGTCTCGTCGATGCGGTGTTCCAACACCTATTGTCTTTGATGTTGATTTGTTGAAGACAACAATAATAATGGAGTTTATTGAAGGTGAATTGTTGAGGGATTTACTTCCATCATTATCTAAAGTTGAGAGGAAGAGTATTTGTAGAAAAATTGGTGAATATATTGGTTTGCTGCATTCCAATGGTATAGTTCATGGTGATTTAACAACCTCTAATATGATTCTTCTTGATGGTAAGGTGTATTTCATTGATTTTGGTTTAGGTGAGTTTACTAGGGAAGTTGAGGCTATGGGTGTGGATTTACATTTAATGCTTAGGGCTTTAGAGAGTACTCATTATAGTCTTGCTGAAGAGTGTTTTAGAAGTGTTGTTGATGGTTATAGTAGTGTTTTTAATATGGCTGAGAGGGTTTTAAGAAAGGTTGAGGAAATTCGGATGAGAGGGAGGTATGTTTCTGAGCGTAGACGTAAGTCTTGAACTCTTGTTTGTTACTAGGAATAGACATAAGTTTGAGGAGGCGTTTAACATTTTACTTCCAATGGGAATTAAATTGAAGCAAGCACCCATAGAGAGAATTGAAGTTCAATCTGAGGATTTAAGTGAAATTGCATTGATTGGTGCGAAGAATGCAGTTGAAGTGCTTAAGAGACCTCTTGTAGTGGAGGATGCTGGCTTATTTATTAAATCTTTAAATGGTTTTCCAGGTCCCTACTCATCTTATGTTTATAAGACTATTGGTGTTGATGGAATTTTGAAGTTGATGGAGAATGTCAATGATAGAAGTGCATACTTTAAGTCTGCAGTTGCTTTCTGTTCACCTGATGGTAAGTGTAGAGTCTTTGTCGGTGAAGTTCATGGTGAAATTGCTTTTGAGGCTAGGGGGAGTGGTGGCTTTGGTTTTGATCCAATATTTATTCCATATGAGTCTGGTGGACGGACTTTTGCTGAGATGAGTATAAGTGAGAAGAGTTTACTTTCTCATAGGGCAAGGGCTTTTAGAGAGTTTGGTAGATGGTTTATTGTGGAGATGAAATAAACACTTAAATATTTTTAAGAGTTATTCGATTAAGACTTGTGGAGGAGTGGAGATGCGGAAGAGTAAGGAGAAGGGTAAGTCTCATTCAACTAGACCTGTTAGGAGTACTCCGCCTAAATGGTGTAAGTACAGTGCGGAGGAAGTTGAAAATTTGGTTATAGAGTTGGCTAAGAGAGGTAATCCTCCATCTATGATTGGTGTAATTTTGAGGGATCAGTATGGGATTCCCTTAGTTAAGCAGATTACTGGTAAGAAGATTACTGAGATTTTGAGGGAGAAGGGTTTTGCTCCAACTATACCTGAGGATTTAGCTAATCTAATTAAGAGGGCTGAAAGAATTAGGAGGCACTTGGAGGAGCATCCTAAGGATAAGCATAGTAAGCGAGGATTACAGTTGATAGAATCGAAGATTTGGCGATTGACTAAGTATTATATAAGAACTGGTAAACTTCCGAGTGATTGGAGTTATACAAGGTTAAAGTTACAGTTCCAGAGACGTTAGTGGTAGATTGCCTTGAATATGGATGATTCCTCCATAAGTAAGTTGAGTGACAGAGTGGATTTTGCGTCTAAAACGATTTTAGATTGGGTTGAACAGGATCAGCCGATAACTGTTGTTTCCCATCTTGATGCTGATGGGTTGGCTGCTGCTGGTATAATTGGATCTATGTTGGAGAGGTTGAATGTTGCTTTTAAGGTTAGAATAGTTAAGCAGTTGGATGAGGATTCATTGAAAGAGTTAAGTTCTGAGCCTATTTCGCCGATAATATTTGCTGATGTGGGTAGTGGTCAGAAGGATTTAATTTATAGTAACTTGCCGGAGCATTCAGTTGTTATAATTGATCATCATCAGCCTTTGGAATATGAGCTTGAGAGATGTGTTGAGGTTAATCCTCACTTATTTGGTATTGATGGTTCGAGGTCTATTAGCTCTTCTGGTTTATCCTATCTTGTTGCTAAGAGTGTTGATTTAAATAATGTTGATTTAGCTCCAATTGCTGTTGTTGGAGCCTTGGGTGATAGGCAGGATTCTGGTAAGCGTCATAATCTTGTTGATTTGAATGAGTCAATTGTTAAGGAGGCTGTGGAAGCTGGTTTTTTAGAGGTTAAGTTTGGGTTGAGGCTTTTCGGTTTTGAGTCTAGACCTATAGTTAAAAGTTTAGAGTATACTATTGATCCCCTCATACCTGGTTTGAGTGGTAATTATAATGCTTGCTTAAAGTTTTTGGAGCGTATTGGTATTACTCCCGTCGATGAGGATGGTAATCTTAGGAGGATGTCTGATTTATCTTCTAATGAGCTTCGATCTTTTATGGTTAATTTAGTTAAGTATATGTTGAGTAAGGGCATTGAAAGTAAGGAAGCTGAGAGTATTATGGGGACTATCTATATTATTTCCCATGAACCTCCCACTTCACCCTTGAGGGATGCAAGAGAGTTTGCTTCACTTTTAAATGCATGTGGTCGTTTAGGTGTTCCCAGTATTGGGGTTGCAATTTGTATGGGTAGGCGAGGCGAAGTATTAGATAAGGCTGAAAAATTGACAAGTAGGTATAGGCAAACACTCTTAAAGTATCTTGACTGGCTTTCTCGTAATTTGGATAAGGTTAGGCAAACAAGATTTCTACAAGTTATTTATGGTGGGGATTATGTTGATGATAGGATTATTGGAACCTTAATTTCAATAGCTCTCTCGTCTAGAATTCTTTCTCCTAAGAAGGTTGCAGTTGCATTTGCAGTTTCTCCAGAGGGTAAGGTGAAGGTTTCAGCTAGAGCTGATAAAGCGTTAGCTAGGAGAGGATTAAATTTGGGTTTAGCTATTAGGGATGCAGCTTCTCAAGTTGAGGGTGTTGGCGGTGGACATGATGTTGCTGCTGGCGCGCAAATTCCATTGAATTCAGAGGAGGACTTTATTGAGGTCTTGGATAAGATTATTGCTGAGCAATTGGGGAGTGAATAGCTTTGCATGAAGCTGTAATAAGGATGATTTTTGAAGATGAGGCAACTGCTAAATCTATTACATTTGCAATTGAACCTGATAATTTACAAGCCCCCTCAACATTGGATATTAAGTCAAAGATTGCTGGTAAATGTCTAGAGGTTTCTATAACTTGTCGAGGTAAACTTGAAACCTTAATTCAAACGGTGGATGACCTGTTGTCATGCGTCCAAGTGGCTGAAAAATCAATTAAATGCATCCAATAGAGTTATAAGTGAGATTTCCTAATTGGCGTAAAGCTGGAGAGTGGTGTTAAAGATGTCTTCAAGGGGTAGAGCTAGAGATAAGTGGCGTATGAAGAAGTGGTATACTGTTTTAGCTTCAAGTGCATTTGGAAATGTTGAGATAGGTAAGATTCCAGCTGATGATCCCTCTAAGCTTTATGGCAGAGTAATTGAAACTTCCCTTAGTGATTTGACTGGAGACTTTTCACTTTTGCATGTTAAATTGTATTTTCAAATAATTGATGTTGAGGGTGATGTGGCTAAAACTGTTTTTAAGGGTCATGATTTGACGAGGGATTACCTGAGAAGTCTTATACGTAGAGGTAGTTCTAGGGTTGATGGCATTTTTAAGGTTACAACTAAGGATGGATACACTCTCAGAGTGTCTGCTACAGCTCTAACTAGACATAGAGCTAAAACCTCCCAGGAAAGGGCTATTAGAAGGATTATGAAGGAAATAATTGAAGCTAAGGCTCAGCAACTATCTTTCGATGAGTTTGTTCAGCAAGCAGTTTTGGGTAAGATTGCATCTGAAATTTATAATGAAGCCAAGAAAATTTATCCTCTAAGGAAAGTTGAGGTTAGAAAGAGTAAGTTGCTGTCTAGACCCCCCATGGTGAAACAAGAAGCCCCCACGCCTCCTGTTCCTGCATAGCATTGTGGCGGTGGAATATGAACTTAGAGGATGAGCGCCTCCTGGTTGCTAAGGAGGCTGCTAGACTGTTATATTATAGGTTGGCTACTGAATATAAGTTTGCTAAGTTGAGGGCAGCTAGGGAACTTGGGGTAAATGTTCTTCCTAGTAATCGTGAGGTTGCTGAGCAGCTTGATCTTTTAGCAGATTTACTTGAAGGTGAATCACGTGTTAAGAGATTGGTGGAAATGCGTAGAGCAGCTTTGAGGATTATGAGGGTTCTTAGCGATTTTTCTCCTAGGCTTATTGGAAGTGTCTGGAGGGGTACTGTTAGGGTTGGGAGTGATATTGACATTATTGTTTATGCTGATTCCCCTAGCATTATAGTTGAAAAGTTGAAGTCTAATGGTTTTTCAATTTCCTTTGTTGAGAGAAAGGTTAAGGTTTATTCTGATACTGGAGTAAAGAAGATTTACACTCATATTCATATTTCTCTTCCGCAAGGTTTTAAGGCTGAAATTGTTGTTCGTGAACCTGAAGATATTCATATTGAAGAGACATGTGATATTTATGGTGATGTAATTAAGGGTTTAACTATCAGTGAACTTGAGGAAATTTTAGTCAGGGATCCTGCGAGAAAATTTGTCCCATAACTTTATTAAACCTTGGTTTTCTAGAGTTCTTGATGCTTATTAAGGAATTTAATATTGTTAAGAAGAATTGGAGAGAAGTTGATTTAAAATTTGCATTATGTTATCCTAGTGTTTATAGAGTTGGGATGACATGTTTAGCTGTACATTTATTGTATGAGCTTCTAAATATGCGTCGTAATGTTTTATGTGAGCGTGTATTTTTTGAACCGTATTTTAATATGAGGAGTGTTGAGTCTAATAGAGTGCTAAGTGATTTTGATGTAGTTGGTTTTTCACTTCAATATGAAGTTGACTATGTAAATTTTGTTCGCATGCTCTTATCCTCAAATATCCCTGTGTACTCAAGGGATAGAGATGATAGTCATCCCATAGTTATTGCCGGTGGCCCAGCAGTTTCTTCTAATCCTGAGCCAGTGGCTCCCTTGGTTGATGCTATTGTTATTGGGGAATTGGAGCCAATAATCGATGATATTCTTAACATTTTTATTGATAGTGAGGATCGGGAGAGCTGTCTAGATGAATTGATGAGTGTTAGGGGTGTTTATGTTCCAAGAAACATTTATCCTGTTAAGCGGAGCTGGATTAAATCTCTAGATGATGCGCATCATGCAGTTGCACAGATTATTCCTCAAGTTAGATCTAGTAGCCGTTTTTCACCAATTTTTGGGAGAGCTTTTCTATTAGAGGTTACTAGGGGATGTAAATGGGCTTGTAAGTTTTGTCTTGAAGGTTTTAATTATCGTCCATTTAGGGAGAGATCGCTTCATGTTATTGAAGAAATTTTGGATGAAGGTTTGAGGAGAACTGGTGTGGATAAGATTGTAATTATAGGTTCAGATGCATCTGACCACAGTGAACTTGAGGATGTTTGTGAGTATATTGTTTCAAGTGGATTGAAAATATCTATTCCTTCTATGAGAGCTAAAGTTGTTGATGAGAAGATTATTAAGCTTCTTGTTAAGGGTGGGCAGAGAACATTGACATTGGCGCCTGAAACCGGTTCTGAAAGTCTTCGCCATTACATTGGTAAATTCCTGTCTAACCAAGATGTGATTGATGCTGCTAAGATAGCTTATTTATGTGGTATTAGGAATATTAAGTTATACTTTATTGTTGGCTTGCCAAATGAAACTGAGGATGATATAAAATCGATTTTTGATTTGGCTAGACGAGTTGCTGATGTTGGCTTTTCTTTCCCTAGGAGTGTGCGGTTGACTGTAAGTATTTTTATTCCAAAGGCGCATACTCCATTTCAATGGTATGGTTTGGAGGATCCATCTATTCTGCGTAGTAGGATTAAGCTTTTGAGAAGGCTTTGTGCTGGAGATAGGCGGATTGAGTTAAGGGTTATGCGTTTAAGGGAGGCTGTGATTCAAGCTTTCTTATCAAGAGCTGGTAGAGAGGCTGCTTCTCTAATAGTTGATGCTGCTAAGTTTGGTGGTTCTCTTAGTGCTTGGAGAAGGGCTGAGAAGATTGCAAAAATTTCAATTGAGAGGGAGGCTACATCAGTTAAGTCTTTGGAGGATTATCTTCCTTGGGGTCATATTGAAGTTGCTTAGATTCAATGTATAAGTTTAAATTGTATCTCGTGTATTATATGCTTGGATGGGGCTTCATTGAGTGCTGATTGGAATACTTTAAAGAAGTACTTTCCTAACCTAGCTAGGGAAATTGAGGAGAAGCAAACAGTCTCCATCCCAATTAGTGGTTTTAGATCTGATTCTGAAGCTGGGGAGCGTATTGCATCTAAGTCTCCCTCTGAAAGGACGCCTAAGTTTTGGGGTTATACTCCTGATGTGATCGATTTTATTAGGCGATGTGACAATGAAGTGCAGGCTCTTGAGATAATAGAGTTTTTGGAGAAGCGTGGAGAAATATCGCATACATATGCAAGTAAGCTTAAGAGACAATTGAAGGAGAAGGGTGTTAGGAGTTTTGGTTCTAAGAAGGAGCCTGGATGGTATTTTAAGGAGGATCCGTATTATAGTTCTCGTTAACCTATTTTCTAGCTTTTGCAGCAACAATTTTTATTACATCATTCATTTTTAGGGGGTAGTTTTCTCCTATTCGGTGTTTTGTTTTTGCATCTATTGCATAGATGAATGTTTCCCCTAGTTCGCTGTGTATTATGTATGCTAACTGTCTAGCTGTGGTTCCTTGGGGGACTAGAAATGCGTCTGGCAGGATGTTTCCTTCATGATCTGTGAATCTTGTAGCATCTTCAACTGGGTATACTACTATCATTTTCAGTACTTTTAGGAATGCTGCATTGATTACTTCTTGTACTCCTGTGGACTTCCATGGTTTAAGTACTTTTTCCCTTATGGTTTCTAGGGCTTTCAACTGTTTTTCAGTTAGTTTTTCCGGCTTTAATATTTCAAAGTCACTGTTTCCTGGTTCATATTTTATTAATCCTATTTTAGCTGCCCTTTTTAATGCCAGTTCAGCTTCAGCGCTACATGGAATTATAATGTAGTCTTTAAATTCTTCTTTTAGTCTTTTTAGATTGTCGGGTGATGTTGGTAGGTCTATTTTGTTTGCTGCTATTATTATGGGTTTAGCTGTTCTTCTTAGTTCTATTGAAAAATTCACAATGTCCTCTTCTTTCCATAGGGTGGGTTTTTTCCCTTCAAGATCTGCCATTTTTAGTGCTTCAGAAATTTGTTTTCTATTTACTTCTAATCCGCTTAGTCTTTCTGCTAGTGCTGTTGAGATGTCTTCTCTTGTATGCTCTATTAGTCTTGAAATACGTTTCCAGTCTTTCATTAGTATTTGGGCTATCCACATTGAAATTTCTCTTTCTAGGAATCTTACATCTTCGCATGGGTCATGTTCTCCGAGTTTTACTGGTCTTCCCTCAATGTCTGTTCCACCTGAGGTGTCGATGACGTGTATTAGGACATCTGCTCTTCTAAGTTCATCTAGAAATTTATTTCCAAGTCCTCTTCCCTTCCATGCATCTGGTACTAGTCCTGCGACATCTATTAATTCGATTGGCACTAATCTATTTCCATTGATGCATATTGAGTTTTTAGGGTTGTCTTTTACATTTAGCTCTCTACATACGCATTTTACTTTTATGTATGCTACTCCCTTATTTGCATCAATTGTTGTGAATGGATAGGGGGCTATTTTTACTGGTATAAGTGTGGCTGCACTAAAAAATGTTGACTTTCCAGTATTTGGTTTACCTACTAGTCCAGCTTGTCTTGCCACTTTACACCCTCATAGCTAAATAATTTAATCCCTAGGTAATATAATTCACTTTAGGTGTGTGGAATGCAGAGTATCGTTGTTGTGGGTATGGGACCTGCAGGTTTATGGGCTGCAGTTTCAGCTAAAATGACTAATAGGTCTGCTGAAGTAATTGTAGTAACTGATGAGGAGTTCTTGACATATTCTAGGTGTGGATTACCCTTTGTACTTAGTGGTGAAATTGAGACTTTTGAGGATTTAATTATTACTTCAATGAGGTACTTGAAGTCCCTTGATATTAAAGTTTTAACTAAGAGTCGAGCCCTTGAGGTTGATGATGAGAAGATCTTGGTTGAACATAATGGCTACGTAGAGAAAATTAATTTTTCATCTCTAGTTTTTGCTACTGGTAGTAGACCCTTTGTTCCGCCAATACCTGGTAGGGATTTGGATGGAGTTTATACTTTAAGGACTATTAGGGATGGTATGAAGATAGCTGATGAAGCTAGGAATGCAAGAAATGTGGTGATTGTAGGTGCTGGTGCAATTGGACTTGAAGTTGCTGAAGCATTGAGTAAATTGGGTTTAAATGTAACTTTAGTTGAAATTATGCCTAGGGTTCTTCCAGCAATTTTAGATGATGATATGGCGAGAATTCTTCATAGGAGGATTTCTAATACCAAAGTTAATCTTATGTTGAATTCCCGTGTTGAAGAAATTGTTGGTGATGGTAGAGTTAAAGAGGTTATTGTAAATGGTGATTCTTACCCTTGCAACTTTGTTGTTATGGCTACTGGTGTTCGACCAAATGTTGACCTTGCTAGAACTGCTGGCATAGCTATTGGTAGGTTTGGAGGGATAGTTACAGATGAGAGGATGCAAACTTCCAATGAGCAAATGTATGCTGCTGGTGATTGTGCTGAAACAGTTCATCTCATAACTAAGAAACCATTCTTACCCTTGCTGGGCACCGTTGCATATGATCAGGGGAAGGTGGCTGGTGTTAATGCTGCTGGCGGTTCCTCATATTATCGTGGTGCTTTAGGCTCAACTGTCCTCAAGGTTTTTGGGGTTGAAGTTGGATTTTCAGGTTTAACAGTTAATCAAGCTGTCAAGGAAGGCTTCAATGTAATTGTAGGTAAGGTAAAATGGAAGACTAAGGCTGAATATTATCCTAATGCTAAGGACATTACTGTAAAGTTGGTTTTTAATGCTGATGATGGTAGGCTTATAGGTGGACAAATAATTGGTGAAGAGGCTGTTGCACCTAGAGTTAACATGATTGCCACTGCCATGACCTGTGGAATGAATGCTGAGGATTTAGCTTCAGTTGACACTTGTTATAGTCCACCAGTTGCAGACACTATTGAGCCAATAGTGAGGGCAGCGGAGGTTGCTTTGAGAAAATTTAAGAAATAAAGGTTCCTAGACATATGTGGTGTTTGCTTTGAAGATCTTGGTGACTGATCCTGTTCATGAAGATGGATTAAAAATGCTGAAGAATGAAGGTTTCCATGTTGACTTAGCTTATGGTATAAGTGGAGATGAGTTGAAGGAGAAGATTAGGGATTATGATGCAGTGATAGTTAGAAGTCGAACTAAGGTTACTAGGGAGATTATTGAGGCTGCAGAGAAATTGAAGGCTATTTGTAGAGCCGGTGTTGGGTTGGATAATATTGATTTAAAGGCGGCTGAGGATCATGGAATTAAAGTGCTTTCCAGTCCAGAAGCACCTACAATTGCTGTGGCTGAGCTAGTTTTCGGCTTACTTCTATGTCTCTCTAGGAAGATATCCTACTGTGACCGTATGATAAAGGAGGGTAAATGGGTCAAACGTGAAGCTCTAGGCTTTGAGCTTAAGGGCAAAACTCTAGGTATAATTGGACTTGGAAGAATTGGAAGGGAGGTTGCAGTTAGAGCTAGAGCTTTTGGAATGAGAGTTATATACTTTGATGTATATAGACCTTCAAGTGAAGTTGAGAAGAATCTAGGTGTTGAATACAGAGATTTTTCAGATTTATTGAGAGAGGCTGACATTATAACAGTTCACGTCCCCTTAACTCCTAAGACTCATCATCTCATTGGTGAGAAGGAGTTTTCATTAATGAAGGATGGCGTTATTCTAGTGAATACTTCACGTGGACCTGTTGTCGATACTAAGGCTCTCCTAGCTGCATTGAAGAGTGGAAAGGTTTCTGGTGCATGTCTAGATGTATTTGAGCATGAACCTCCAAGGGAAGACTGGGAGTTAGAGCTAGTTAAACTTCCCAATGTAATAGCAACCCCTCATATTGGTGCAATGACTGTGGAGGCACAGAGGAATGCTTCTGTAATACTTGCCAATAAAATAATTTCCATGTTTAAAGGGGAAAAACTTTAAAGTCAATTTGTGAATGATATGGCAGTCTAATACTACACGGTTAACGTATGGGTGATATACAGTGTATAAGCATCTTGCACTCCTATGGAAAAAACCAAATTCAGGAATACTGGCTGAGCTAATGAAATCTAGGTTAATTAAATGGAGAAGACAGCCTACAGTAGTACGCGTAGAAAAACCTCTGAGAATAAATCGGGCGAGAGCCCTAGGATATAAGGCGAAGCAAGGATTTGTTGTTGCTAGAGTTAGAGTTAGGAAGGGTGGTTTAAGTAAACCTAGACCGAGAAGTGGGAGAAGACCTAAGAGAATGGGTGTAATGGGTCACACTCCAAGGAAGAGTCTTCAATGGATAGCTGAGGAGAAAGCTGCTAGAAAATTCCCTAACCTAGAGGTTTTAGGTAGCTATTGGGTTGCAGAGGATGGAAGATACAAATGGTTTGAAGTTATATTAGTAGATCCACATCATCCAGCAATCAAAAACGATCCTGATATAAATTGGATTACAAATCCAGCGCAGAGGGGAAGAGTTTTCCGTGGACTTACACCTGCTGGAAGAAAATCTAGAGGATTAACTGTTAAGGGTAAGAGGGCAGTTAAGAATAGACCTAGCAGAAAAGCTGCATTTAAGAGGGCTGGTAGGAAGAAAAAGAAAGGTTGATTAAATGTCCAGCAGAAAGTTTACTGTGTCCGAAATAAAATTTGAAGCATTTTCTCATGCAACTGAAGATCCCCGAAAAGTTGAGAAAGCAATATTGAACTTAATTCCAGAAGATTCTCAAATGAACATAAAAATTATGAAGAGTAGAGTTGAGGGATACTATGGAAATCCAATATTAATACTGAAAGTGGTAATTAGAGATAAAGATCTAATCAAGAGAGTTATTGAGTATATTGCATCCAGAATGGATAGCTTAGATAAAAAATTTCTAGAATCAACCTTTGATTTAAGAGTGAATAAAAGCAAGAACCTATACATGCGCTTCGACAAAGATGATGCATATAGTGGAAAGTTAACTCTATCCGATTCTAGTGATGTAATTAAAGTTACAATATCATTTTCATCTATTAGACGCAAGGATGATTTAATTAAAGTTTGTAGAGAACTTGGATTTCTACCCGCCTCTCAAATTCGATCTTAATAAGTTTAAGTTTAATTTTACAAATCCTAGAGTTCAATTCATTATTATAGAATTTTATTCCTAAGTTAAATATAATAATTAACTTAAGCTTCAACACTAATAGGTTATGTGAGGTCCAAAACCTTGGCGAAAAGAGCATTCATAGACTTACATGTGAAATCCAGCTTATCCACGGGAAAATCATCCCCTACTCAAATTGCAAAAATGGCTTCACACTTAGGTTTAAAGGCAATAGCTCTAGCCGACTTCAATCTAAGAAATCTAAATGTAGTAGATGAGATCAAACAAATATTCAAAGAGTATGGTTTAGACCTAATAGTAAGAGCAGACATAAATGAAAACACACCTAAGCAATTGAAGCAAGCTCTAAGAAAACTACGGAGAAAAGTGGAAGTGATTGCCGTTTTTTGCAAAAACTTAAACGTAGCAAGACTTGCTGCAAGGGATAGGAGGGTTGATTTGCTCTGCTTCTCAGTTAAAAACTGGAGGAAAAATTTCTTCGATAAATCTGAAGCCAACCTAGCCCTGCAAGGAGAATCAATATTAGAAGTAAATTTAAACCCAATAATTAAAGCAAAAACTCATGGAGAACGAATACAAGCAATTAGAATATACTCAGAGAACATTAGAATTGCAAAACGCTATAACGTGCCAATAATAGTGACTAGTGGGGCTTCCAGCATATATGAAATGAGGGCGCCAAGAGAACTAGCTGCACTAGCAACTCTACTAGGGTTAACTGATTTTGAAGCAAGGGAGTCACTATCCAACATACCCCTAAATCTAGTTAAGAAGAATAGGGAGAAACTAAGCGATCTATACATTATGCCTGGAGTGAAAATTGTCAAGAGAGGCGACTCTAAATGATAAAAAACCATAGAAATCGATACATAATATTTGAAATACATTCACCAAAACCATTAAACATAAACAAGCAAAAACTACTAAAAACCATCTTTGATACAACTCTAAGACTCTTTGGCGAAGTTGGCTCAAGCTCAATATTCATCAACCTAATAGAATACAATAAAACTCTTCAAAGAGGAATAATCAAATGCAATCATAAATCAGTATTAAAGCTACGGGCCGCCCTAGCCTTAATACATGAAATAGAAGCTATTCCAACTCTAATCCACATAGTAAAAATAACCGGGACAATTAGAAAGGCAAGAGAAATACTTAATAGCCTCCCAAGAACATTCATCTTGGGGGATGAAGAAGCCGTCCCAGTAGTCTGACTTTGGGCGGAGAATGACGTTCTCGCGACGAACCGACCCCAATATTGTTTTTAAACCCTTAATTCATGATGAAAAGCCAATAGAAAGATATTTACATAAAAGACCTAAAACAATTTCTTATTAGAAGTTTGACATTATTTCTTTAAAGTGTAAGACCTATATTTTAAGTTCATTCTGTAGGTCTACTTGATTAGTTCTCTTGGATCTATTCTTCTTAGACCTGGTATTTTATCAAATACATTATCCGTTGAAATTATTATG
>Ga0180301_10000499_pt1 | contig 30191 bp, 39 predicted proteins | sample GuaBasSediGuay16_FD_121797 | JGI IMG/M metagenome (GOLD analysis project Ga0180301, IMG submission 121797) | Subseafloor sediment microbial communities from Guaymas Basin, Gulf of California, Mexico - Guay16, Core 4569-2, 12-15 cm | ecosystem: Environmental > Aquatic > Marine > Hydrothermal... | reverse complement strand
CTGGAAGTCATGTAATTTTGAGAAAAGAAGGTTCTCCTGTTACTTTGTCTATTCCATTGCATAGGGAATTGAAGAAAGGTTTGCTTAGGGCTTTGATTAGAGATGCCGATAGCTTTGAAGAATTCCTGAAATACCTGTAAAGTCATACTGCCACTCCCTCTACCTTATCCTGTTCGGCAACCTGCTCGTTTTTACCTTCGTTTGTTCCGAGTAATCCCTTAGCTTTTAAGTCTCCTCTAACCAATTGCCTAATATATTCGTTTACATTGTCCTTATAGCCCTCCATTTTCGCTGCATCCTTCATTTTCCCAATCCAATGGTTTGGGAAGGTTATCCACAATCTCATGTTACCATCCTACAACTATATTGTATATTTACAACACATACTATATTTAATTGTTTCGTTTTTTCAACTTAGTTGAATTATTTAGAGGACTTTTTTTATTAAACAAATCCAACAAAAATGCAATGAGTCAACAAAGCTCCAAATATAGAAACATGCTTGAAAGTATTGCCAAAAAAGGCGGTCTTGAAATATTAATCTCTCTAAAAAGCTCGCCAAAAAAATGGGGGGAATTAGAGAAAACTGTAAAAGAGAAAAAATCTGTTAGTTACAGACTTAGAGAATTCCTTAACCTTGGTTTAATCCAGATTACAATCATTCGTGATACTCCTACAGGATCAAAAGCTTATGAGTTAACTCCTTTGGGTAAGAAAATTGTTAAACATATTGAAGAAATGGAAAAGGAGTTTGAGAGGTATCATAAAGGATTGTCGAAGGGTAGGAAGTTTATTGAGGAGGTGATGGAGGAAGAATGAATGACGATAAAGACAAAATACTCATATTAATGGGGCTTCAAGATCAATTTCATTCAGTGGTAGAGTTAGCTAAACTCCTCGTAAAGGGTATAGTAAACCTCACAATACAAGAGTACGATGAACAAGTCCTTAGTATCATGAAAGCATATAAAGTAGCAAAAAACAACCTTATTCGACTTGGATTTTCTGAAATCTATTCTTCACTTCCAAATCCTCCTATTGAATCTAAAATAGGATATATGGATAGGGATAAGGCTCTTGGAATTTTGTATCAACTCATAACAGGAGGTCGTGCAGGATATGCAGCTATTAAAACTATTCTATACAGACAAACAATTCCTGAGGAGCTAGGTTTCAGAGAGGAATTAGAGACTATCGAGAATATTGATCCAGATATCTATAAAAATTTGGATAGAGCTTTTTTAGAAGCAGAACACGGTCATTACCTCGCTTCAGGCTTAATCTCTGCCCGTGTTGTGGACTACATTGTAAGTAAATTCAAAGGAAAGAATATTGACGAGAAAATAGATTACTTAAAGAGTTCTGGATTAATTGATAAAGAAAGAAAGGATGAGATTAGGGAATTTACTTTTACTGCTAAAAAGCTCGTGATTTTGTTTCTCACAACATCAAAATTTATCCTTCTTCCGATGACGCCATGATCTTACTTGGAAATGCCGTTAAGCTTGCTAAAATTTATACAGAATTCGAAAAGAGGAAAACGGAGGAGGGATATGAATGAAAAAAAGAAGACACATCGAACTCAATGACGAAATTTTAGAGGTTTTAAACGTTCCATTTCCAAAAGAGAAGCAAGGAAACTTCTGGTTTTGCTTCCCTTTTAGTGTTAAGATGGTCATTGAGTTTTACAGAATGACTGAGCCTGCTTTATCTGAACACATACCCAATCCATCAATTGAAGAATTAATAGATCATCTGAAAGTTAACCGCTATACAGGTATTAAATTAACAGCAAACAAAATTACCCAATTAAACCAACTTACAAAGCCTTTGGTATTCAACTTGTATGTCAATCAGGAAGTTGAAAAGCTACAAGAATGTTTTAAAAAAAATATACCTGCAATCCTAATATTCAACAATACCTATTATTTTAGAGATGCCGTCGGTGCTGCACATGCTACTGTGCTTATAGGTCTTACTGAAACTAAATTCATATTCAACAATCCTTGGGCTGGTGAAGCTTACCCATACGACTATGACAAATTTATTGAATCTTGGGAAATTGAAGACCGACAACTTATTCTACCAAAAGTCGTAATAGATGTTAATTTAGAAAAATTTGGTGATAAAGATGAGGTTGGTTGATGCTGGGATGAGTGAGTCGGAAATCCTTAAAAAAGCCCATAAGTTTATTCGTGAAAATATTGGTAGTGTGCCATCTCCAAAAAAACCCATTTTAACGTTTAAAGAAATTGAATCTTTAGAAGGTGTTAAGAAAAAGGTAATGGTTTATGAAGTTCCAATCGTTGCTTATTTCCCAACGATAATTTACGATCCTTATTTAGCAACCCCTACTAAACCAAGATTCAAAAATCTTGGAGAGGTTGGAAAGCTAATCTTAGATGCAAATACAGGGGAAGTAATTGAGAAACCCACAGTATATCAAGTTAGAGGCGCAATTAAATCAAAATTGGAAGAAATAACCAACGTAGTTGACAAAACTCTTGTTAAAACAGGAGCAGAGAAGTTCTCACAAATAACCTTACCAGAACACATCCATACTCCCATAATAGACATTTTATCTTCACTACTTATAATAGGCAAAATTGATATTGAGATGGAAATTGAAGAATTGAGCAGCGAAGACAAAACCAAATATTTAAGGATTATTAACGCTTTAGAAAAGCATGAACTTGTGGAGCGTGATAACAATTTCATTTATCCGGGCAATGTACTAATTGAATTAGAAGAAAAATTCCCTCAAGAACACGACAAAATCATAACCAATGCACTTGCTCATTTCTTTAGACAAGGTTACGAGGAAATAGATAGTATTAGAATCGTACTTGGCCCATTTTTAATTCTTAGTAGAATTATTTATGAGACATCTCTAGAAGTCGATACCATAGTACCTGTACCTTTTGAAATTATCAAAGATACTTTCGAGAAAGGATATACAGGAAAACTTCAAAAATTAAAACTAATCAAGCTACCTAGATACCTCATTCAACTAGAGAAAGTTGGACTTATAAAATATAGAGAAATTCATGGAGAACCACACTGGGAAGGGGATAAAGACGTGTTTAATGAACTAAAAAAAGACACTGAATTGACTGATATACTAGAAAAACTACTTGCAGAAATTTAAAGATTAAAAAATCTAATGAAAGGCTTTGGTAAGGATAAAACAACAATAGCTACCATTCGTAAACAATGGCAACCATTGTAAACCATCAGTAAACCATATATACTTCATAAGTAATGTACATATGGGGTAAGTCCCACCGAAACGATGAGGCCTCCTTGAGGAGGATGGGATGGAGTAGGTGGGGTCCCATTACCTTTTAAATACTTCCTTTAAAATTCTCCTCTTTGATTCGATTATCCTATAAAACTCATCATCATTTCTCTCGTATTTGGCAAATATAGACCCAGTAACAAAATCCGCAACCTACAAACCAGCACAAGAATGAGAAGACTCATGTCTGATAACTAAACTTCGAGGGGGTATGAGCCCCAGCCTCCAACACTCATAGTCCACATGATCTTGAAGATATCCATCAAAATTTATCCTATCTACCTTTTTTGAAAGGAATTTATCCACAACAATCTCAAAATCCCTACTACCCATGAAAGGAATTAACTCTACAATAAAACCTGTTAAATAGTTATGCAAAATCTGTTTTTTCTCCCTTAAGTATTGATAGACGGTCGCTTTTTTCAATACAACTGCCGAAAATTGAATATCAAGCTGGGCAATTCTTTCCAAGACTTTAATTTTAGTCTTTGGATTTGTTTTTGAGAATTTAAATTCCTTGATGTCTCTTTTCTTTTTACCAATAACTACCCCTTATTTTCTTAAACATCCTTGAGAACTGCTGTGGGTTTTTAGTTTCAACTGCTGCAATTACATAATACTTTGTTGATTTCTCAGTAAATCCCAGATCCCCACTCTCGTCAATGTAAATATACTTTTTATTGCTCACTTAGATTAAAACTACCCACATATATTTAAGTTGTTCAGAGGATACAAAAGAACCTGATAAGCTCATTAATAAATCAAAGGAGGGAGAAAATTGAAGTTTATGATAGTAGAAAAATTGATATATTTCTCCCACTAATTACTATATAGTGGTAATATGAAAGCCAAAGTGGATAAAAAAGGAAGGCTGTATATACCAAAACAAATGAGGAACAAGATTGGAGAAGAGGTTTACCTTGTAGAGACAAAAGATGGACTAATGCTTATTCCAAAACCTGAAGATCCGCTAAAAATGCTTGAAGAGATTGGAAAAGCCCTTCCAGACAAATCAATCGACGAAATCAAAAAAGATATTCTTGAACAGGCTAAGGAGGAGCTTAGATGATTTACGCTGATACAGATTTCTTCATCGCATTACTCAAACCGAAGGATAGGCTAAAAGATAAGGCTAAAAGAGCTTTTGAGAGATACAAAGGACAGATAACAACCTCTGAAGTTACTTTCATTGAGCTTGCACTTTTAGCTAAGAGGTATAATCTTGATGTGGTAAAGTTAATAACGAGTGTTATGGCAATATGTGGAATTGAAGAGGATACTTACTTAAAAGCAGCCATCTACATGAGAGATTACGGAGTTGGCGTGTTTGATGCGTTTCACGCTGCCCATTGTGGTGATACAATTATTAGCTCCGACCATATTTTTGATAAAATTGGCATAAAAAGAATTAGACTCGAAGATTTTTAGCTTTATTTCAATTTATTCATCTCTCAACTTACCTTCAAAGCTTTGGAGATAAACTCTGTCAGCTTAGCATCTTTTGGAAGTAAAATCTCAATGCCTATTGCTTCTCCCCTCTCATCAACATCAACAATGATATTGTCGGCTAATGGCTCAGATTTATCCACCTTTCCTTCCTTAAAGCGAATGTACATCACAGAACGTATGAATTTAGTATAATTCTGAGTAGTTACAACTCTAAACCTTGTACATCATAACAATACTTGTAAAAATTCAAAAGCAAATCTTCTAAATAACCGTAATCCTTTCTTTCCTCAAATCTAATCCTTTCAACCCTTTTAACAACAGTTTCAACATCTTTTTTAAGATATTCTTCAAAAATAACTTTAATGCTCTTTTATGCCATGATGCTGTAACAAAAGAATGAACTTTCTTGTTTAAATCCATAAGTTTTCTACTCTAAATAACAAAAATAATTAACTCACAGTTAAAAAACCGTCAGGTTTTTTAATGATGTTCTACATTTCCAGACATGGATGTTGAGGTTTTGCAGTTAACGGATAGTGTATGGCTTTACAAAGTTGGAATTGTCAATTACTACCTTTACAAAGGAGATAAAGTGGTTTTATATGAGGCTGGATTGAGTTGTACAGCATCAAAGCTTTTGGAGGAGTTGGATGTTGCACCCGATTACCTAATTGTTCCACACAGTCACTTTGACCACGTTTGTGGTGTTTCGCTAATCGCTGAGATGTATCCAGAGGTCAAGGTTGTTGCCCATGAGAAGGTAAAGGAGTTGGCTTCAAAAGAGAAAGTGCTTAAAGCCTGGGCAAACGATGATTTACAGTTATGCAAAAACTACTACGGTGTTGAAGAAGAAGTTGATACTTCGAAAATAAGAATATACTTGACAGTCAAGGAAAAAGATAAGGTCTCGGATATTGAAATAATGGAGACTCCTGGCCACTCACCAGATTGTATAAGTGCTTATTTTAGGAAAGAGAACGTTCTGTTGGTCTCCGATTCTCTAGGATTTCCGTTATCATCAGGTAAGATACTGCCTATGTTTTTCTACAATTTTGATGAATACTACGAGAGTATGAAGAGAATTGAGGGTATTAAACCGTATGTTCTGGGTTTAGCCCACAATAAGTGTCTAGTAGGGGATGATTGTGATGCTTTTATCGAAAATGCGATTTCAGAAACAATAACAACCTATAAAACATTGAAATCTGACATTGACGATGAGGAAGTTTTTAAGCAGATATACGTAGAGGAAATAGCAAAGTATCCAGAGATGACGATGAGGGCTACCGCCAAATTACTAAAAAAGAGGGCTTTGGATAGCGAATTGATGCTTTAATTTTTAAAATTGAACATGGAACTTGCACAATTCATATTTTTCATTCTAACAGTCATCTTAATATCGTTAAGTGGTGTATTAGCTCCCGGTCCTTTATTTGCCGCTACGATTGCAGAAGGAAAAACAAACAGGTTTGCAGGTTTTTTAATCGCCCTAGGACATGCGATAGTTGAGATACCAATAATCTTTGCATTGTTTTTCTTTGGAGTTGTGATTGCCACCAACTTCATTAAATCAATTGTGGGGTTATTAGGCGGGTTTGTTTTGATATACATGGCTTATCTGGAGTTAAAAAGCAAGAAAGACGTTAAACCAGCAAGAGGAATTATTACAGGTATACTGATGAGTTCCTTGAACCCTTACTTTATTATTTGGTGGCTCACAATCGGATTTAAGCTCATCATGGATTCGATTGCATTTGGATTGGTTGGCTTGGTTGGATTTATCATAGCCCACGAATTTTGCGATTTTTCGTGGCTTGAATTTGTGGCTTACTCCTCAAACAAAAGTACTGAGGTGTGGGGGGAAAAGGCGTTCAAAGCTTTGACAGCTATATCTGTTACAATTTTGGTATTTTTCGGAATTTACTTTATCTACACGGGATTTACGAGTTTGCTTTAAAAGGCTCAGAACTCAAAACCCTCATCACTTTTCAGAGGGGTCCATTCATCATCGCCATTGTAAGTTTGTAAAATTGTTAAAATGTTTTTCTGGGTTTTTAATTAAAACAAAAAAGAAATTATTCTCCGAGCTTCACCATCGTTAGATGCAGTTGAAATTCTTGGCAATGCTGATAATAGCGATGACCTCAATCTCCTTTGCATCCATTTTAATTGTATTAGCCAATGCTCCTGGTCCAGTTACAGCGTTTTGGAGGCTCACTTTCTCCATATTAATTCTATTGGCAATCAAACCATCCTTTAATCTTAAACCTAAATTGCTATTTTATCCCGCAATAGCCGGCTTTGCCTTGGGCATACACTTCGCAAGCTGGATGGAATCTTTAATGCATACATCCGTTGCAATTAGCACAACGATCGTGTGCACACATGCAATATTTTCAGCCATCTTTTCCAAATTTTTGAAGGAGTCCGTTGAAGCTAAGCAAATAATCGGAATACTGATTGCGATTTGTGGCATTTATTTCTTAAGTGGTGCAGAAAGTGATGCAGAGTTCATTGGAGTTGTTTTGGCTTTGATGGGTGCAGTTGCCGGAGGTGTTTACTTCACGACCGGCAGAGTTGTTAGGAATAAGATGGGGCTACATGATTACATGCTCTCAACTTACTTCTTTGCTGCAATAACAACTTTAATCTTAACAATTAGCATGCAACTTAACCTTTTCAACTACAAGCTTGAAACTTGGATGTTCTTTGTGCTTTTGGCAATACTACCGATGCTCATAGGACACACATTCTTAAATTACGCTTTAAGGCACATAAAGGTGGTTCCAGTGACTGCAAGCGTTCTGGGAGAAGTTGTTGGAGCCACTTTACTAGCCTATTTGATGTTGGGTCAGACTTTACAGCCCCAAGCTTACCTTTACATGGCTATAATTCTCTTCGGGATTATTTTAACGGTTAAAGGTGAGCTGACGATTTCACACTAACTTACTTTTAAGTAAAATCCCCTCTCCAAATTTTTCCAAGGAAATCAACTTCAATTTGATTGGCTCGTCAAACGATTTACCATCAACGATTGTTGGTGATGCTTTGCCTCCAACCAGTATGTTGCCATAGTAGATGTAAATCTCATCAACGAGTTTTTCGGCTATTAAAGAGCGAATTAAAGTCCCACCACCTTCTACCATCAGCCTTCTTATTCCAATTGTGTGTAGATAATTCATCAAACCCTTCAAATCAACTTTTTCCTCACCAAAAATCACAACCTCAACGCCTTTTGCTTTCAACTCTTCAATTTTTTTTTCATTTGCCTTTTCTGAGGCCGCAACAATCGTTTTAGCTTTACCATCCAACACTTTAGCATTTAAGGGAGTTCTGCATTTGCTATCGACAACAATTCTCATCGGATTCTCAACTTTTCCTCCCTTAATCCTCAACTCTCTCAACTCAGGACTTTTGACAGTTAAACTTGGATTGTCAGCTAAAATTGTACCTATTCCAACCATTATCGCATCGCTGTCAGCTCTTAGTCTATCAACCCTCTCCAAATCTCTTTTACACGAAATTCTAAGTTGTTTTTTACTTTCATCACTTATCTTACCATCCAAACTTGCCGCAATGTTTATGAAGACAAAAGGTCTCATCTTACTCCTTTAACAACTCTGCAAGCTTATTCTTAGCTCTCTCCACTTCTTCCTTACTCCCTCCAGAAAACTTGATAACAACGTATCCGGGTTTTGGATAGGAGCCAATTTGCACATCTTTAAATTTGTTAACCACCAAGTTGAGTTTATTCAAAATCCTCTCCTCATAACCCTCTACTTTCAAAGTTTCTTCAAAATAATCCCTTTCTCCAAACCTCTCAATCAACTTTCCAAACACGTTCTCCATTTCAGCAGGGACGCCGGGCATCACTGCTACGTTTTCCACAACAAATCCCGGAGCAACACCAACATCATTTTCAATTATCTCGCATCCTTCAGGTAGGGAAGCAACCTTTTTAATTGCCTCTTCATTGGACGACAGTTGCCTAATCATTTCCGCAACGTACTCATTTAAAACCAACTTTCTGTTTAAAGCTTTTGCGACTCCTTCAGCCGTTACATCATCATGTGTTGCGCCTAAACCACCAGTAACGAGTACGAAATCAGCTTTTTTACTTGCATTTTTGACTTCCTCAGCAATCTCATCAATCACGTCTGGAACAACAATTATTCTACTTACTTTGTGCCCTTTCTGTGATAGCATCTTTGCCATGTAGGCAGCGTTTGTGTTTACAATGTCCCCACTCAGAATCTCATTGCCAACACTGATTATGATGAAATTCATAGCAATAATTCATTTTGATTATTTTTTAAGTTTTTCTTGTCTTAATTTGTAAAATTTGATTTAACTAATACAGCAAAAGAAAATTAAGTTTAAATAGACTTTTTACAATTTTTAACGGATGAATAAAGGATTTAATAGGTACTGTAGGCAAATAATGGTGTTTGGGGGAGGGGGACAAAAAAAACTCTTTAACGCTAAGGCTCTGGTTGTAGGAGCTGGTGGGCTAGGGAGTGCTGCCATACAATACTTGGCTGCTGCCGGGATAGGTAAATTAGGTATTGCAGACGGAGATGTAGTTGAAGAACATAACTTGCAAAGACAGACGATACATGCTGGGAACGTTGGGATGAATAAGACAGAGTCTGCAAAGCTTTTTGTTGAGAAATTGAATCCTGAAGTTGACGTTAAGACTTATCCTTTTAACATAACTCCAGAAAACGTTTTAGAAATTGTTAAAAACTACGATGTTGTCGTTAGCTGTCCTGATAATTTTAAGGTTAGATACTTGCTAAACGATGCTTGTAGAATTGCCAAAAAACCGTTTATCCATGCTGCAATTTATGGATTTGAAGGAGAGGCTTTTACAGTGATTGACACACCATGTTATAGATGCCTATTCCCTGAAGCTCCTGAAATTAGTGGATTAGCGGTAATAGGCTCAACAGCAGGACTTTTTGGATGTATTCAGGCAAGTGAGGCGATTAAGGTCATTACAGGCTATGGCAATTTGCTTGAGGGGAAACTACTTAGAATTGACCTTTCAACCATGGAGTTTTTTGAAATTAAATTCAAAACAAACCCGAGTTGTCCAGTTTGCAGTGGTGAATTGAAGGAAATACATGCGGAAAATTATGAAGGCAGTTGTAAGGTTGTAAGGCTGTGATACGCATAAATCAGCAAAATAAACTTAAGTTTAGGTATTTCAACTTTTAATTATGATTGACATGAGCAAGTACAAACCATTTAGGGAGATGGCTAAAACGTGCAAAACGAGGGAAATTAGAGAAAAGAGAGTGGTGTGGCCAAAGTTTCACCTGGAATCCTACTTTAATGGAAGGTTTAGGGCAAGGATATTGAAGTTGGCTGATGTTGATGAAGTTGCAGAGGTTTGGAGAGCAGGCTATCCTGAGGTTTACGGCTCAAATTACGACTTTGTTCTTTATCCCGATGAGATTAAAGAGAGGGTGGCGTTAGAAGAGAATTGGGAGAAGGATAGATACGAGAAGAGGCATTGTATGGTTGTTGCTGAAGAAATTTCAACCAAGAAAATCGTTGCATGTTGTTTGCTGACTAAAGATGACAAAAACTTGGAGATAGAGTATTCAATGATTACAACACTTCCAGACTACAGAATGCAGCACATACCTATGGGAATTGGATTAGCTATAGCTGAAAAGATTGTGGAGAGCGGGGCAGAATACCTAACGACTTTCCTCGAAACCTGGCATGGCATAACGCAAAAGCTGTGTATAAGGAGGGGATGGAAGATGGCTGGAATATTTCCTGGCAGGTTTACAAGGTGGGCTAAAGACAACAAGGAATATAGGGGTTGCGTAGTTTACATGTACAGGTTTATCAATGGAGAAGAATACGTTACTAAGCCAGAAGAGTGGAGCTTGGCTGATGAGGTTAGGGAAGCTTGGGAGTGCTTAGAAAGGATAAACAGGAAAATTGAAGAAAAAGCGGAGGGCTATGACATAGAAAAGATAAGAAGGCTTATTGGCTAATTAATTTTTTTGGCTAATAAACATATGTCAACAATAGATAGATACAATCGCATTTAATTATTAGTTAAACATAATCGAAATTGCATGGGATTACGTAAAAAAGGTGAAAATATGCGTGATGTAAGGTTGACGGTTTTAATTGTAGCAGCAATAGCATCTTTCTTAACACCATTTATGGGCTCTGCTACAAACATAGCCTTACCACCCATAGGCAAAGAATTCAAAGCAGATGCAATAATTCTCGGATGGGTTGCTACTTCCTATTTACTCGCTGCAGGCATCTTTTCAGTCCCATTTGGTAGGATTGCGGATATGAAGGGTAGAAAGAGGATTTTTGTTGCTGGATTGTTCATTTACTCCCTCGGCTCTTTTCTCTCAGCCATTTCACCTTCAGCAGGATTTTTGATTGCTTTTAGGGTTGTTCAAGGAATTGGAGGGGCAATGATTTTTGCTACAGGCATTGCAATAATAACATCCGTTTTTCCACCAGCGGAAAGGGGAAAGGCTATTGGAATCAACGTTGGGGCAGTTTATGTGGGCTTGAGCTTAGGGCCGTTTATCGGTGGCTACTTAACACAAAACTTTGGCTGGAGGAGTTTGTTTTTCGTTAACGTCCCAATAGGTATTTTGGCTTTGTTGCTTACTTTGTGGAAGTTGAAAGGTGAGTGGGCAGAGGCGAGGGGTGAAAAGTTTGATTTTATTGGTTCGATAATTTACAGTTTAACGCTACTTACAGTAATCTACGGCTTGACGGAATCTGCAATCCACTTCTTATTTGCAGGTTTAATCCTTCTTTTGGCATTCGTTTTGTATGAAAGCAAAATTAAGCATCCTGTGCTTGAAATAAGACTGTTCAAAGAAAATCTAACATTTTCACTATCAAGCTTAGCTGCCCTGCTTAACTATGCAGCAACCTTTGCAGTCGGATTTATTCTCAGCCTCTACTTACAATACATAAAAAACCTCAATCCCCAGCAGGCTGGGATAATTTTGATTGCACAGCCCGTTTTAATGGCAATCTTTGCCCCCTTTGCTGGCTGGTTGTCCGACAGGATTGAGCCAAGAATTGTTGCGTCTGCTGGCATGGCTGTGACAGCCTTAAGTCTGTTTGTGTTTATCGGGATTGATTCGACCACAACAATGAATCTGATAATTGCAAATCTCATGCTTCTCGGATTTGGTTTGGGATTGTTTAGCTCTCCGAACACAAATGCGATAATGGGTTCCGTTGAAAGAAAATTCTTTGGTATTGCTTCAGCGACAGTTGCAACGATGCGTTTGATTGGGCAGATATTAAGTATGGCACTCGTTATGCTCGTTTTCTCGATTGTAATGGGCAGAGTGGAGATTACACCAGAATACCACCCTTTGTTTATCGAAAGTGTAAAGCTTGCATTCACGATTTTTGCAGCAATTTGTTTTGTAGGTATTTTTGCATCGCTTGGAAGGGGGAGATTGAGGTGATTATCAACACAAGTGACAATTATTTCAAAATTCCGAAAATTTCTAAAGTTGCACATAAATTTATTAATACATGGACGAATTAGAGAGGCTGAGACAGAAAAAGCTAAAGGAGTTGATGGAAAAAATGAGTGGAAAGAAAGAAGAGACCGGGAAACCGATTGAAGTGGACTCTAAGAGCTTTAATAAGATTTTAGCAAGTAATGAGAATGTTGTTGTTGATTTTTACGCTGACTGGTGTGCACCGTGTAAAATGGTTGCCCCTATTATTGAAGAGTTGGCAAAGGAATACGCGGGAAAAGTCGTTTTCGCAAAGCTCAATGCAGATGAAAACATTGAGATTGCTCAAAGATTTGCCATTTCAGCCATTCCAACAATAATATTCTTCAAGAATGGTAAGCCAGTTGACCAGATTGTTGGAGCCATGCCTAAAGCAGAATTTAAGAGATGGATTGACAAAAACATTTAATTTTTGTATTTAAGATTATACATGTAATCCTTAATAGCCTCTTTTATAAAGTGATGGATTCTCATTCCCGTTTTACCAATCAACCTCTCTATTTTACTTAATTCTTCGTCTGTAAGCTCCACATTTATTATACTTCCAGGATTTACCATGCACGAGCTTCTTGCCATAATTCGCAATCTTGAGTCGTAGTCAAACTCTACGGGTTTAAAGTTCTCCGTATAATGATGCAAAGCCTTTTTTACAAACTCTTCAACCTTTCCACCACTCATTGCCACAATTTTTTCGTACAGTGAATTGTCAATCTCTATTGTAATCGTTTCCATAATAAATACATAGCATGAATCTATTTTAAGAATTTGGTGTTAATGCTTTAAAATACGCATCTACTTAAAAATCCGAGGATGGGTGTCGATGAGTTAGCTAGCTCCTTAAACAAAGACAAGAGCACAGTTTACAAAGCACTGCAAAATTTAGCAAACAAAGGGCTTGTTGTGAGAGGATACGCAACTTGAAAGGTGGAGGGTATAAATACAAATACAAACGCACCATTTACAAATCTTAAAAAAACAATCTTTGAAAGTCTGAATGGCTGGGTTCAGGGAATTAACAAAGTTTTGAACGATGTTGAAAAACTGGAGAATCAAGATGAGTTAATAAAGGCATTGGAATGATGTTTGGTATTTACACACATATCCAAACCCAACAAGATATTTATAATATCTTACTTCTGGATAATAACATGATAACTATGCGAGATTTTCTTAAAATTGCAACAATTACTGCAGCGGCTACTACAGGTTTAAAATTTCAGAGTAATAGCTTGGCTGAAGCAATAACACAGGCAACAACTAATGTGAAGTTCGTACCCAACATTTGTGCTCTATGCCCAGCAGCCTGCAACATTCAGGTTGAAGTGAGAGATGAAAGGGTTCATAGAATCCACGGCACGCCAGGACATCCAATAAACAATGGAAAAATCTGTGCACGGGGAAATGCTGGAGTGCAGAGAGTATACAATCCTGACAGACTGAAAAAACCACTGATAAGGACTGGTAAGAAGGGGGAGTGGGCGTTCAGGGAGACAAGTTGGAAGGAGGCTGTATCTGCAAACAAAATCAAGGAATACTACTCCATAAGTCATCCAGAATACATCGGTGTTGTAGGTGGGTGGCTCCCCTGCGGATTCTACAAACCCTTCTTTAAGGCATTTCTTGGCGCATTAGGCACGCCAAACGGAACTGGTGTGCCACCTGCGGTTTGTTTTTTAGCCAAAAAATTTGGTTGGGTCACTGCCTACGGATTTGGGGAGCATCCAGAAATTCTTACTGACTATGAAAGGGCACGATACGTGATCTTCCTTAGAAGGAACGTTGGCGGCAGTATAAGCATCGTTCACGGCTGGAGACTGGGGCAGTTCAGGAAAAACTTCAAAATGGTTGTGTTAGATCCGAGATTTAGTGAAACTGCGGCAAAAGCGGATTTATGGTTGCCAATAAAGCCTGGAACAGATTTAGCTTTTCTACTCGCAATTATGAACGTTATCATTAACGAAAAACTCTACGATGAGGAGTTTGTGAGGGAACACACCAATGCTCCGATGCTTTTGAAAGGTTTGAATCCATTTAAGGTTTGGGATGAGAGCGGTAAAAAGAAGTATTTAGTCTATGACATCTCAAAGCAAAAGGCTGTCAAACATGAGGATGCTTTGCTTCCTGCTTTAGAAGGGGAATTTGAGGTCGATGGAGAGAAAGTTATTCCTGTGTTTGAAGCGTTAAAGCGAAGAATTGGTGAATATACTCCAGAATGGGCTGAGAAGATTACAGACGTTGAGGCTGAAAAAATTGTAGAGGTTGCAAGGGAGTTTGCATTGAGAAGGGGAGTGATAGATTCGGGATGGCACGACCCTAAATACTTAAACAGCGTCTTAACTTGGAGGGCGGTAGCGTTACTCAACGCTTTAGTTGGCTCTGTGAATACTGATGGTGGCATTCTTTTCACAGGCTTAGCCCAATTTGTAACAGTAAACGAGCCCCCATCACAAGCTCCTAAGCAAAGCGTTTTGAGAATGTGGGCTGAGAAAAAGGGAATTGCTTTAGCCCACATAGGGCACACGCTTCAAGGATTTTACGATGCGATAGTCAATCAAGACCCATACCCAATAAAGGCCATGTTCGTCTTTGGGCACAATATGCTTACAAATTTGCCAGAGAGGCAAAATGGGAGGAGGCTTTGAAAAACTTGAATTTATGGTTGCTGTTGACATACTCCCGCAAGACCATTTATACTACGCTAATGTCGTGCTTCCAGAATCAACCTACATTGAAAAAGATGATCCAATGTTTCCAATTCCCTATGCCCCAGCATTCGGCTTTCAGACAAGGGTAAAGGCGATAGAACCGCTTTATGATACAAAACATGTAATAGATATGATGGCTGAAATAACAAGGGCTGTTGGTAAGGAAGAAGTGTTCTTCAAATACTTGGGGAAAATGCTTGATGTTGAGGCAGAAAATTTAAAAAATTACTATCATTCCGAGGGGTTGGCTGGGATAAGAAGGGCTCAGGCTGAAGCTAAGGGAATAGATTACAATGAACTCATTTCGAAAGGTTCGGTAATAAAGGTTACAAGAGATAACTAATAAATACGATGCCGTACAAAAAGCCATTACCAACTCCGACTGGAAGAGTGGAATTTTTCAGTTTCGTTTTGGATGCGTTGGCAAAGAAGGTTAAGAACGCTTACTGGAATGCCCTGATTAAATGGGTCCCACCAAAGGTGAGCGAAAGAGACTTGGGTAATGATGAGCTGTATCTAATTTACAGCAGATGTCCATTTACAACCCACTCATCAACCTCAGACAATCCCTTGCTTGCAAAATTCATTAACGACTCGGATGTGTTTTACAAGGGTGTGTGGATTAACAGCAGGAGAGCAGAAAAACTTGGCATTAAATACGGTGATAGGGTTGTTCTTGAGTCGGTTTACACAGGACAAACAACAGAAACAATTGCATTTGTTACCGAGCTTGTTAGAGAAGATACACTATTCATGGTTTCGGGATTTGGGCAAGATAGCAAAAAACTTACTAGTGCACCAAAGGGTTTGCACGGTTTAATGAGGGTTGTACCACTACAATATGATCCGCTAAGCGGTGCAACAATGAATCAGGAGGCTATTGTTAGAGTTAAAAAGGTGATGCTATGAGATACGCCATGGTTATAGACTTAAAGAAATGCTTGGGATGTGAAGCTTGTATAACGGCGTGCATTGAAGAGAACGAAGTGCCCTATGACGCTGGATTGAGAACATCAATGAACAGAATCGTTACCGGTAAGTTTCCCGATGTGTCTCTGCATTACATGCACAGAATTTGTCAGCATTGCGATAACCCCCCATGTGTTCATGTTTGTCCTACAGGGGCAAGTTACAAGACGAAAGAAGGTATCGTGTTAATTGACTACGATATATGTATTGGGTGTAAATACTGTATGGTAGCATGCCTGTACTTTGCGAGATACATGCATCCCGAACGACATACACCAGATAAGTGTACGTGGTGCGAACACTTGTTAAGGAGAGGTAGATTGCCCGCTTGTGTTGAGACTTGTCCGGCTAAGGCAAGAATCTTTGGGGATTTAGATGATCCAAACAGTGAAGTTGCAAAGATAATAAATTCCAACAAAGCTTTTCCAATTGGTGCTGAGTACGGCACAAAGCCGAGAGTGTATTATGTAAGGGGTGATTGAGATGTTGGTTTTAAATCCCCAACATTATTACTTGGTTGAGCAACCTTGGTGGGGGATACTGATTGCATTTTATCTGTTCTTAGGTGGTTTAGGTTCAATGGCTTATGCTGTCTCATTTTACTACTGGAGAAAGGGCGTTACAGAGAAGATGGTTGTAGGTGGTTCAATTGTTGGAATACTGGCAGTGTTTGTAGGCACAACACTCTTAGTTTTAGACTTGGGACACCCAGAAAGATTCTATCTTGTGCTTTTAAGCCCAAGATTAAACTTTGGTTCGTGGATCGTAATTGGTTCTACGTTCCTTTCAGCTTTCATGCTGTTTGCTGTCTTGTTCGTAGCACCAATGCTCAAATGGTTTAAGTGGCTACCGTGGGCAAAAAATAATGTAGCAATCAAGTTCTTCGGATGGGTCGCATTTCTACTTGCGATATGCGTTGCAGCATACACTGGAATTTTGATCGGTGTTGTATTTAACATACCCTTCTGGAACGCTCCTGCCTTGCCAGTAATCTTCATGATTTTAGCAGTGTCAACTGGCTTGGCTACGCTCGTTCTTGTGCTTGCGCCCGTAAAGGAGAAGGGCGTTGAACACATAACGAAAACCCTCGCAAGGTCAGATGGGTTTGTGATGCTTGCCGAGCTAATTGTCTTGGGACTCTTCATAGTAATAAGGAGCTATGGGCCTGCAGGAGCTATAGAGGCGATTAGAATTATTCTAAAGGGTTGGCTTGCCCCTTACTTCGTTGGTGGGGTTTTGCTGATGGGTTTGGCAATACCACTTATGCTGATTTTTGGTTATGAAGTGAGGGCCAAAGGACAAACGACAAGATACGTAGCAATGGTATCAGCCATACTGGTGCTTGTTGGTGGTGCATTGCTTAGATACGTAGTTTTAGAGGCAGGAATTTTGCAGATACCCTGCTGTCCATAAATTTTTTGACCTTTAATTTCCATCTCTACCTCATATTAAAAAAATCGAAAAAGTTATTAATCGATGCTAAGAAACCAGTGTTAATTTAATACGGAGGTGATGATGTGCATATACCTGATGGGTTCATAGATTTAGATGTTGCAGCCATCTTCTACGTTTTAACGTTAGCTGTGCTTGGATATTCACTGTATAAGGTAAGAAAAGAAGATGTAAACCTTTCTTTGCTGGGAATTGTTGCAGCGGGTATATTTGCTGCACAAATGCTGAATTGGCCCATTCCCGGAGGCACATCTGCCCATCTCGTTGCTGGGGCGTTGGCTGGTATTTTACTTGGACCCTATGCCGGTTCATTGGCGATGGCTTCTGTACTGACGATTCAATGCCTGATATTTGCCGATGGCGGAGTAACTGCATTGGGTGCAAACATATGGAACATGGGTGTCGTTGATGTGTTCGTTGGCTACTACATCTACAAAGTCTTGAAAGGTAAAAATGAGTATTTGGCATCATTTATCGGTGGATGGCTCGGAATTACGATGGCTGCGATGTTTGCAGGTGTAGAAGTTGGTTTGTCATCGAGCTTTAAGTACGGTATAACCACCACAGTCCCAGTAATGGGGCTCTGGCACGGAATACTGGGGATTGTTGAAGGAATAATAACGGCTGCTGTTGTTGGATATATCCACACAACCCGTCCAGACATAATGGAGAGAGCTGGTGAGGTAAAAGTTGGTAAGATTACTTGGGCTGTCCTGGGATTGTTGATTTTACTCTCACCCCTCTTTGCTTATGCTGCTGAAGCCGTTGGATACTCAGAGCCGTTGGAGAATGTTGCTGAAATGTTGGGGGCTGAAGAGCACACTATTTACGAAGGTTTGCTACCAGACTACACCGTTCCGGGAATGGATCCTTACATAGGCACGTTGATTTCGGGAATTGTTGGAGTAGGAATAGTTTTATTACTCGGTGTTGGAATTAGTAGAGTACACAAATGACTGACTTAATTGAGAAGAGTATCAAAGAGGCATCATCGTACTTTCAAAATTTTTTTTCGCAGGAGTATTTTAGGGAGGGTTTTTTGCAGAAAGTTGATGTGAGGATTAAATTAATAGGAATTTTTATACTGTTGTTAGCATCCATCTCCACCTTCGACTTTTCAAAAACTTTTACGATATTTTTTTCAGCTTTAGTTTTGGCAAAACTATCAAACATCAGAATTAAGCTTCTTTTGTCGAGAATATGGCTTTTTACACTCTTTGCTTTCATTATAGTAATCCCCAGAGCGTTTATGGGTGTAAAGGACTTCTATTTTTTGAATTTCGGCGAGTTCGTGTATGCAATTATCTTCACTTTTAGAGTTGTGACGGCAATAACACTGCTACAACTCTTAATTTTAACAACCCCTTTTAACCAGATACTTGCCGCCTTCAAATCGTTTAAAATACCTCAACAATTCGTTTTCATTTTGGGATTGACATATCGCTACATCCATCTAATGTTCTCAGAATTGCTAAGAATCTTGGTTGCGAGAGAGAGTAGAAGAATAAAAAAGACTGGCTTCGTGGAGGTTTGGAGATTTGGAGGCAAATCTCTAGGCAGTTTTTTCATAAGAACCTTTGAAAAGGGTGAAAAAGTGCAACTTGCAATGAACGCAAGGGGAAATGACATTAAAAGCTACATAAAACCATTCAGTTTTACCCAATCAGAAATGTTATTTACTATTTTTGTCCTATTTGCCCTTACTTGGTGGATAATGATATGAAAACAGATGTGGCAATCGAGGCGAAGGATGTTGAATACATTTATCCCGACGGTACTGTTGGGATTAGCGATGTCAATCTAAAAATTCTGGAAAAAGAGAGGATTGCGATTACTGGAGCCAATGGAAGTGGTAAAACCACACTACTTTTGTTACTTTCTGGATTGCTAAAACCACACAAGGGTTACGTGAAAGTTTTTGGATATGAAGTCAACAGGAAAAATACAGAGCAAATTAGAAGGAGTGTTGGTATAGTGTTTCAAGATCCCGACGATTTTCTGTTCAATCCGACTGTGAGGGAAGAACTACTTTACACACCAGCGCAACTCGATATGCCGTATGAAGAGGCTATTGAGGTTGCCGAGAAATATGCAAAAATCTTCGGAATTGATAAACTCTTAGATAAACCACCGCTCAGGCTTAGTGGTGGGGAGAAGAAAAAAGTTGCTTTAGCAGCCGTTATGATGTTAAAACCAAAGATTTTGATTTTGGATGAGCCAACAGCAAACATTGATGGAAAGACGAGGAAAAGAATAGTAGAAATGATTGAAAAATTTGATGGTACACTAATAATAGCCACACATGAACTTGATCTAATCCCAAAGTTTGCAAACAGAGTAATACTGCTTGGTATGGACAGAAAAATGGCAGTCAATGGAGATCTGAGCATTCTTGATGATAAGAAATTGTTGGAGGAGGTAGGAATAGTTTAACTACTTGTGTATGGTTATACAAACAAAGTGCAGAAGGGATGCCAAAAACACCATAATTATTCCAGCCGAAATCTGAACAGTGTAAATACCAGACATAAATTTTATCATTATAGCCAAGCAACCGAATATCAAAAAGGAAATAACAGATGCAAGTACTTCCTGTCCAGAGGCTTGGTTTACGGATATTGCTGAGAAATAGATTGCAACGGGTAGAGCAACAAGAATGAACGTTATCGCATACCTTGTTGTCTCATATTTGTAAAAGAGGTCTTTTACAATGTTTGTCCTATACTCCCCCCACAGATAAAAATCTGCAAGCCTTATAGGTTCCCCATTTATAACTACCGCTGGAACCAAAACGGATACGAAGAGCATGATGAATGCTAACGTATTCAACTTTTTCCTTAGCATCTATAAAACTTAAAATTAGATGATAAATAAATCTTTCTTTCATTTTTGAAATTAGCAAAATAGATTATAAAACATCTAGCATCAAAAATTAAAAAGATTCTTCGAAGATTAGATTTCAAAATAAAAGGTGAAAAGATGAAAGTTGATGTCGTAAACTTTCTCAAAAGCAATGTAAAGCCTGCTGCAGGTTGTACGGAGGTTGTGGCAGTTGGACTGGCAACATCAATAGCCTACAATTCCATACACGGCAATTTCCCCATGACTACGGGATTACCGACAAACGAGTCTGTTCCACTACCAAGAAAAGAAAAACTTGGAAAAATAGAGGTGGTTATGGATAAAAACGTGTTTAAGAATGCGTATGGTGTAGCCATTCCAAACAGTGGGGGTAAGAGGGGATTAAAGCTTGCAGCAATCCTATGTCTTTATTTGGATGTAAACAGGTTCTTCAAGAGTGCTGATGAGCCGGGATATCTAGAGATTTTCAAGCAGTTGGATCGTAGTCTGATACCTGCCGCAGAAACTATGGTCGATAAAGTCTCTATCAATGTTGATTATGCCAAAGAAGACTTGTACATTCACGTTAGGCTTGTATACGATGACAAGGTTGCTGAAGCAACAATATCCACAAAACACGATAGAATAGACTCCATAAAACTTGATGGAGAAGTTGTGTACGAAAGTAAAGAAGAGAAGAGAAGTGTAAAAAAATCTAAAAAGACGTTCAAGCTTGATGAGATTTTAAGGGTTGTTGAAAAAATTGGTGCAAAGGAAAAATCAGAGTTGCAAAGGACAATTGACGTTAACAAGTTGCTTGTAGAGGAGGGATTGTTGGGTAGCTATGGAATGGGAATAGTAAAGCTGTACAAAAGCTTGATTAGGAAGGGGTTGCTGCCTAACGACCTTCACACGAAAATCAAGCTTCATGTTGCTGCTGGAGTTGAGGCAAGGATGGGAGGATCAGAATATCCTGCAATGTCATCATCTGGCTCAGGAAACATTGGAATTGTTGCAACAATTCCAATAATCGTTGCTGGAGAAAATCTTGACATTGAAAAAGATGGAATTCTCCGGGGAATCCTGATCTCTCACATGATAGTCAAAGTTGCATCAGACTACATTGGTGAGCTTTCCGCATTGTGTGGGATGCAAAAGTCAGCGTTCGGAGCGGCAGCAGGTTTAACGTATGTACTTGGGGGAAGTAAGAGGGAGATAGAAAATGCAATAAAATACGTTGCATCCAGCGTAATTGGAATGATATGTGATGGTGCAAAGTACGGATGTGTCTTAAAAGCCATGAGTGCAGCATCAATTGCTTATGAGGCGGCGATATTTTCGCTGGAGAACGTAGAAATTCCGGATGATGGTATTGTTGAAAAAACAGCCGATGCAACATTGAAGAACCTTGAAGATTTGTCAAAAGCGATGTCAGATGTTGACAATGTGGTTGTTAGGCTCATTCAGCAAAGGAATTAACATGCCCAAATGCCATAAATGCCACTCACCAATTAAAACACCCACTTCCTTTTGTTTGTACTGCAATACAAAAAATGCTATTGCATCGGGGGTTTTCAATGGAAAAAACAATATACACGTTATTTTTATTGGTGTTCAGGGCAATGAAGTGCTTTCATTCAAGAAATATGACGATACTCCTTTAATCACCTACTTTGATTTAATTGCCGAGAAAATGCATGAGAGAAGGATTGAGGAAGTTTATTTAGGTGGAAACAACGATGAATCAATTGATGTTGCATCACATTATCTGAAAAATTCACTATTTCCATTCAAAATATACCTTACAAATACTTTAGATAAAGATGAATTTTTTGAAACAGTCGATAAACACGTGAGAATTAAAAAGTCTCTCAAAAAAGTAGACATAAAAGTGGAGAACAAGATTCACGGGAGCCATTCAACGATAATAGGTGGTAGGGAAGGAATTAAACTCGTTTACAAGCTGGCATCGTCCGAATACGTAAAAAAGATTGTTCCGGGAGTAATTGAGAACAAAGGTACCGTTTCTGGAGGTGTAAGGTTGAAGGTTACGAGGTGTGATGATAAGGGAAACGTTAAAGCTTTACTAATAAATGGTGCAACGGTTCAGAAACTGCATGTGATTACGACCGCATCAAACAAAGAAGAGGGAGGAGAGGTTCTCAAAATTTTGAGAGGTTTGTTGAATTAAGGTTTCATTTTCAATAAGGGTAGAGTTGCAACTCCAGCCAAGCTGTAATCAAAGACCCATTTGATTGGTTCATCTAAGACCAAGCAATTTACAAATGAGGCAATTAAAGCAAGGATTGAAATTAAGGCAAAGACAAAGGCTATTAGCGAGGCTGCGTAGATGAAGCTCTTACCCCTCCAGTAACCCCTCAGATAAACCAAAGCTACCACAAAAAGCACGAACGCATTTACTGCATTGACTTCTATCTCCAACACGCCAAGAATTGTGAAGAGTATTGACATCACTATACCTATCTTCACAATATCAAACCTCCTACAACTGTTACAATTAATGCCATAACGTAGGCAATGATTAACCCATAAACTACTGCGAAAACCGTCCATTTCCAGCTTTCAGTTTCTGCACGAATTGCTGCAAGAGTTGCCAAGCATGGCATATAGAGCAGTGTAAAGACCATAAATCCCAAAGCTTGGGCTGGTGAGATTAAATTCGCTATGTTCATAGGATTGCCAAGAACAATACCCAGCGTTTCAACAACCACCTCCTTAGCAACAAACCCCATGATTAAGGCAACGCTCAGTTCCCATCCCCAGCCCATAGGTATAAATATTGGCTGAATTAGCTTGCCAAGCGTGCCAGCATAGCTGTATTGAATTTCGCTAACGGGAAACCTTGTAAGATACCAGATAACAATTGACATGACAAAAATTACCGTACCAGCTTTTTGCAGAAAGTGTTTCGTCCTATTCCAAGTCAACATCCAGACGTCCTTCAATTTTGGAATTCTGTATGATGGGAACTCCATGATGAATTCTGCTTCACCTTTAAACACAAATTTTCTAAGTGCTAAAGCTGAAAATAAAGCCAGTAAAACGCCTAACAAATACATAAACATTATAACGATGCTTTCCATTCCTGCAAAGAAGGCTCCCGCAAACAAAACGTAAATCGGCAACCTTGCACTGCACGAAATGAAGGGATCAACGAGTATGGTCACAAGTCTAATCTTCCTATCCTCAATCGCCCTTGTAGCCATTATTGCCGGCACATTGCATCCAAACCCCATAATTAGTGGTACAACAGCCCTGCCATTCAATCCAAATCGCTCCATGGTTTTGTCCATAACAAAGACGGCTCTAGCCATGTACCCACTCAACTCCAAAACCGACAGAGCTATGAAGAGGAAGGCTATGTTAGGCACAAAAATCAGAACGCTGCCAACCCCAGTTATTATTCCATCAGCGATTAGTGAAGATACTAAACTTTCACCCGAAATTACATCGACTATCCTTGAAATACCCACATCGATTAGATTGACAAAAGGGGAGGCAACATCGTATGTAAAGCGAAAAACCATCCACATGAAAGAAAAAAAGATTAAAGCTCCGACATATTTATCCGTAAAAACTTCATCCAGCATGTCTCCAACGTTTTTCGCAACCTTTTTCTTTTCAACAACTTTTTTTGCTATTTCCTCAGACAACTTTATTCTTTTCTCAATATCCGCATTCACCTCAAAAACAGCCCCTACCTTCCCACCTTCCAAAATTTTCCTCTTCAATTCCTCAATACCAACATTCTCAACTGCTATCGTCTCAACAACCGGAATTCCCAAAATTTCCTCTAATTTTTTTGAATTTACGATTACACCTTTACTCTTCGCCTCATCTATCAAATTCAGAACCAATATCATGGGTTTTTGAAAATCTAAAAGTTGTAAAGTTAGGTAGAGGTTTCTTTCGAGGTTTGATGCATCTATAACATTCAAAATTAAGTCAGGATTCTCATTTACAATGTAGTCACGAGCAATTTTTTCATCCAAAGAAGTAGCCTGCAAGCTGTAAATTCCCGGTAAATCAACGAATTCTATCGTTTTTCCATTAATCTTTCCCTTTCCAATCTTTTTCTCAACGGTTGTTCCAGGAAAGTTTCCAACAACGAAATCGCCGCCAGTTAAAGCATTCAGCAAAGCAGTTTTCCCGACGTTTGGATTGCCGACCATCGCTACCCTCATTGAACTCCAATTCTGCTGCTAGGGTATTAAATAACTAATCCTAAATCGTCCGAATTTTTAAATTTAGGTGATTTATTGATTCTGAGAATTCTTAACTATTACGAAGAAGGGCAAAGAAGCAACAATTTCATCGTTGATTGCGGAGTTTTAAATCGTTTAGATTGCTGATAAGCTTTAAATTTGCTAAACATGATGAAGTAGTTGAGTTAGTAACAAGCATGGCAACTATCAAACTACAATTCCTTCAGCTCTCCAATTATCTCAGCGTAATGATAACACAACTTGCTATCCATTTCAATCCATGTGGTTCTTAAGATTGGGTGGTAGAGAAGGGGGTAGCAATCGTAAGCCTTGTTTATACACTCGTTAATAAAATCACCAATATTCTCATGCTGAGCAACTCTCTCAATGTTGGTGTAGAATGCACTGATTAAATGGTATAGGTTGATCGCTAAAAACAGTTCTTTCATAAGGTTTTTGTTCATCTCTCCCACAATTTTTCTGCATTCTTCAATAATCTTGCTCAAAATCTGATTTGTCAGATCGTAAGCTTCATCAATTGCATCAAGCGTTAAATTGCCGATCTTTACTTCTTCTTTACTCTCATAAGCCATTAAAGCGTCGATGTTCTCCAAAATCTCCTTTGAGATGCCAAGCTTCTCACCCCATTTTTTGTATATTTCAATCATAATCACCAATAGTAATTGACCCATTTCTGTTTTTTGGTTGGGTTGCACTCATGACATGATAAACCCATCAGATTTTATTCTACATACTCATGCACATTTGCATTTTTATGATGCCAAACATTAAACCGTACTCAAATACTTAATACTTAATGAACGAAGATAAAAATTATATAGTAGTTGTGTTCAAAGATAATGTGGAGGTGGTTGGATGGCTGAATTACCTGCCGCACCAGTTGATAGATTGATAAGAAAGGCTGGTGCTGAGAGGGTTAGTGCAGATGCAGTTGAAAAGATGGTTGAGATTTTGGAAGAATATGCAACCGAAATTGCCAAGAAAGCGGTTGAAATCGCAAAGCACGCTGGCAGAAAGACTGTTAAGCTTGAGGATATAAAGCTTGCAATGAAGTACTAAACAATTCAAAAATTTTTTATTTTTATTTTTATATATAGTTTAGTTTAAGTTGAGTATGATTTAGAAGGCAATAAGATTTTAAATTGCCATCCTTTGATTTGGCTAATGCAGAACAAATACGTCTATTTGGTACTAATCGTAATTGGAATAGCTTTAATTGCCTTTAGTGGTTTCAATGGGAATACTGCAAATTTCGATGAAAACGGTTGGTACAGCTACGATGAGGGGTTGAGAGTTTCGAGAGAATTGAATAAACCCATGCTCATATTTATCTCATCTCCTACATGCCCATTTTGCTTAAAGATGAGAGAGGACATACTATCGGATTCAGAGGTAAAGGAATACATTAACACAAACTTCGTTCCCGTTTACATTGATGTTAGCAAAGAAAAACCACCTTTTAATGTGTTTTCGTATCCCACTTTTGTCGTATTCTACAACGGTAAAGTGATAGACTCGTGGGCGGGATATGCGGGCAAAGAACTGTTTTTAAAGAAATTAAAATCAGTTAAAGTCTAGGGTATGTTTTAAATATCTCTTTGGAGATTTACTAACATGAGATGGAAGAGGGATGCAGGTTTAACACTCAGAATGTTCATGACAATGTTTCTCTTAGCATTAGTTTACTTGTTCTTCCTCACGATACTTTACGCTTATGGTGTAGGTTTAACAGGATTGCTCCTGTTTGCGGGTATATTCCTCTTTATTCAGTACTACTTCTCGGACAAACTTGTGTTAATGGGGACGAGGGCAAGAATAGTGAGTGAAAACGATTTCCCAGAGCTTTACGGTATTGTGAGAAAGCTGGCAATGGAGGCAAACTTACCCATGCCGAGGGTGGCTATAGTTGATACACCCATACCAAACGCCTTTGCTACAGGTAGAAATCCAAAGAATGCTGTTGTTGCCGTAACAACAGGCTTGCTGAGAACCTTGAACAGGGAGGAAATCGAGGCAGTAATAGGGCATGAGCTGAGCCACATTAAAAACAGGGATGTAGCAGTGATTACAATAGCGAGCTTTTTGTCAACAGTGGCATTTTTCATCATGAGGTGGGCAATGTTCATGGGAATGTTTGGTGGTTTTGGTGGTGGGAGAAGAGAAAATGGTTTGAGTTCAATAGCCCTCTTTACGATCTCAGCACTCGTATGGCTGATTAGCTTTTTACTTATAAGGGCTTTGAGTAGATATAGGGAATTTGCTGCTGATATGGGTAGCGCTTTCCTTACAAAGAATCCAAGAGCTTTGATTTCGGCATTGGTCAAAATTAGTGGTAAAATGGAGTATGTAAACCCAGATGCTAAGAAAGAAATTGAGGGAATGAATGCATTCTTTATAATTCCCGCAGTCAGTGGTAAAAGCTTACTATCCCTCTTCTCAACACATCCCCCTATTGAAAAGAGAATTGAGAGGCTCGAAAGACTTGCAACAGAAATCGGATACTGATTTTTTTGATTAATCATGCCACAAAGGAGATTCAGAATTAGTTACTTAAAGAACATTGAACTACCCTTAATTGTTGAAGTGGGTGAGGGGCCACGCAAAAAAATTGGGGATGTTTTAGACTATCTGAATTTGCTCAACGTTGTTTTGTTAAGTGGAAGAAGATCATACGAGGTTGTGGGTGAGAAGATTGAGTCGAGAGTTTCGGAAAGTATTGTGGCTAAATTTTTTGTTGAAAAACCGAGTGTTGGGGAGGTAAGAAAGCTTTCAGTTCGCTTGAGTTATGAGGATGTTGACGGTATTGTTGGGGTTGGCGGTGGAAAGGTTTTAGATGTTGGAAAGGTTTTGGCTACCGAACTGAACGTTGCCTTTGTAAGTATCCCTACCGTTGCAAGTCATGATGGCATAGCTTCTCCCGTTGCAAGCTTTAAAGAGGGTGGTAAACCCGTTTCGATCTCAACAAATCCTCCAGCCGCTGTTTTAGCCGATTTAGTAATATTAAGACACAGTCCCATCAGATTGTTGAGGGCTGGTTATGGCGATTTAATTTCGAATGTTACTGCAGTAAAGGACTGGAAGCTGGCAAGGGATGTAGTTGGTGAAGAGTACAACGAGGTGGCTGCATCAATGGCGGAGATGCCCGCAAATCTAATGTTGAGTTCTGCCGATATGCTCGATTTGAAGGTGATAAAGCACTTAGAAATGTTGGTCAGAGGTTTGATTTTAAGCGGTGTTGCAATATCCCTTGCCGGGAGTAGCAGACCTGCAAGTGGTGCGGAACACAAGTTCAGTCATGCCTTGGATTACTTGGGATACGGAGAAGGGTTGCATGGGGAGCAGGTGGCAATCGGAACAATAATAATGGAGTATCTACATGAAAAAAGATATGGTGTCGGAAACTGGGAGCTTTTGAAGATGTCACTGGAAAAGATCAGAGCACCAACTACAGCCAAAGAAATTGGGTTAACAAAAGAACAGATTGTAGAAGCTTTGATTTACGCCAAAAAAATTAGAAGAAAAAGATACACAATACTCGATGAGGTTGAAGATAAAGAGGAGTTTAAGATTGCTTTGGAGAAGACCAAGGTTGCTTGAAAATTAAAATGTTGTAAATAGACTAAACAAAACCAAATAAATACCAACAAATTGTTCTTCATGAAGTTCGTGGCAGTATCCGACACACATGACAATGTATTTGCCATCCGAGATTTACTGGATGAAGTGAAAAAAGAGAGATTCGAGTTTCTTGTGCATGCGGGCGATGTTGTAGCACCGTTTGCTTTAAGGGAGTTTGAAAAGCTAAATAAAAAAATTTACATTGCCTTTGGAAACAATGATGGAGATAGAAACTTGCTGATGGGCGTTATAGAAAGAAATGGATGGATTGCAGCAGACATAGTTCCATTTCCGGGAGGTGTAGCATATCACGGAACTGATGCAAACGTTATCGAAGTTCTAAAAAAGCTCAAAGTGGAGTATTTAATTACAGGGCACACCCATGAAGCAAGGATTGAGAGAGGTGGCATTACAGGTGGTATCACCATACTGAACCCCGGTGAAGTGTGTGGATACCTCACGGGAAAGAGGAGTTATGCCATCGTCGAGGATGGAGATGTGAGTATTGTTGAATTTTAGACGTGGTAAGAAACCTTCAAAGGTTTTTAAAATTCGTTAACACATTTATCAAAAATTGAAGTTGCCATCCTGAATCTTGTTATGCACCAATAGAGAATCGCCATTAGATTTAACCTTTCAATGTCAATTTTTTTTCACAAAATAGCAAAATACAAAGCATATATATTTAAATTTTCAAAGTTCTCGGTACGTTTTCATCGTACGGTGGAAAGATTACGCCTTTGTCAGTTACCAAAGCTGTGACGTACTTTAGTGGTGTGGCGTCAAAGGCTGGATTGTAAACTTTAACGTCTTTGGGAGCTATCAGTGTCTTCTTGCACTTGATGTTGCACCAAATAAGTTCATCCCTACTCCTTTCCTCAATAATTACATCTCCCATATCCTTACCCCAATCGAAAGTTGTTTTGGGTGCTGCAACAAAAAACGGTATTCCGTGCTCTTTTGCTAGGATTGCAATTGTATAAGTGCCAATTTTGTTGAATACCGCATCTCTCACAATTCTATCAGCCCCAACTATAACCTTATCAACCATACCTCTTTGCATAACAATTCCAGCCATTGAATCTGTGATGAGTGTAACATCAATTTTGTCTTGAATAAGTTCCCAAACTGTCAATCTTGATCCTTGGTTTAATGGGCGAGTCTCGCAGGCTATAACTTTTATATTTTTCCCCTCTTCAATCGCACTCCTTATTACTCCTAATGCAGTCCCCCAATCAACAGTTGCAAGTCTTCCAGTATTGCAGTACGTTAAGATTGTGTCTCCATCTTCTAAAAGCTTAGCTCCAAAACTTCCCATTAGCTTGTTTCTATTCACATCCTCATCTGCAATCTTCTCTGCTTCCTCCAAAGCCAGTTTTTTAATTTCTTCGATTGTATTCCCTTTTAATGCAACATTTAAAACCCTCTCAATTCCGTAAAATAGATTTACAGCTGTTGGTCTCGTTGATGCTAAAAATTCCGAAGCTTTTTTTAGATAACTTTTCATCTTTTCAACATCCTTAAAATCTTGGTGTGCCGCCAAAGCTATGCCATAAGCCCCAGCAGCCTCCAAAGCTGGAGCGCCCCTAACTGCAAGTCTTTTTATAGCATCTGCCAACTCTTCAATTGTCTTGCATCTTATTATCTTAAATTCATCAGGTAACAGTGTCTGCTCGATTAACGCGATAGCAGATGCGTCATAATCCCAGAATATCGTCCTCATTATTTGAATATCTTTAGTTGATTTTTTATTGTTTTTCTTTTTCTTTGTAGTACTTTAATGATATACCAACAGTGTAATTTCAAATCTATAACAGCCACACCCCATCATTTCCTGTGGAGATTGTTTAGTGTTTTAGTGTTATTTTATGAGCTCCAGCAGTTTTTATGAAATTCAACGAACAAGTGATACAAATAAAATATAAAAAAGCGATTCCAACAAAATAAAAACAATAGCAAACGTTTGAAAGAATAACTGAACAAGATAAATCAATTCTACGTTAATTTTATAGATTGTTAAAACTTTATTTGTCTGGGAAGTAGAATTCGATTTGCTATAATTAACAGAAGTTTGGAT
>Ga0180301_10000498_pt1 | contig 30215 bp, 34 predicted proteins | sample GuaBasSediGuay16_FD_121797 | JGI IMG/M metagenome (GOLD analysis project Ga0180301, IMG submission 121797) | Subseafloor sediment microbial communities from Guaymas Basin, Gulf of California, Mexico - Guay16, Core 4569-2, 12-15 cm | ecosystem: Environmental > Aquatic > Marine > Hydrothermal... | reverse complement strand
GAAGGGGGAGAGTTAGAATAAATATAACCAAAGGGTAAGTTTGTAGTTATGAGATTTCCATAAAAGAAAGAATCGATAATCATTTAATCATTCTGAAGATAATATTACAATGTTTATTGATGTAGTAAATGATGTTTTAAGAAATATGTATGTTTCTCAAGATTTATTATTTTGGGTATTTAGCACAATTTCCCAGTTTTTGTCGCTTTAGGGGTTAGGATATGTGTGAAGAGACGGGTTATTTTAATGTGGATTTAACATCTGAAGGCATAAAACCTCTTTTTAAGGGGTTAGGCAAAAAAATTAAGGTTTTTCAGCGGCATTATAAAGGGATACAAACAGAGGCATATCGGATTCTCAATAGTTTTCTCCTGCTTTCTTAATCCCCAGGAGCTTTTATACTTGACAGAAAGAGGGCTTGCCGCTATAATTCCCTAAAAAGGAGAAGTTATGTTTAATAAAAAAATAAGTTTAGTTATCGGGACGATAGCTACTATTTTTTTTCTTAATGGCTGTGCCGTAGTAATCCAGAAGGGAAGAAGGTCAGATATAGAGAAGATTGGCAAATTGAGGAGAGAGCTAGAAGATTTAAGAAGCGCTAAGTTAAGTTTGGAAAAGAAGTTGCAGCAGGAAATAGAAAGCAAACAGGTAAAACTAAAGATGGAAGAAAGAGGGCTGGTTATAACCGTTTTGGGGGAAGTGCTGTTTGATTCAGGAAAGGACGTGCTGCGCAAAGAGAGTTACCCTATTCTGGATAAAATTGCAAAAGTCCTGAATAAAGAAGATATAAAAAACCACAATATTGGCGTAGAAGGGTATACAGACAATCAACCTATTAAGTATTCTAAATGGAAGTCCAATTGGGAACTTTCGGCTCATCGCGCCCTGAGTGTTTTGCATTATTTGGAGAAAAGAGGGGTGGATGCGGCGCGTATGCAGGCCATCGGTTATGGTGAATACCGTCCTGTGGCTTCTAATGCTACCGCAGAGGGGCGTCAGCTGAACCGGCGGGTAGAGATTGTGATTATGCCTCAGTTGCATAAAGAGGTAATAGTGTCGCCTTCGGCAGCCGAGGAGCCTCTATTGAAGTGAAAACTTATTAATTTATGAGAGCAAGAACGCCTTTAAATGGCATATTGGCAGGGATTATCGCGGTTATGATTCTGGTGATTATTTCTTTGAGTAATCAGGTGAAAAAACTTAATGGCATTTATGAGAGAGAGACAGCCCAGAAGATTAAGACTGAGGAGGAATTATCCCGGGCAAAAAAACAAATAGCTCAGTTACAAAAGAGTATAGATGTTTTGAGCCAGGAAAAGGAGAGCCTGAGAAAAGAAAATGAGGCCAAAGAGAAATCTATAAAGGACCTTAATAGTCAGATAGCTTCGTTGCAGGAAGAGATAAAAAAACTCAATCGGCTTAAAGATTCTTTAGAGGAAAGTCTTAAAAATGCATTAAGTCAAGGCAGTTAGGTAGGAGTCAGCTGCTGAGGAATTGAAGGTGTGAAGAGAAGGGGCCAGGGGGCCCCTAAATTTTTCTTATGGAGGAGAGAAAAGTACGGCATCTAGCTATTATTATGGATGGGAACGGGCGTTGGGCAAAGAAGAGAGGGCGGCCGCGTTCCTTCGGCCATAAGCGAGGTATAGAGAATATAAAGAAAGTTAGCAGGATGGTTAAAGCGAAAGGAATAGAGATATTAAGCCTTTTCGCCTTCTCTACAGAAAACTGGAAGAGACCTCAACAAGAAGTAAATTTTCTTATGCGAGAATTTAAAAATTATCTGCGGCGTGAAAAAAAAGCGCTTATAAAAGAAAGGACTCACCTTAACATTATGGGTAGTAGAAGAGAATTGGACAGAGAGCTAAGAGATCTGATTGAGGAGATAGATAAAGCCACGCGGCAAAATAGTATTTTTACCCTTAATCTGGCTTTTAATTATGGAGGGCGGCGGGAGATTGTCGAGGCAACACGCAATATTTGCTGTGATTGTCTGCAGGGTAAATTGAAAGTCCGAGATATAGACGAGGCATTATTTAAAGAATATCTTTACTCTAGTTTTATACCGGATGTAGATTTGATGATTAGAACTTCGGGAGAAAAGCGGATAAGCAACTTTCTTCTCTGGCGCTTAGCTTATGCGGAGCTGTATTTTACACCGGTATACTGGCCGGATTTCTCCCAGGTACATTTAGATAAGGCGCTGGAAAATTATTATCGCCGCCAGCGACGGTTCGGAGGAGTATGATAAGCCATAATATAGATAGGAAAACTATTTCTAAAAGGATTAAAAGTTCTATCTATCTCATTATTTTTACCATTCTGGCTATAATCTTCCGGCCGATCTTTCTCGTTGTCTCTCTTTTCCTTATTCTGGAGTCGCTGTGGGAGTTTTTTGGGATGATTGAGAAAAAAGGAGCACGTCTTTTTAAACCATTCGGATTGGTGCTAGGAGCGATTATACCGGTATCGATTGCTGTCAGTTTTCCTTTGACGGCAGAATGGCAGTTTGTGATTATTTTAGTTTCTTTATTTTTACTTTTCCTTTTCGAACTCACTAAGAAAAAGAATCAGGAAGTAGTACTTTCTATAGCAGCCACTCTTTTTGGAGTAATGTATATTTCTTGGTGTTTCAGCTTTACTATCAGGATAAGAAACCTGCCGCAGGGCGTTTATCTTTTGAGTTTTTTGGTGCTGGTGGTAAAAGCTCAAGATATCGGGGCTTATTTGATAGGCAACGCTTTCGGGCGGCGAGCTTTATTAAAACGAGTTAGTCCTCATAAATCGGTAGAAGGAGCTATAGGAGGAGTAGCTTCTGCTGTTATTTCGGCATTGATTTTTAGCCGTCTCTTGCCTTCTCTGTCTTTGGGGCATGCGTTGATTCTGGGATTTGTACTGTCAATCATTGGCCAGTTGGGTGATTTGTTTGAGTCTCTAATAAAAAGAGATTGTGGAGTTAAAGACTCAGGAAAAATTATTGCCGGTATGGGAGGAACGTTGGATGTTATTGATAGCCTTTTATTTGCTTCGCCGGTGTTTTATCTCTATTTGACTATGATAAGATGAAAAAGGTAAAAGTAATAATTTTAGGCTCTACGGGTACTATCGGCAGAAATACTTTATCTATCATTCGCCATCATCGTAAGATGTTTAAAGTATTAGCCCTTTCTGCTTATAGAAACGCCCGTCTTCTTAAACAGCAGATAGAAGAGTTTCGGCCAGAATATGCTGTTTTAGGAAATAGAAAAGCAGGAGAGAAGTTTTCTTCTGCCCCAAAGAAAGTTAGAATCTTAGAAGGGGAGAAGGGAATCAATAAAATAGCAAGTCTGGCCTCTGATATAACAGTGGTAGGGATAAGCGGCTTGGCTGCCCTGAAGCCTTTGGTGAATTCTCTTCTTCATGCTAAAAGAGTACTTCTGGCTAATAAAGAAGTTATTGTTGCCTGCGGGCATTTATTAAGAAGTAAGTTTGCTTCTCTTTTTAATAAAGTATTTCCTTTAGATAGCGAATTGTTTTCTCTCGGAGTAATCTTACGGAATATAAAGAGGGAAGAACTGGAATGTGTTTATATAACTGCTTCGGGAGGCCCCTTGTGGGGGAAAAAGCAGCAAGAGATGGACAAAGTCAGTCTGCAGGATACTCTCAGGCATCCTAATTGGAAGATGGGAAAAAAAATTAGTGTAGATTCGGCTACCCTTATGAATAAAGGATTTGAAATTATAGAAACCCAGAATATATTTGGGCTGAGCTTGGATAAAATAAAAGTACTTGTCCATCGCCAGTCTTTTATGCATGCGTTGGTGAAAATGAAGAGCGGCATTATTTTGGGGACAATGTTTCAGCCGGATATGAGGATTCCTATTGGTTATGGTTTGGAAGTATTTTCGTTTCAGGAGCCTTTTTTCAGGATTAAAAATTTTCCTTCGCAACTTAACTTTGTTTCTCCTGATCATAAAAGATTTCCTTCTTTGCCTCTTTGTCTTTGGGCCGCGAAAAAAGGCAAAAGTCTGCCCCTGGTGTTGGTTTCAGCGGATGAGGCAGCGGTAGAATTATATCTTCGGAAGAAAATAAAGCTAACTGCTATTTACAGTTTAGTGAGAGAAACTTTAAAGTTACATCGTCCTCGAGAAGTAAAACTTTGGGAAGATATTTACCGCATAGATGAATGGGCAAAAAAGACAGTTTTAGAGTTGGCAAAAAGGAGATTTAGCTGATGTCTATAGTGATATTCCTTCTAGTTTTAAGCGTGTTGATTGTTTCGCACGAATTCGGCCATTTTTTGGTGGCACGCTGGCGAGGGGTGAGAGTAGAAAAATTTGCTATTGGTTTTGGGCCACCTATAATCAAGCTGAAACTTAAGAATTTGGATTTTCTCATTTGTGCTGTGCCTCTGGGGGGATATGTGAAGTTAGCCGGCGAGGTGCAGGAGGAGTTTCATAGTCGCAAGGATGAGTTTCTGGCTAAGCCTTTGAAGGACCGGGCTATGATCATTGCCGCGGGGCCGACTTTCAATTATATTTTGGCCTGGATTGTGTTCTCTTTTGTGTTTATAGTAGGTTCTCCTTCTTATACTAACAAAGTAGGCAAAGTTTTGGATAATTATCCCGCTAAAACCGCGGGCATAAAGCCTGGAGACAGGATAATCAAAGTGAACGGCGAGAAGATAGAATTGTGGCAAGAGCTGGCCGATAAAATACACAAAGCTAAAACAGAGGTAAAAGTCACTATTTTACGGCAAGGCAAGACGATAGAGCTATCTATAAACCCTAAGCAGAAATCAGTGAAAGATTTATTAGGACGGCCTACTAGAATTTCTTTTTTGGGGATTACGCCGGCGCCTGAGTTTAAAACTGTGCGTTATCCTTTCTTTCTCTCTTTTGCTAAAGGCTTTAAGCATCTAATTCAGCTGAGTTGGCTTACCTTGCAGTCTTTATTTTATATACTTACGGGCAAGCTTTCTTTTAAAGATTCCGTCTCGGGTCCCCTGGGTATATATTATGTTACGGCTCAAGCTTCCCGCATGGGCTTAGGGGTTTTGCTACATCTGGTAGGGGTGTTAAGTATGAGTTTGGCTATATTTAATTTTCTCCCTATTCCTATACTGGACGGAGGCCATCTGCTTTTCTTAGGGCTGGAAAAGATAAGGGGCCGGGCACTTTCGGCTAAATCAGAAGAAGTAATAACTAAATTCGCCTTAGCTTTTTTAGTAGCTTTATTTTTGTTTGTTTCTTATAGTGATATGATAAAATTTGGCAGTAAAATTTTTGTAAAGTAATGAAAAGGAAATTTTGTACAATTGGGAAAGTAGTTTTGGGGCCGGGGTATCCCGTAGCGGTGCAGACGATGCTTAAGACGGAGTACCGCCGCGTTTCTCTTCTGACGCGAGAGATTAGAGCGATAAAAAAAGCAGGGTGTGAGATACTACGTATGGCCGTGGAGAAAAAAGAGGATAGTGAGTTTGTGGGATTTGTAAAGGAAAAATCCGGCTTGCCTCTGGAAGCAGATATTCATTTTGATTGGCGACTGGCTCTTTTGGCAATTAAGGAAGGAGCAGACGGGGTCCGCCTTAATCCTATGAATATAAAAAGTATGAGGAAGGTAAGGGAAATAGCTAAAGGGGCGAAAGCTAAGAATGTTTCTATTCGTGTGGGTATAAATTCGGGAGGATTTAGAAAGGCATATAAACCGCAACAGCTGGCTCGCCTTATGGTGGAAAAAGTTGCTGATTATGTGGAAGCTCTGGAAAAAGAAAAATTTTTTAACCTTACGCTTTCTTTTAAAGCTGCTGATATTTCTACTACTCTCGCTGCTAATCGTCAGGCACGCAAAATTTTTCCTTACCCCCTCCATATAGGAATTACCGCCACTGGCCCTCAGCAGGAGGGATTGGTAAAAAGCAGTATAGGCTTGGGGATTCTTTTAGAGGAAGGAATCGGTGAGACTTTGAGAGTGTCTTTAAATGCTCCTGCCTGGCAGGAAGTAGAGGTAGCGAAAGTTATTTTGCAGAGTCTTGGCCAGCGGCAATTTTTGCCGGAGGTAATCTCTTGTCCTACTTGTTCCCGCTGTAAGGTTGATTTGCGCCGGGAGGTAGAGTGGTTTAAGAAAAGATTAAGGAGTTTGAGTCTTAACGGACAAGCAAAAACTCTCAAATTCGCTCTTATGGGGTGTGTAGTAAATGGGCCGGGAGAGGCTTCTCAAGCTGACTTAGGGCTTGCTTTTGGCTGGCGCCAGGCGGCTGTATTTGAAAAAGGTAAAGTAATCTGCCGCTGGCCGGCTCGAGGCTCAATAGAGAAGTTTTTAGTTTTAATTAAGGAGAGATATGGAGAGAAAAAAAATTAAAGAGGCTTTGCGGCACGAGGTAAGTTTACATACGGGGCAACGCGATAGTTGGGATAGAGATACTCTTACTTCTTTTTTAGAGAAAGTTATTGATGAGTGGCAGTTTAAAAAGAAACTTGATATTTCGCCTCAGTTAAAGGAAGAAATAATAGCAGAGTTGAGTGCTGATTTTTTAGGATGGGGACCATTAGATAGTTTAATGCAAGATGAAGAAGTTAGTGAAATAATGGTCAACGGTCCCGGCAATGTTTATATTGAGAAAAATTCTCAGAAGGTCCGTACGGCTGTAAAATTTGATGATGAAGACCATCTGCGTTACATAATTGAGAAAATGTTGCAGCCTACAGGGCGCCGTCTCGATAGCGCTTCTCCTTATGTTGATTTTTCCCTTCCTGATGGCTCGCGCGTGAATATTATAATTCCCCCTGTGGCTTTAGGAGGGAGCTATGTGACCATACGTAAGTTTTCCCATACTATAAAAAGAATAGATGACCTGGTAAGATTAGGGACTCTGGATAAGCGGATGGCAGAATTTTTGGTCGGTTGTGTCCAGGGGGGAATAAATATATTGTTCTCAGGAGCTACAGGTGTTGGTAAGACTACCACCCTGGAAGTTTTATCTTCTTATATATCGGATAAGGAGAGGATTGTGGTAATCGAAGATGCCCCCGAACTAAAAATTGACAAGGATGATGTAGTAAGGCTGGTAGCGCGGCCATCTAATTTAGAAGGAAAAGGAGAGATATCAATCCGCGACCTATTTACGAATAGCTTGCGTATGCGTCCTAAAAGAATTATCTTAGGAGAGCTACGGGGGAAAGAAGCGCTAGATTATTTGCAGGCTTTAAATAGCGGGCATCGCGGCTCCTTAGCAGTTATCCATGCCTCTTCTGCTTATGATGCTGTAGGAAGACTGGAGGTGCTGGCACTTTATGCGGGACTTAATCTGCCTGCCTGGGCAATAAGAAAGCAGATAGCTTCAGGATTAGAATTGGTGGTTCAGCAAGAGCAGATGCCGGACGGCTCGCGCAAAATAGTTGAGATTAGCGAAATAAGAGATATAGAGGATAATCTTAATTTAGATATAAGGAGCCTTTTTCGCTTTCAGATTGAAGGGTATACCTCAGAAGGAAAAATAGAAGGAAGATTTGTGGCCACAGGGGAGGTTCCTCATTTTTACAAAAAACTTATTCAGCAAGGTATTAGCTTAAGTGAGAGAATATTTCAGGAGGAATAATGCTTTTTTCTAAATTGTTTCTTTATACCTTACGTCAGGCTCCTAAAGAAGCAGAGGTGATTTCTCACCAGCTCTCTCTGCGGGCAGGGCTACTTAATTCTTTAGCCAGCGGCGTGTTTTCTTATCTGCCGCTGGGTTTGCGGGTATTGAGGAAAATAGAGAGCATTATCCGCAGGCATATGAATGAGCTGGGAGGGCAAGAAGTCCTCCTGCCGGCTTTGCAGCCTTTGAGTCTGTGGCAGAAAACGGGGCGCGATGAGATACTGGGGGAGACGATGATAAGATTCAAAGACCGGCGCGGGCGCGAGATGGTCTTAGGCCCCACTCATGAAGAAGTTATTACAGATTTAGTAGCTAAATATGTAAACTCCTACAAGCAACTGCCGCTTTTGCTTTATCAAATTCAAACTAAGTTCCGTGACGAGATAAGGCCGAGATTTGGAGTAATCCGCAGCTGCGAGTTCATAATGAAAGATGCTTATAGCTTTGATGCTACGGCGGAGGGCTTAGATAAAGTATATAACGGGATTTACTCTGCCTATCTTAGTATCTTTTCAGAGTGCGGCCTGCAAATTGTAGATATGGAAGCAGATACGGGATTTATTGGCGGCAGTGCTTCGGCAGAATTCTTAGCCGTGGCTGAAGCAGGGGAGGATATTGTGTATTTTTGTCCTGATTGTAATAAGTATTCTCGTAGTGAGAGCTGTCCTTCTTGTAAAAAGAGCGGCCTTTCTCCTATAAAGACTATGGAAGTGGGTCATATATTTAAGCTGGGGACTAAATATAGCCAGCCGCTTAAGGCCTGCTTTTTAGACGAGAAGGGTAAGAACAGGCCTTTGGAGATGGGATGTTATGGGATAGGAGTTAGCCGCATTATTGCGGCTATTATCGAGGCACATCATGATGAGAAGGGAATAGTATGGCCAGAAAAGATAAGTCCTTTTACTTTGGAAATTCTTCCTCTGGGAGGAGAAGATTCCAGTTTAGTGCAGTTTGCTTTTGAGCTTTATCATCAGTTGCAACAGAAAGGATATGAAGTGCTTTTGGATGAGCGCAAAGAGAGTGCTGGCGTGAAATTCAACGATGCTTTGTTACTAGGCCTGCCTTATGTAGTAGTAGTGGGCAAGAATTCGTTCGGGCGGGGTGAAGTAGAGATATATCAAAGGAGAGATAACCGCAAGATAACTTTAAGTAAAGATAAAATTATAGAATGGTTAGAAGATAAAATTTCTTATTTATGAATTTACAAGAGCAGAAAGAACAATTGAGAGAGAAATTATTTCCCTTAATCGAAAGAGAAGGCTACGTTGTTTTCGGCTTTAATCTTTTTTATGCGGCGGGAGGGCTTAATTTAAAGATATTAGTTGATTTTAAGGAAGGAGGCATAAGTTTAGAAGAATGTGCTAGCCTTAATCGAAAAATATACCTTTATTTAGAAGAGAATAATCTGTTAAAAGAAGAGTATAATCTGGAGGTTTCTTCGCCCGGCATTATGAAAAAGTATACTCACCCGCGCGACCTGATAAGAGTGAAAGGGCGCCAGATTTGGGTAAAAGTGGAAGGAGAGGGAGAAATTAAAGAATACCAAGGACGCTGTCTGGGAGTTGAGGATAATTCTATATTAAAGTTAGAGGCAGACAAAGCCCAGCTGCGCATTCCTCTTGATTCGATACGAGAGGCGAAAGAGAAGATATAATTTCCTAGGAGGTTGGAATGAGCAAAGAGCTACTGGCAATCTTGGAACAGATAGAAAGAGATAAAGGTATTAAACGCGAGAAACTTATGGAAACAATTGAACAGGCTTTGACTGTCGCGGCTAAGAAAATTGGGCGGATTATTAATCCTGAGGCGGAAGTGAAAGTGGAAATTGATATAAAGACGGGTAAGATCCGCACCTTTATTGGCAAAGAAGAAATTTCTTCTGACCGTTTAGGGCGTATTGCGGCTCAGACAGCGCGTCAGGTTATTATCCAGAAGATAAGAGAGGCAGAGAAGGAAGTAGTATACAATGATTTTAAAGATAAGGTAGGGTCTTTAGTGAGTGGTTCTGTTTACCGTATAGAGAAAAAGGGAGTGGTATTAGACCTTTTGGGCAAAACAGAGGCATTTATTCCGCGGGGAGAGCTCTCGCCTCTAGACAGGTTTCGTTTAGGGGAAAGAGTGAAGGCTTATTGTTTAGAAGTGAGAGAAGACAGAAAGCCGCAGGTTATAGCTTCGCGGCGTACCACCGCTTTTGTCAAGAAGCTGTTTGAGCTGGAAGTGCCAGAGATTTATGATGGGATTGTAGAGATAAGAAGTATATCGCGTGATGCGGGCGACCGGACAAAGATTGCGGTTTATTCTAAAGATGACAAAGTTGATTGTGTAGGTGCTTGCGTAGGTATAAAGGGGACAAGAGTAAAAAATATTGTAGAGGAATTGCGGGGAGAAAAGATAGATATAGTTAGATACTCCGAGGACCTCGCCAGTTTTATCAAAGCAGCTCTCCTTCCGGCTCAGATAGCGAGGATTAATATCAACAAGGATAAAACGCGTGCCTTAGTAGTAGTAAACTCCGACCAGCTTTCTTTAGCCATTGGGCGGTATGGTCAGAATGTACGTTTAGCTTCCCGCCTGTGCGGAATTGAGTTGGATGTTCGCTCTGAAGAACAATTAAAAGAAGATAGACAGAAGTTGGCCAAACTTAAGGGAGTAGGTAAGGGGATAATAAATGTTTTGGTATCTTCCGGGTATGACAGCCTTAAAAATATAGCTACGGCGGAAGAGAAAGATTTAGCGTTGTTAAAAGGCATCGGGAAAAAGAAAGCTCGCGCTATTATAGAAGCCGCCAGAGAGGCTTTAAGGAAGGAAGAGGAGAACCGATGAGAGTTTATGAACTGGCAAAACAATTGGGAATTCCGGCTAAAGAATTAGCAGAAAAGATCAAGCTATTGGGGATTAAAATTAAGAGTCATATGTCCAGCTTGGATGCAGATACCGCAGAGCTCGTAAGGCAGGAGCTAGAAGAGGAGAAGGAAAAAGCCATAGCTCAGAATGTAATTGAGGTAGATTTTCCCCTCACGGTAAGAGAACTCGCCGTAAAGTTAGGTCGTAGGCCTTCTGAGATTGTTCAGATTTTGATGAGACAAGGCAAGATGCTTAACCTTAATCAGACTCTAGAGAAAGAACTCGCGGTAAAAATAGCTTACGATTACGGATTTACCCTTAGAGAGAAACCTAAGTTAGAAACAGTTTATGCCACAGCGGAAAAAGATTCTTCTTCTCTTTCCCCCCGCCCTCCCGTAGTTACAATTATGGGGCATATAGACCACGGCAAAACTTCTTTGCTTGATTATATAAGAAAGTCTAATATCACAGAGAGCGAGTCCGGCGGCATTACGCAGCATATTGGTGCTTATCAGATAGAGTTAGAGGGAGGAAAAAAAATTACTTTTATTGATACCCCGGGGCATGAGACTTTTACCGCCATGCGGGCCAGAGGCGCCAATATAACCGATATTGTAATATTAGTAGTAGCGGCTGACGATGGCGTAAAACCTCAGACCGTTGAAGCTATAAACCACGCTCAGGCAGCAAAAGTACCCATAATTGTGGCTATAAACAAAATTGACAAGAATCCTCAGGGCGTAGATATGGTAAAGCAGCAGTTGTCAAAATTAGGCCTGCAGCCGGAAGATTGGGGCGGAAAAACGATTATGGTTCCTGTCTCGGCCAAAACCGGCAGTGGGATTAAGGAACTTTTGGAGATGATACTGCTGGAAGCAGAAATGCTGGAGTTGAAAGCAGATTACCAGCGTCCGGCCTTGGGAGTAGTATTAGAATCAAAGGTAAGCTCTGGTTTAGGAGTGGTTACTTCTGTGTTTGTGCAGGAGGGGATTTTACATCGCGGCGATGTTGTTGTTTGCGGCTTGCATTACGGGCGAATTCGCAATATGTATGATGACCGCAAAAGGGCGCTGAAGGAAGCTTCCCCTTCTTCGGCAGTAGAGATAATTGGCCTGAACGGAGTAGTCTCGGCGGGCGATAAGTTTTTTGTGGTTCCCAATGAGAAAACAGCCAGGAAGATTATAGAAGAAAGAAAAGCAGAAAGTAAAATAAGGCAACCACAATCTGCAGGGGGAAATCTTTCTTCTCTATGGGGGGAGAAGGAACAAAAAGAGTTCAGGATAATTATTAAAGCCGATACCTATGGAACTCTGGAAGCCATTGAATCATTAATCAAATCTATAAAGTTGGAGGAAGTAAATATTCAAGTTCTTCATAAAGGAGTAGGCTCCGTTAACAATTCTGATATTGCTTTGGCGGAGGCTTCGCAGGCTTTTGTGGTAGCTTTTCGGGTATCAATAGAATCTAAAGCCAGAGAACTAGCTAAGCAGAAAAAGATTCAGATAAAACGTTATCAGGTTATCTATGAGGTTACCACAGATATCAAAGCGGCTTTGGAAGGAATGCTGGAGCCAGAAGTCAAAGTGGTAAATTTGGGTAGGGCAGTAGTAAAGAAGATGTTTAATCTCTCCAAAGTAGGAACGGTAGCAGGGTGTATAGTAGAGAAAGGAAAGGTAGTACGAGGTGCTTATTGTCGTGTTATAAGAGGAGAGGAAATAGTAGCAAATAAATCCAGAATAGTTTCTCTTAAGAGATTTAAAGATGATGTACGCGAGGTAGTACAGGGGATTGAGTGTGGTATAGTGGTGAGTTTTTCTGCGGTTAAAGAGGGAGATGTGTTGGAAGTTTTTGAGGAAGAAATAAGTGCTCGCCGTATAAATATATAGTTTTAATATGAAGAAAAAAGTCAGGGTTCTCAGTGGTATGCGTCCTACAGGGCGGCTTCATTTAGGTCATTTAAGCGGCGTCTTAAGTGAATGGCTTAGGCTGCAGGAGGAGTGCCAGTGTTTTTTTATGGTAGCGGATTTACACGCGCTAATGAGCGAATACAAAAATAGTTCTTCTCTAAAAGAAATTATCTATGATAATTTGGCCGATTGGCTGAGCTGGGGGATTAGTCCTGAGAAAGCAGTAGTCTTTGTGCAGTCTGATGTACCCGAGCACATGGAGTTGTTTATAACCCTTTCTTTGATTACACCTCTGGGCTGGCTTTACCGTTGCCCCAGCTTCAAGGAGCAAATTCAGCAGCTTAAGTCTAAAGAAATTAACACTTATGCTTTTTTGGGATATCCTCTTCTGCAGACAGCTGATATTATTATCTACAAAGCCGAGAAAGTTCCTGTGGGACAGGACCAATTGCCGCATTTAGAACTAGCACGAGAAGTAGTAAGGAGATTTCATACTCTTTATGGCTGTAATATTTTTCCCCAGCCGCAGCCAATTGTCAGCAAAGCTCCTAAGCTTTTAGGGGTAGATGGAAGAAAAATGAGCAATAGTTATAATAACTGTATATATTTGTCTGAAGACGATGCGGGAATAAAGGAGAAAATAGAACAGATGGTCACTGATCCTCAAAGAATACACAAAACAGATATAGGCCATCCAGAAGTATGCAGCGTTTTTAATTATTATAGCGTGTTTTTTCCTCAGAAGAGGCAAGAGGTAGAAGAGTGGTGTCGAAATGCAACAAGAGGCTGCAGGGAGTGTAAAAGGATTCTAGCCGAGCTTTTCCAGGAGAAATTTTCCCAGGTGAGAAAACTTAAGGCCAGACTCTTAAAAGATAAGGCTTATTTAGAAGATATTTTGTCTAAAGGTTCTGCCCGCGCCAGGAAAGTAGCAGCGGAAACTATGCAGGAAGTAAATAAGATATTAGGCTATAAGCTATGAGGATAAATTTGGAATTATTTGAAGGGCCTTTAGATTTACTTTTGTATTTGATTAAGAAGAACCATATAAATATCTATGATATTCCTATTGCGACAGTTTTAGAGCAATATTTGCAATATTTGGATTTTATGAAGATGTTTGATATCAATATTGTGTCTGAATATATGGTGTTGGCAGCTCAGCTTATTGAGATAAAATCGAGAATGCTTCTGCCTCAACCGCAGCCTGAGGGAGAAGAGGAAGTAGAAGATCCCCGCCAGGAATTAGCAGAGAGACTTATTGAATATAAAAAATACAAGGAAGTGGCTGGTCTTTTGAAAGAGAAAGAAAGTGAGAGAATGAAATATATTCGCCGCAAAGACGGCCTGACTGATTTTAAGCCGGAGGAGAGATATTTTGAGGCGAGTATTTTTGATTTGATAACCGCTTTCAAAAATGCCCTCAAAGATGTGCCGCGGGAACTTTTCTATGAAGTTATAAAAGACGAGTTTACAGTAGAAGAGAAAATTCACGATATTTTACATATGTTGCTTAATAAACCACGTATTTTACTAAACAGCCTTTTTGCTGTAGCACGCAATAAGCTGGAGATAGTGGCTACTTTCTTAGCTATTTTGGAGTTAATTAAGATAAAAGAAATTCAAGTATTGCAGACAAAATTGTTCGGAGAAATCATTATAGCCAGATACACGATAAATGCCTAAAGAGGAAAGAGAGAAAAAGCTGGAAAGATTAGTAGGAGGGGGAGTTACAGAGGAAGAGTATGTGTTAGGTCTTTCTCTGCGGCCTAAGGCTCTGGCTGAATTTATTGGCCAAAAAGACTCTCTTACTTCTTTGTCCATTGCCATTGAGGCAGCTAAGAAACGCAAAGAAGCCCTGGAGCATATTCTTCTTTCGGGGCCACCCGGGCTGGGAAAGACTTCTTTGGCTCACTGTATAGCTAAAGAGCTTTCGGCGCGCATAATTGCCACTTCGGGTCCGGCTATCGAGAGAGCGGGGGATTTAATAGGCATCCTTACTAATTTAGATAAAGGAGATATATTATTTATTGACGAGATACATCGTATCTCTAAAGTAGTGGAAGAATTTCTTTATCCGGCCATGGAGAATTTTCAGATAGATTTTGTGATTGATAAAGGCCCCTTTGCTAAAACGGTAAAGTTTAACCTTAAGCCTTTCACTCTTATCGGTGCTACGACACGGGAAGGAATGTTGAGTGAGCCTTTACGTAGTCGCTTTGGGATATTTTTGCGTTTTGATTTTTATACGCAGGATGAGATATGTGAGGTTATAAGGCGCTCGGCCAAAATATTGGGTATTGAGATAGAGCCAGCGGCAGTGGTGGAAATTGCCTGCCGTGGTCGTGGTACGCCACGGCTGGCCAACCGGCTTCTGCGCCGCGTGCGCGATTATTCCCAGGTAAAAGGAGACGGTAAAATTACCGCTATTAATGTGAAGAAGGCTTTGAGTTTTCTTAAAATAGACGAAAAGGGCTTGGATGAATTTGACCGGCGGTATCTGAAAGTGTTAATTGAGTTTTACCAGGGCGGCCCCAGTGGCATTGAAGCAATTGCGGCTAATATGGGAGAGAGTGCGGATACATTGATGGATGTAGTAGAACCCTATTTGATGAAACTGGGGTTTATTAAGAGGAGCCTCAGAGGTCGCGTAGCATTGAAGCCGGCTTACGAACACTTAGGCCTTAAATATAAAGAACCCGCGTGAGATGTGGAGCTATCTGGGAAAGTGGTTGGTGAGTATAGGGGTAATAATTGTTTTAGCAGGGTTAATATTGATAATCATGGGAAAGATTAATTTTCAGCCGGGGCATTTTCCTCTGGATATCTATATAAGAAAAAAGAATTTCGTTTTTTATTTTCCCCTGGGCCTTTCTTTAATTATAAGCGCAGTCTTGACTCTTCTTCTTTCCTTTTTTTATAAAAAGTAACCATTATGTATTTAGAGGAGCTAAGTTATGAACTGCCTTCTTCCTTTATTGCTCAGATTCCTGCGGCTGAGAGAGATACTTGTCGTCTTCTGGTGCTCAAGAGGAAAACAGCTGAAGTCATTCATGCTCAATTCTCTGAAATAGGAAAATATTTATCTCCTCCTCAGGAATACCTGTTAGTTCTTAACGATAGCCGCGTATTTAAAGCGCGTCTTTTTGCTCAGACAGATAAGGGGAAGCTGGAGGTATTTATAGTAGAGAAAGTTGGCGCGAGAAGATTTGAAGCTTTACTACGTCCGCAGCGGCGCATAAGGAATAATTTAATATTAGTTTTTAGAGACGGTACCAGAGCCAAAGTAGTTAATTCTATAAACAATCTGATTGAGTTTGAAAAAGAGATGGGCTGGGAAGATTTTGAAAGAGTAGGCACTATGCCTCTGCCTCCTTATATAAAAAGAGAAGCGGACAAAAACGATGAGGTATGTTATCAGACAGTTTATAGTAAGAAGCCGGGCTCCTTAGCTGCTTCTACGGCGGGCTTGCATTTTAGTCCTTCCTTGCTGAGAAATCTAAGAGAAGAAGGTCTGGAGACAGTTTTTCTTACGCTTCATATAAGTTACGGCACTTTTCGTCCTATAAGGAGCGAGATTTTAGAGAAGCATCCTATGCTGGCAGAATATTTTTATCTTTCTCCTCTGGCGGCAGAGAAGATAAATGAGGCGCGCCGTAGAGGGAAAAGAGTAGTGGCCGTAGGCACCTCGGCGGTGAGGGCATTAGAGAGCAGTGTAGATTTTTCAGGGAAAGTAGTTCCTTTTGAAGGTTTTACGGAATTATTTATCTATCCCGGTTATAAGTTTAAGGTTGTGGAGGGAATGGTAACTAATTTCCATCTTCCTTGCAGTACTCCTCTGGCGTTAGTCTCCGCCCTGGCAGGCAGGAAGATAATTTTGTACGCCTATCAGGAAGCAATAAAAGCAGATTATCGTTTTTATTCTTACGGAGACGCTATGCTTATATTATGAAAAGGGTAGAGTTTTCTTTTGTTTATCAGGATAAAAATTCTTCGGCACGTTTAGGCCGGTTGAAAAGAGGCAATTACGAAATAGAAACGCCGGCTTTTTTCCCTGTAGCTACGCAGGCAACGGTAAAGTCTCTTTCGCCGCAAGAGTTATCTGAATGCGGCGTAGAAGGGATTCTTACCAATGCTTACCATTTATATTTAAGGCCAGGGGTTGATATTATCCGCCATCTAGGGGGTATACATAAGTTTATGCATTATTTTGGGTTGATTATTACGGATAGCGGCGGATATCAAATTTTCAGCCTGGAGGGTCTGCGCCGCTCAGAAGATGGAGGGGTAAGTTTTACTTCGCACATTGACGGCAGTTTGCATTTTCTTACCCCCGAAAAAGTTATAGAGATTCAAGAGGCAATTGATTCGGATATATGGGTACATCTGGATGAATGCTTGAAATATCCGGTTTTATTTTCCCGGGCCAGGAGCTCTTTACAACGCACTATAGAATGGGCCAGGCGCTCCTGGAACAAGTTTCAAAGACTAAAAGAAACTAAACAGATGGGGCAAATGCTTTTGGGCGTAATTCAAGGGGCGACTTATCCGGATTTGAGAAAACAGGCCGTGGAAGAAATGCTTAAAATTGGCTTTAGGCATTTTTCTTTGGGAGGATTAAGTGTTGGCGAGCCTTTCGATTTAAGGTATAATATTGTCTCTAGGACAATCGCTGAGCTTCCTTCTAGCTCTTTGAGATATTTGATGGGAGTGGGAAAACCCGCAGATATTTTAGAGGCGGTAGAATGCGGCATTGACCTTTTTGATTGTATTCTTCCTACCCGGCTAGGCAGAAGCGGCACCGCTTTTACTTCAAAGGGGCGGCTTATAATCAGAGACGCGCGTTTCAGGAGAGATGAATCTCCTGTAGATAGAAACTGCAGCTGTTTTGTCTGCCAAAATTTCTCCCGTGCTTATTTGCGCCATCTCATTAATGCCCAAGAGATTCTGGCTGCTCGCCTTTTGAGCTATCACAATGTCTTCTGGTACGAGAACTTTATGAGTAATATAAGAGAAGCTATAAAGAACGACAGTTTCATAAAATTTAAGAAAGAATTCTTAGACGAATACCATAATCAAGTATGAGATATACTATAAACATTCTTACGATTTTTCCTCAGGCTTTTGATTCGGTATTTTCTCAGTCTATAATTAGAATCGCTCAAGAGAAAAATTTGTTAAAAATTAATTTTTACAACCTGCGTGACTATACTCGTAACAAGCACCGTAAGGTAGATGCTCCTAGTTATGGAGGTGGCGGGGGGATGGTAATGCAGATAGAACCGGTATATAGGACGCTGGCTAAAGTCAAAAGAGATTTTTCCTCTAGAAAGCTGTATGTTATATTATTGAGTCCGCAAGGTAAGCCTCTTACCCAAAGTCTGGCGCGGCGGCTCCTGCGTCATAAAAATCTTGTTTTAATTTGCGGACACTACGAAGGTATAGATGAAAGGGTGAGAAAATATCTGGTTGATGAAGAAGTTTCCATAGGGGATTATATTTTGAGCGGAGGAGAAATAGCAGCGATGGTTTTAGTGGATGTTCTGGCGCGTTTAATCCCCGGGGTAGTGGGGAGGGAAAGTTCGGTAGAAAACGAGAGTTTTGAGAAAGGACTGCTTGACTGGCCTCATTATACACGGCCTCAAAGATTTAAGAATTGGCGGGTGCCACAAGTACTCCTTTCTGGTAATCACAAAAAGATTTCTGAATGGAGAAAAAGGCAGGCTTTAGGGAAGACAAAAAGGTTAAGGAAAGACTTACTGAGAACTTAATTTTACTAATTTTGTAATTTAAAAGGGAGGTTATGATGGCATCTAAGCTGGAAATGATTGAGAAGGAGATGCAAGCTAAACTAAAAAAAGACTTTCCCCCTTTCCGTGTAGGGGATACATTGAGAGTTACTTATAGTACCAAAGAGAAGGATGGCAAAGAGAGGAGACATAGTGTAGAGGGAATAGTAATTAAAAAACAAAATTCTTTTCACCGTAGCTCTTTTACTATCCGCAGAATATCTTATGGCGAAAATATGGAGATAACTTTTCCTTTCTTTTCACCGTTAGTAGTAAAAATTGAAGTTGTCCAGCCGGCAAAACGAAAGCCGCGGCGGGCAAAACTTTATTATTTGAGAAAAAGAATTGGTAAGAAAGCCAGTACAGTTTAATTTGTGCTTAGAACGGCAGCTGCTGTCTTACAGGAGAAAATTTAAGTATATTATAGGAATAGACGAGGCTGGCCGCGGGCCTTTGGCAGGACCGGTAGTAGCAGCTTGTGCAGGGCTTAGGACAAATATAGAAGGAATTAATGATTCTAAGAAAATAGCTTCGCGGCGGCGGGAGAAGATGTTTGTCAAAATAAAAGAGAACGCTTTTTTTTCTTTTGGTTTAGTAGGAGAGAAAATAATAGATAAATTGAATATATATCAGGCGACGGTTTTAGCTTTTAGAAAAGCAATAGAAAGATTGTTCTTTAGATATCCTCTCTTAAAAACTCAGGAAGTTTTTTTCATTATAGATGGCAGCTTTGTTGATTTAGGGATAGAGGTGAATTATATATGTCTGCCGCGGGCTGATGCTATAGTGCAAACGGTTGCTGCTGCTTCTATTCTGGCCAAAGTATTAAGGGACCGGATTATGTGTAGTTACGGGCATATATTTCCTCTTTGGAACTTTGCGCAGCACAAAGGCTATCCTACGTCTCAGCATCGTCGGATTATTAAAGAGTATGGCTTATCGCCCATTCATCGTCTTAGTTTCCGGAATAGCTATGAGTCGTCTTAAAGGAGAATATTTTGAGGACTTAGCCGTTGATTATCTGAGACTGAAAGGCTTTAAGATATTGGCACGAAATTATCGTAGGCGCGGGGGAGAAATAGATATAATAGCTCAAAGAAAGCGGCGGATATATTTTTTGGAAGTCAAAGCGCGAAACTCCTCTGCTTACTATTCTGGCTATGAGGCAGTGGATAAAAGCAAATGGAAAAGAATCGAAAGATTAGCCGCAATATATGCTCAAGAGAAAAGGGGTCTTGATTTTGATTATGGGGTAATTTCTCTTGCTTACGGGAATAATTGGATAGAGTTTATGTTTATGATAAAGAATTAACTCTATGTTGATTAATGCTTCTTTGAGAGAATACGTCTCTAAACTAGCAGCCCACTCTGCTTATCCTGGAGGGGGCAGCGCTGATGATTTGGTTTTGACTTTGGGGATAGCTCTTTTGCAGATGTCCTTAAGTTTTAGCAGTAATAAGAGGGCATATTTTTACCAGCGGCGTCTGAAGGTATTGCGAAAAAAAGCCGAAATATTAATTGATAAAGATGCCGATAATTTCAAAACTTATTTGCGCGCGGCTGATAAAAAAGAAAATATAGTGTTGTTATGGAAGGTTTCGGAAGAAACAGCTGCTTTATCTGTAGAGGTGTTAAGGGTCGGCTTTCGCCTGGAGAGATTTATTAAGGATAATTTGGTAAGTGACCTTTTAATTGGAATAAGTTTTGCTCTAGCTTCTTTAGATGCTTCTCTTGCTAATCTTAAAATAAACTATCGCCTGTTGAGGAAAAAAAGATATTTGGCTACCCTTAGGAAGTATAAAGTTTTACTTAGGAATTATAGAAAGAAAAAAGAAACACTGGAGAGGAGAAGGCTAAATGATTGTGGATGGTAAGGCGCTCGCGGCATCTATATTAGAGAGACTAAGAAGAAAAATAAAATATTACAGTAGCTCAGGAGATAAAATTAGGTTAGTTTCGTTGAATTTTAAGGGCTCCTCCGCTTATCTTTTATATCAAAGGTCTCAAAGGAAGACAGCGGATTATTTAGGAGTTGATTTCCAGACTTTCCATTATCGAAATCTTACCGGTAAAAAAGTAGGTAAAATCGTTGAAGAGTTGAATGATAACCCGCATGTCCACGGAATAGTTATAGAGCTGCCGCTCCCTCCTAAAATTAAGTTTGAGCTTATTTCTGGTTTGCTTGATTACCGCAAAGATGTGGAAGGAGTTTCCGTAGTAAATCAAGGGTTGCTTTCTTTAGGCAGGCCATTTCTGGTTTCGCCCACTGCCTTGGCTTGCTTTCATATTCTTAAAACACTATCTCCTCAGCTCTACGGAAAGAATGTTACTATTGTGGGGGCGTCGAGCCTGGTAGGTAAGCCTTTAGCTCAGCTGTTACTTAAAGAGATGGCCACCGTATCTGTAACTCACATCGCTACATTTGAGAATGGCAATCTGTCAAGGTACACACGCCAGGCAGATATATTAATTTCTGCCGCGGGCAAGCAAGAGTTAATAACAAAAGATATGGTGAAGAAAGACGCGGTGGTTTTAGATGTGGGGATAAATCATAAGGGGGGCAGGATTGTGGGAGACGTATCAGAAGAAGTAAGGAGAAAATGCCGTTACATTACTCCTGTGCCGGGTGGAGTGGGGCCTGTTACTACGGCTTTTCTTTTTTCTAATCTCCTTAAGGCTTTTTTAAATCAGAAAGGAATATCTAATGTTAAGAGATAAAATTGAGAAGGGAGAATTTGTTTTTACTTTGGAAGTATCCCCGCCGCGGGGAGTCAATATAGAGAAAGCTATTCAGCCCCTTAATAGTTTAAAAGATAAATTTGACGCTTTTAATGTTACGGATTGCCCGGGAGCAAAACTTAGGCTCTCTTCTTTAGCTATGAGTTATTTTTTGAAACAGAGAGGATTTGAGGCGGTAATGCAGATTACGGCGCGCGACCGGAATAGCCTGGCGCTTCAAGCAGACTTATTGGCTGCTAGTGCTTATGGCATAGAAAATGTGTTGGCTTTAACGGGAGACCCGCCTTTTGTAGGGAGGAATGCCAAAGCCAAGGCAGTCTTTGAAATTGATGCTATAGGGATATTAGAGATTATGCAAAATCTCAATCAAGGTCGTAGCTGGGAAGGGGAAGAGATTAAAGGGAGCACCAATTTTTTTGCCGCCGCGGCGGTAAATCCGGGAGCAGTGAGGCTGGATAAAGAGATAGAGAGAATGAAGAAGAAAATAGATAAGGGAGCAAAGTTTTTTTACACCCAGGCAGTGTTTGATATAGAAAACTTTAAAAGATTTATGGATAAAATTAGTAGGATCAAAATACCTCTTATTGCAGGCATAATAGTTTTGCGTTCGGAAAGGATGGCTAAATTTATAAACGACAATATTCCGGGCATAAATATTCCTCCTTCTATCTTAAGTTTAATCGAAGAGAGTTCTGACAAGAGGAGGGCTTCTTTAGCTATTGCCGAAGATATTGTTAATAAGATTAAAGATATGGTGCAGGGAGTTCATATTATGCCTATTGGATACAATTCGGTAGTGGAAGAATTAATAGAAAGAGTAAGATAGTGAAGATAGGGATTATCGGCGGGGGAATTGCTGGATTTAGTTGTGCGCGGAAACTTAAAGAAAAGATATCTAATTGCCAGATTACAGTTATAGATAAACGTCGCGAACCTTTTAAGAAATATCTTCTTTCGCGTTGGCTGATAAATAAGGCTAAAGATAGCGATTTTTTTATTAACTGGCAGAGTATAAACTCAGGAGTAGAATTTATTTCCCGTCGGGTAGAAAAGATTAATTTAGATAAAAGAAGTGTGTATCTTAAAGAAGGAGGGGTTCAGGTTTTTGACAAAATTGTTCTCGCTACAGGTCTGGAAGCAGAGAGGTTAGACTTTAAGGGAGCGCGAAAAAAGGGGGTATATTATCTTGCTAATTATCTAGCTGTACGGGAGTTAAAAGAGGCTATAAGAAGAGCTAAACATATACTTGTTTATACTTCTTCTATGTTTGGTTTAGAGCTGGTTTCTTTTTTGGCAAGATTAGAGGGGAAGATTATTAATTTGGTCTATAATCAAACTCTGAGTTTTATCTATGATAAAGAGGGCCTGTCTTTGAGAGAATATCTCTCCTTGAAGAACATAGGCTTGTATGCTCATACAAAAATTGAGGAAGTACTGGGTGAAGGCAGGATAAAGGCAGCTAGACTTAGTTCTAATAAAATTCTGGCCTCAGACATTCTTCTTATTGATTCTTTCCTTAAGCCTTCTCTTATAGAGATAGCTCCTTTTTCCTCAGCAGAAAAAGAAGGGGGCTTGAAAGATATTCTTCCTGGGTATAGAGAAGTATTTTTTGTCTGTGGCGATGTAAATAATGTTAAAGAAAGAGGGATTAACTTTTTCTTTCTCAACCGCTTGCGGGCACAAAGAGATGCTTCAGAATTGGCAGGCGCACTTTGCCGCCAAGGGAAAGAAACATAACTTGACAATAGTTTGGTTGTGTTTTAAGATAAAGTGAGGAATATATAATTTTTGAGAAAAAAGGAGAGGGTATGGAGAAGGAAGAAAGAGGTAAGGAAATACAGGTAGTTATTTTTAAGCTAGGAGAGGAAGAATTTGGCGGAGATATATTTCAGATAAGAGAGATCATCAGAGTGCCTGAGATTACCCCTGTTCCTCAAGCACCAGATTTTGTGGAGGGTATGATAAACCTGCGTGGCCAGGTATTAGCAGTAATAGATTTGGCGAAGCGCTTCGGTATGAAAGGAGAAAGGGAGCAGAGCAAGGATTCACGGATAATTGTCGTAGAATTGGATGATAATCTTTTAGGCATGATTGTGGATGCGGTGCCAGAGGTATTAAGAGTGCCTGAGGATAAAATAGAATCTACTCCAGAGGCAATTACCAGTCAGGTCCACCGCGATTTTATAAAAGGAATAGCCAATCTGGAGGGAAGACTTATTGTCATCCTCGACCTTAATAGAATCTTAACCTTTAAAGAGAAAGAGAGTTTGAGCAGAACTAACATAGAAAAACAAGATAATCTTTGATGCTTTAGATAAGATACCGTCTTTCTTATTTTATGAGTTATTTTAAAGGAGAGAAGGTTACAGTTCCTATGGCAGGTCTGGTAATAGCAGAAGCTCCCCAAATTCTGAGTACCTTAGCTTTAGGTTCGTGTGTGGGTATTATTCTTTATGATAGATACGCCAAAATTGGCGGATTGGCTCATTGCATGCTTCCTAACTCTAAAACTGCCACCCACGAGTATACTCCAGGTAAATATGTGGATACAGCAATAGAGGAACTGATTACAAAGCTGGAAAAGAAAGGGGTAAAAAGTAAATCTTTATCTGCAGTCTTGGTGGGGGGAGCAGATATGTTTCCCCATATTTCTCATAAGCTCGGCCTCAATGTAGGAGAGGGCAACCTGGAAGCAGCAAGGAGAGAGTTGGGCAAGAGACATATAAAAATAGAAAGAGAAGATACAGGTGGTAATATTGGTAGAACGGTAGAATTCGATTTACAAACAGGCAAGTTAATGATAAGAGATTCAAAAGGACAAATTAAGTTTTTATAGGAGGTGTGTTATGGCCAAGAGAATAATGGTAGTGGATGACGCAGCTTTTATGAGGATGACGCTAAAAAACATCTTGCAGAGTGGCGGTTACGAAGTGTGCGGCGAGGCAGAGTCAGGCGCCGAAGCAGTAAAAAGGTACGAAGAGCTTAAGCCAGACTTAGTAACTATGGATATAGTGATGCTGGACCAAGATGGCATTCAGGCAAGTAAAGGCATATTGGAAAAAGATCCTCAGGCGAAAATCCTTATCGTTTCGGCCATGGGACAGCAACACCTTATTGTAGAAGCAATTCAGACCGGCGCTAAAGGTTTTATCATAAAACCTTTTAATCCCAATACGGTTCTGCAGGAAGTTAAAAGAATATTAGGAGAATAATTTATTATGCCGGCAGATTTCCTTACAGTACTTGTAGTTGATGATTCTTTTCTTACGCGTGTCCAGTTGAAGGAGCTCTTAGAGGAGACAGGATTTATTAAAGTAGTCTTGGCCAAAGACGGCCTCCAGGCTTACGAGCTTACAAAAGAAGTAAAGCCTGATGTGGTTCTTTTGGATATTGTTCTTCCTAAAATGAACGGGCTGGAATATCTGCAACGCGTAATGAGCGAACAGCCTCAGCGCGTAATTGTTTTTACAGGAAGGGATGAGTTTGAGGGAAGACGGATTAGCATAGAGGCTTTTCGCTATGGAGCTGTAGAAGTATTTTCCAAGCCAGCTCATCTAAATGAGTTTCGAGAGATGGCAGAGAATTTAGTCGAAAAAATTAAAGTGGTAGCAGAAATATCACCTGAGAAGCTCTCTTTTAAAGAAGAGAAGGCAAAAATAGTGCGGAAGATTAAACCTCAGAAGCTCGTGATTATCTGTGCTTCTACAGGAGGGCCAAAGTGCTTATTTGAAATAGTGCCAAAGATTCCCTTAGGCATAAAAGCTGGCTTTATTATAAATCAGCATATGCCGAAAACTTTTACTACCACCTTTGCTGAACGTCTTAATATCGAGGCAGAGATAAAAATTAGAGAAGCAGAAGAAGCAGATTCTATAAGGGAATCTGAGCTGTTAGTTGTGCCGGGCGGACGGCATGCAAAGTTATTTTTAGATAAGGATGTTAGTGAAGTTAAACTGAAGCTTATAGAGAAAGGAACTATAGGGGGAGATTTTTTTTATTGTCCTTCTTCGGATATTATTCTTTCTTCTGCTGCTCCTATTTATAGAGAAAACTTAGTTGCCGTGGTTCTTACGGGAATGGGGGAAGATGGTTTGCGGGGTTGTCGTGATGTTAAAAGGTATGGAGGTTATGTTATTGCCCAGGATGAAAAAAGCAGTATTGTTTATGGTATGCCTAAGGCAGTAGCAAAAGCAGGCGTAGCAGATAAAGTGCTGTCTCTTGGTTCTATTGTAAAACATATAGTGAAAATTGTAGAGAGTAAATAAGATGGAGTTTTCTCAGTATAAAGAGCTTTTTATTGGAGAGAGTGAAGAGATAATTTCCTCTCTCAATAATAATTTAGTGAATTTGGAGAGCAATCCTTCCGATCTTTCTCTTCTCCAGGAGATATTTCGTCTTATCCATACTCTTAAGGGTATGGCGGCTACTATGGGTTATCAAAGAATGTCTACGTTAGCACATGCTTTGGAAACTTTACTGGATGTTCTGCGGCGGGGAGTTATCGAGGCAGATAAAGAAATAATGGATAAGTTATTTCAAGGGGTAGATAAGTTTTCTCAAATTATAGAGGTAATAAAGAAAGGTGAAGAGGAGTCTTCCGTTGAGATTGAAGATTTAATAGAGACTCTCAAAGATATAAATGTGGGTGATATTAAAACTGGGATAAAACCGACAGGGGCAGGAGGAGGTTTTGAAGAAAGAAGGGTTCTGCGTCTGGACGAAGAAGATAGAAAGATGATAAAGGAAAGTCTCGAAAAAGGAGAAAAGACTTATCAGGTAACATTAGCTATAGAAAGAGAAAGCCTTCTTAAGCAGGCGCGTGCTTTTACGGCTCTTTCTGTGGCCCGAGATATGGGTAAAATAATAAAACCTCATTATATTGCTAATCAGATAAAGCAAGGGAAATTTGGGCGCTTGGTAGTATTTTTCTTGACAAGTAAGCATACCCCCGAGGAAATACGGAACAAATTAGTATTAGTTCCGGAGATAGAAAAAGTGGATGTAAAGATATTGGATATTAACTTCCTTCTTCCTTTGAAAAAGGAGAAAGAGACAGAGAAGAAAGAGACAGAAACACCTAAAGCCTCTCAGACAATTAGAGTAAAAGTAAACCATTTAGATAATCTTATGAATTTAATTGGAGAGCTGGTTATAGACAAGACGCGTTTGATAGAGATATCGCGTAGCTTAGGAGACAAAGCCCTTAGTGATACTATAAGCCGCCTTAATAATCTTATATCAGCTCTGCAGGATGAGATGATTGTACTGCGTCTCGTGCCGCTGGCTTATATCTTTAGCCGTTTTCCGCGTATGATGCGGGATGTTGCCGCCCGTGAGGCGAAAGAGATTGACTTCATAATTGAAGGAGAAGATATTGATGTTGACCGTACTGTTTTAGACGAAATCAACGAGCCTCTTATTCATCTTCTTCGCAATGCAGTGAGTCATGGCGTCGAGAGTCCGGCGGTGAGAAAAGCAAAAGGCAAAAAGGAGAAAGGTACTATAAGGTTGAAAGCGGCGCGGGAAAAGAATTATGTAGCCATTGAAGTTTCTGATGATGGAAAAGGTATAAATATAGATAATCTGAAAAAAGTAGCTGTAGAGAAAGGTTTTTTTACGCAGTCCGAAGTAGAAAAAATGAAGGACGAAGATATTCTTAATGTAATTTTTCTACCCGGCTTTAGCACAAAAGAGAAATCCTCCTTTGTTTCAGGACGCGGCGTAGGAATGGACGTGGTTAAAGACAAAGTTACCGCCCTGGGGGGTACAGTTCATATTGAGACAGAAGAGGAACGGGGAACAAAGGTGACGATTAGATTGCCGGTAAATATGGCTATTATTGAGGTGCTTTTAGTAAGGGTGAGAAAGTATATTTACTGCTTGCCTTTGGCAAGTATTATAGAGATAATAAAAATCAGTAAGAATGAGGTTAAAAAAATAGACAATACGGAAGTCGTTGATTATCGTGGCACGGTTCTACCTATAATTAGATTAGAGGAGAAGTTTGGCGCCGTAGGCCGTTTATTAACTTCTACTCTAGAGGAGGAAAAAGAAACAGTGTCTTATCAGGACGACAGCTTATCAGTGGTAGTGGCAGAGTCAGCAGGGAAAGTAGCAGGATTAGTGGTAGATAAGCTTATCGGGCAGCAGGATATTGTAGTGAAAAACTTGCCTTCGGCTCTGAAAAGGATAAAAGGTATAGGAGGAGCTACTATTCTGGGCAAAGGAGAAGTGGTATTAGTTTTGGACCTTAACTCTTTAATTTCCTAAAAGGGAGGCTATTATGGATGTAGAGGATCTAAACGAAGTCCAGTTAGATGCATTAAAGGAAATAGTAAATATCGGGGCAGGAAATGCTGCGACAGCACTTTCACAGCTTACCAAGAAAAAAGTAAGTATGAGTATTCCTCGTGCTCGAGTATGTAAGATTCAGGATGTACCTAGAGTGTTAGGCATGGGAGGAGAGGACGAACCGATAAGCATTGTCTATAATCAAATAGTAGGAGATACAAGCGGAGCAATTATGATGATTTTTGATGCGAAAGAATCACTAAAATTAGTAGATGTATTATTAGGGAAGGAAATTGGGGAAAGTATGTTCCTGGATGAAATGGGACAGTCCGCAATAAAAGAGATTGGCAATATCTGTTCGGGGGCTTCCCTGGCTTCTATTAGTGAATTTACCGGCATGAAATATCTCTATTCCATTCCTCTTTTTGCCTCTGATATGTTGGGAGCGATTCTGAATGCCATTCTTTCTAAATTTGCCGCTTCTGCCAGTTCCACATTGGTAGTAATGGCGGAATTGAAAGTAGAAGAGTTGGTGGTAAAATCAACTATACTTTTTATATTTACTTCGGAGGATGTAAAATTGATTCTGGAGAAACTACGAGTTATATAGAGTGGGTTATTTGTAATTTATATAAGAGTAAAATATAGGCTATGGAGAAAGAAAGAGAGTTAAAGAGAGTAAATGAAGGTACCATACTAGTAGTAGATGACGATGCCCTTAGTCGTCGCTATATGCGTGATCTTCTGGTAGGGGAAGGATTTAGTGTAATAGACATAGATGATCCGCGGCGGGTAGGAAATATCCTTAAAGAAAGAGAAATAGACGTAGTTATTTTAGACCTAAATCTTCCCTTTATGAAAGGCACAGAGGTTCTGTGCGAAATAAAGAAAGATATCTTCCTTAAGCATGTTCCGGTAATTATTGTCTCTACAGAAAATGAAGTCCTGGAAAGAATAAAGAGTATGTATTCGGGGGCAGACGATTATATCGTAAAGCCTCTGGAGGGAGGAGAGTTTCTCACACGGGTTAAGGTTGTCTTGCGCCGGAGTAGACAAGACCTGGACGCTAATCCTCTTACCAAATTCCCCGGCAATGTCTCTATTCAGCGAGAAATAGATAAGCTGATAAAGGAAAAGGTGCCTTTTGCTATAGGATATATTGATTTAGATAAATTTAAAGAATTTAATGATTATTATGGATTTAAGCGCGGTGACGAAGTTATAAAGCTCACCGCGGGTATTATCATTGAGGCTTTGCATCATAACAATAGTCCTATTAACTTCGCCGGCCATATAGGGGGAGATGACTTCGTCGTAGTGACTACGCCGGAATTGATTGATAACGTATGTAATTTTGTCATTGAAAGTTTCAATAAAAGGATTGTTGACTTTTACGATGAAGATGACCGCAGCAAAGGGTATATAATATCGCGTGACCGTAAAGGTAGTATAACCAAAGTATCTATGCTCACTGTATCCTTGGGGGTTGTTGTTAACAAGAGTCTTTCTCTCAAACATATTGGGCAGATTAGCCAGCTGGGGGCTGATTTGAAGGCGCAGGCTAAAGCGGTAGAAGGCAGCAGTTTTGTAAAGAAAGAATTCTGATTTATCTAACTTTTTGAAAGACTTTATGGAGATTGTTAAATACCACCAGCTCAGAAGGGGGATTGAATATACTTTCTATTTTCCCCAGGATCAAAAATCCTTTTTTGTTTAAAGCTTGAGCTAATTTGTTCATTATTTCCCGCTGCAACTCTTTAGAAAAATAGATAAAAACATTACGGCAAAGAATTAAATCCATATAATTAGGAGCAGGATCCAAAACTAAATTGCTTTTGCTGAAGCTGACCAAATTCTTAATTTTTTCTTCTACTCTCGCTTCTTTTTTGAGACTGTCTAACTGAAAGAATTTCTTATAAGTGAGAGGGACAGCTTCTATCTCTTTGGAAGTATATATTCCTTGCCTGGCCTTCTCCAGAGATTCGTCATCTATATCCGTCGCCAATATTCTTACCATATCAAGAGGGATTCCTCTTTCTTGAAATTTCTTTGTAAATATCATGGCTAAGCTGTAGGGTTCCTGGCCGTGGCTGGCGCCAGCAGACCAGACAAAGATTTTTTTTTGGAGAGTTCCGGTTGTGGGGTCAATGTAATTATTGATGATCTCTTTTACTATTACATCGGATACAAACTCAAATACCTCTTTATCGCGAAAAAATTCGCTGACATTTATGGTTAAAGCATCAATGAGTTTTAGATATTCCTCTGGATGAGCAGAGAGAAAGCTTACGTAGTCTTTTAGAGAGGAGCTTTTTGTGTGGAGAATGCGGGAATGAATTCTCCGGTAGAGGTAGGATTTTCTGTATTGAGAGAAATCTAGATTATGGCGACTTTTTAGGTGATTAAGGATAGTATCTAAGTAATAACCATCTTCAGCGGTCATACGGGAAGAAATATGGTTAGGCATTGTTAGTTGTTATGACGAGGGGAAGCAGAAACTACTTTAATTGCCTCAGTTACGGTTCGAGTGATGTCTGCATTAAACTGACGTTGTAAGAGAGAAATCTTGGTGTAATTTATACCCTTATCGCTTACGGCATATTTAGGAGGGAGTTTATTTAAGGCGAGGGCTAATATATCTAAACGACAACGATTACATTTACATACGCCTTGAGTTTTGGAGATAATTTCATCTAATATTTCCTCTACCGCTCCCTCCATATAATTATACAGTTTCATTTTAACCTCCTCTTTTATTCCATATTATTATATGTAATTATTACCATATTGTAAATGTTATTTTGTTTATTGATAGATAATGTTTTTATGCTAATATATATAAGCTCCCTCAGGAGTGAAAAAGAGGTGTATTTGCGCCCGTAGCTCAATCGGATAGAGCATCTGCCTTCTAAGCAGAGGGTTGGGCGTTCGATTCGCCCCGGGCGCAAGTTAACTCTTTACAACGCCGGTTATAAAAACAGTTCTTCTTTGAAATATTTACGGGGTAAGCAGCGAGCAAAGTCTTGCTTCTTG
>Ga0180301_10000496_pt1 | contig 30251 bp, 29 predicted proteins | sample GuaBasSediGuay16_FD_121797 | JGI IMG/M metagenome (GOLD analysis project Ga0180301, IMG submission 121797) | Subseafloor sediment microbial communities from Guaymas Basin, Gulf of California, Mexico - Guay16, Core 4569-2, 12-15 cm | ecosystem: Environmental > Aquatic > Marine > Hydrothermal... | reverse complement strand
CATCAATATTCCTGAAAGGAAGGTGCCAAAATTCAGACCTGGAAAAGCCCTCAAAGAAAAAGTTAAGTGAGGGAGGGGGGGATTCCCCTCCTTCATTTTCCAACACAAAAATTGGAAAAGATTGTATCCAAAAGATCGTCCGTGAAGTTCCTTCCCACAATTCTATCAAGATGTCTTAAAGCGTTTCTTAGGTCTAAGGAGATAGTATCTGCTGTATAACCTTTCTCCAAAGTGTTCAAAGCTTCCTTCAAGTGGTCTCTGACAACTATTAGAGTTTCTCTCTGCCTCTCATTCAGAATAAGAGATGAAATACCTCTTTCCATGGTATCTTTTACCTCTCTAAGGATCGCATCTTCCAATTTCGAAAGGCCTTCACCTTTGAGAGCTGATATAACACAAACATGTTTGTCCGTACCCAAGGTTCTTTTGATTTTTTCCACATCTAACCTCTCAACGACATCAACCTTGTTCACGACAACCAAATACTTCTTATCTTTTATCTCACTCAATATCATCTCATCATTTTCATCCAAGGGAGTACTCGCATCCAAGACAAAGAGTATGAGATCTGCTTTCTTAATTTCCTCCAATGCTTTATCTATGCCTATTTTTTCCACAATATCTTGAGATCTCCTTATACCAGCTGTATCCACCACTTTGAACAAAACACCTTTTATGTTCAAATCCTCTATTATGACATCTCTCGTTGTTCCAGGTATCTCAGTCACAATCGCTCTGTCTTCTTTAAGAAGCCTATTCAGAAGCGTCGATTTCCCCACATTAGGTTTTCCGACAATTACCATTCTGATACCTTCTTTCAAAGCGATTCCATGCTCAGAAAGGTCTATTTGTTCTTCAACATCTTTCAATATCTCCTCGAGCTTTGATTTAATACCGTTCTCATCGAAGTCTAACTCATCAGGATAGTCTAGTACCACTTCGATTTCAGCCAACAAATTTAGAATTCTATTTCTCAAACTATCTATGAACGACGAGAGTTCACCTTTTAGGCTTTTAAGAGCGAGTTTCACACCTGTTTCGGTTCTAGCTTCTATGAGATCTCTCACAGCTTCTGCCTTTGCCAAATCCATTTTCCCGTTCAGAAAAGCTCTTTTAGTGAATTCACCTGGTTCTGCCATCCTAGCACCGAGTTCCAAGAAAACGTTCAGAAGCATTCTTGTGACCACAGGTCCTCCATGGCACATTATTTCAACCATATCCTCTCCTGTATAACTTCTTGGAGCTTTGTAGAATATGGCCACAACTTCGTCAATGAGATCATTCGTCTTCGGATCCTTTATCCAACCATGTACCGCCTTTCTAACTTCAATTTTAGATGAGGTTTTAAAGACTTTCTTCACAATCCCCCAAGAGTTGTCACCGCTCAGCCTTATAACTGCTATCGCTCCGATCCCAGGAGGTGAAGAGATAGCCACAATGGTTTCCAAGATTTCACCTTCTTTCGATAAAGGAAAATTCATCCTTCAGAAGGCTCGATATGTTCGTTCCTTTCAAGATCACCCCAGAATTTCTCACGTTGAGGTCTATCAGGTCAGAAAAGGCACTCTCTAGCATGGAGAAATACTCTAAAGAGACCTTCGATACCTTACAGTTCCTGACTCTAACATTCGAAGCTTTCAAAACGTCCAATTTTTCAACAGAAGAATCTAAAACTATGGATTTTGAAAGATTAGACACGGTAAGCTCACTCACTCGAAGATTCCTAAAAGTTACATCCGAAAAGTTTTCAACGTTCAAAATAGTGACGGTAGAATCTCGTACATCCCCCTCCAAAATATCCTCAATTATCAACTTTTCAGCTTCTATATCCTTCAAATACAATCTCTTAACGTTCTTAAAATGCATTTCTTTTACCTTCATATTTTCAATGACCACCGTATCTACGTTTTGAATGTTCAAACTTTCCTGGTATAAGGAAACGTTGGAAAGATAGAGAAGCTGAGCAGATGTGATATCCAAAAAGCAGGTTATAGTGGAGTCTTCAAGATAGAAATTGGCTTTACTCTGAAGTATGATTTTTCCTTGTCCTTTGATGATGGTTGATCCTTCAAGATCTGAAAAGATCCCACTCACCACCAATTCTCCACTTCCCATTATATTCAGAACAGTCCCTTTCTCAAGTATCATCCTCTTACCTTCTGGAATGAACACTTTGGTTATGATGTTATAAGGTGAGTAGGAAGATAAAAGTATCATGTTGAATGGTATGGAGGTTATAGGAGTCTTCGATGTTACCAGATTCAAATGAACGAATGGGGGTTTAATGACTGTTGGGAAGCTTCTGTTTCCTGCTTTATCTTTCCTGAAAAGTACCATGCCTGACCTTCTTCTCTCAACGACCTCAACTTTTTCAAATTTATTCTCACCCACGTACAAGGCGTACGATACACCATCTGATAAAAAGTATTCAGCATCTTTATATAACACATCAGGTTTCCTTGGAGGGGTTGTGTCTACTATGAAAGACTTTCTCTCTCTCGTTACGTTCCCAGAAGAATCCATAGCTACAACTTCAAGGGAGTGCTCTCCATCTTTGAGGAAAAATGGATCCACTTCTCTTAGCTCTTTTGAATCAACAAGAAACTTTATTTTAGGAATATCCCAATCATCTTTCGAGGATATGATGAACGAGGGTTTTTCAAGATCTAAATATTGGGGAAATACAACGGAAAGTTTTGGGGGGAGATCCTTACTTCCATCCACAAAGATCTGCTTTACTTCTGTTGAATCATCTGCGCATCCCATAATGGTTATCGTTGCCGATAAACCTTTCTTCCATGGAATTGTGATACTCTCCAAAGTTGTCGTGGTTGAGAAACTATCGAAGGAGATGATATATTTCTTGTATCCTGAAAGATGAAGATTCAGATTTGAGGAAACGAGCTCAAAGTTGACATCCAGCTCAGCAACTACCAGGGAAGATAGGACGAGAAAGATAAGAGCTAACGTTTTCAATTTCCTTCTCTCCCTTCAAGCTCTTTCAAAAATCTAACGACATCTGTTGCATTCCTCGCGTAAAAATCCGCTCCTAACTCTTTTGAGAGTTTTTCGTTGAGAGATGCACCACCTACTATAACGGGTACTTTGAGGTTTCTTCTTTTTAATTCTCTCACTATTTCACCTATTCTTAGGACAGTCGTTGTCATCATCGCAGAAAGCCCCAGAGCTATGGGCTTATACCTTTCAACAGCTTCTATAACTTTCTCATTTGGAACATCCCTTCCGAGATCTATAACCTTGTAACCGCTACTCTTCACAACTGAGGCAACGATATTTTTACCAATATCATGGACATCTCCTTTGACAGTAGCTATCACGAATATTTTGTCACCATCCTGTCCAGCCATCTTACTCTCTAAGAATTCGAAGGATGGAATTGCAGTTTGAGATGCCATGATGAGTTGAGGAAGAAATATCTTACCCTTGTCGTACAGTCTACCTATTTCCTCCATAGCAGGTTTTAAATGTTTCTCAACAACCTCTATGGGAGCTGCTCCACTATCGATCATACCTCTTACGATTTCCAAAAGTTTTTCCGTTTTCCCTGATAATATGGTATCTAAAATCTCATCTTCTGTCTTCAAACTTTTCTTCGGCAACTCCTTCTTTCCCAGAATCACTAAAGAAGCTTCCAAAGTTTTCATAAGCGTTTCATCCAAAGGATTCATTATGGCAGAATCCAATCCTCTCTCTAGAGCCATTATCAAAAACGCTGTGTTGTAGTTTGATCGGTTTGGTAATCCGAAGGAGATATTGGACAAACCAAGTGTTGTTTTGAGACCAAGGGTTTTCACATACTCAATGGTTTTCAAAGTGTCATATGCTTTTCCACCAGCTCCTAAAGATAGAACCACGGGATCTATGATTATCCTATTCGTATCGAAATCCAGATCGTTCAGAATTTTTAGGGTTTTCTCAATAGCTTTTTTCCTGTCATCGAAATCCTCTGGTACGTGTTCTTCCATCGCTAATACGACGAGGATTCCCCCGTATTTTTTCAAAATACTGACTCGTTCTTCAATCTCCCTAAGTAAAGCTCTTGAAGAGTTAAGCAAAGGTCTTCCTGGATAAACCCTCATGAGTTCCTCTATTAAATCAACACTTTGAACATCCAGGGAAAGAGGAGCCGATGTGTATGGAAGCCTTTCCACGATTTTCTTTGCGAAATCCAAGGATATCGATCTTTCCATTCCAAAGTTCACATCTAGGATCTCAGCACCCTTTTCAACTTGCTCTTTAGCTTCTTTGTCTATGGCTGGTATATCTTCATCCAACATCGCTTTCCACAGTTTCTTTCGGCCAGATGGATTGATTCTCTCCCCTACAACGACGAAATCTTCAAAGTCAACCAGCTTGGAAGGAGAGGTAACCGCAATCACTTTTTTTGGGGCTCTTTCAACTGGTGCCCTCTTCCCCAGGTTTCTCCTCAAGAGCAATATGTGCTTTGGAGTTGTTCCACAACACCCTCCAATTATGTTCACACCGGATTCCCAGAAGGAATCCACATGATCTGCGAACTCTTCGGGTCCTACAGGATATATGGTCTTTCCATCCACGATTTGAGGCATACCTGCGTTAGGCTCGACTGATAGGAATTTTGAGGTGTATCGAGAAAGTTCCTGGAATATCGGCAGCATTTCCTCGGGTCCCAAGGTACAATTCATTCCGAGAGCGTCAACGTCTAAGTCCTCGAAAGTGACAGCGAAATTCTTTGGATCAGTACCGGTCAAGGTTCTTCCCTTTTCGTCAAAAGTCAAATGAGCTATCACGAAAATGTCTTTCGAAAGATCCCTTATGGCAAAGACAGCTGCTTTGAGCTCGAGTATATCTGAGAACGTTTCGAGGATGAAACCATCTACTCCCTCTTCCAACATAATTTCCGCTACTTTTCGAAAGTTTTCATAAAAAATATCAAAATTCCCTTTTCCTATCGGTTCTGGAAGTTCCCCAGTTGGTCCAAGATCACCAAAGACCAACGCTTTCTCATTGGAAGCTTTTCTTGCTATTCTAACGGCATTTCTCACAATGCTGTCGAACGATCTTTCCAAACCGTGTTTTTCGAGTTTTGCAGGAGTTGCCCCGAAAGTGTTAGTTATGAGAATATCGGCCCCTGAAATAACGTATCTTCTTTGAAGATCAAGCACCATGTCTGGCTTTTCAACGTTTAAGATTTCAGGAGGTACCCCTCCTTCAAGTCCCATTTTCATGAATTCCGTTCCGTAAGCGCCATCAAGCAGTAATACTCTTTCCTCCAGAATCTTTCTTAACTCCCATCTATCCACTTTTTCTCCACCCCATCACAGAGGTAATGGTCTTCCTTGGTATCAGAATGAAGGATTCCGGATGGTACCTTATCCCAAATTCTTTGCCGTTCAATGTCTCTATGATCCACCCGTTCACTTCAAGTGGAAAATCCCCATAACCTGGTGATATCCTTGCACCACCAACCATTGGTGTTTTTTCCTCCCTCAAGATTTTTTCGATTTCTCTTGCAGCATATTCCACGAATTCCGAGGCGATACCATCTAAAAAATACGAAAGAAGTTCATCGCCACTCTCATGAGCTCTTTCTATGATCTCGTCTATAGTCTTTCCCAGCGTGACAACCATTAGAGTTATGATTTCACAATCTTTGAGATGCCTCTTTACAAGCTCACTTTTCAGCTTGAATCCCTCTATTTCAAGGTATTCATTCCAATCGCATATTTTATCTTCCAGGAGAGCAAACGGTCTCGAAGCCTTTTTTACCTCCTTCCAAGCTATCTTGAAAAGTTCTTTGAACTCCTCCGGTATCTTACCAACACCTTTGAATCCAAGGCGTGCCGAAATAACTCTCTCTGGTACCTTCACCACCGATGGATCTATCTCAATTACCCTTGGCAACCTCAACCAACCTCCTAACACCTTCGATATCTCTGACAATACCAACGATGTAAAAACCGTTTACTTTTCCCTTCAATCTTTCAACTATTTCAAGTGCTTTAGATAGAGTGTAATCTCTGACGTAATCATCATTCTTGCCTTCTAAATCCTTCAAATACCTCTCGGGGATATTAACACCTGGAACTTGCGAAAATATTCTGAACTGTTTTTCACTCTTAAAAAAAACAACGGACAAAACGAGTTTAACTTTACTATTCATCTCATCGATCACATCTTTTATTTCTTCTATTTCGAACACTGGTTGCGAAACTAGAAAATCCGCACCAGCTTCTACTTTTTCCATAGCTTTCCTCAGATCATTAGCGTCCTTATGATTGAAGACAGCTCCTACGTAAAAATCCGTCGAAGGTTTTATTGCCCTTCCTCCAAGATCTCTTCCGTTGTTTAGGCTTTTGGTAAGTTTTATGAGATCTATTATACTGATATCGTTTACCCTTGTTGTATCTGGATAATCACCGTGCTTTGGATCGTCTCCTGATAATATAAGAAGATTCCTCACACCGAGTGCGTAGGATCCTAGAAGATCAGATTGAATTCTAATCATGTTCCTAGTCGTCCTGGTAAAATGCATCAAAACATCCATATTACGTTCCAGAAGAAAATGAGCACCTGCCCAAGGAGCCATTCTAACTTTCCCAAGTGGCATGTCAGTGACGGAAAATGCGTCTATACCAGTCTTCCACATCTCCTCAGTGAAATCCAAAAACTTTCTTAAATTAGGGCCTCGGGGTGTTAACACCTCTAATATCACACCTTTACCTTTTTCTAACGCTTCTCTCAACAAGAAAATCCCTCCTTATTTATATGGTATCATTAATTGTAGACGATATGACCAATTCAATTGCGAAAGGAGATGATGTTGATGAGGAAGATTCTGATTGCACTTCTATCCATTATCTCTGTCCTGATGATAGGAAGTGTCGTGAAATTTATCCCAAAGGATTACGTCTCCGTGGTTGTGTACAAGAACGTTGCTCAGAATTATAACAATCTCAAAAGTACAACGACATTTTCGTTCCTATTGGATACCATGGGATTTGAGGGTTTGATAAAAAGTATGCTGCAGACGCAACTTCTCAGTTATGGCTTAGAGCTTGATGATTTCTTGGACGTTCTTTCCCATGAAATCATGGTGATAACTTTTGAAAATAAGGATGTCTGCGTTGTAGCTGGACCATCTGAAAACGCTGACAAAGTAGTCGATGCCCTAAGGGACATGATCTCCCAAACGACAGGAGAAGGGACCAGTGCAGTGGTTGAAGCGTACGAAGAATACGTTTTCATAGCAGGAAAGGAAGAATCTATAGAAAAGTGTAAAGAAGGTGGCGGGAGTTTACCTGAGACCTTTCCAGAAAACGCCCAAGCGATTTCCTACTCCCCATCAGCGAAATTGGGAGATATGGGATTCTCCACCAAAGGTTATTCGTTTTTCGAAGATGGCAAAATAGTCTCCAAGGGAACCATAATTCCGTTGAATCAAAGTGCAAAAGAGTTTCTAAGTAATCTAGAGCCAGTTAAGGAAAATCTCAAAGATATGACAGCAGGGGAGCTCACACTTTATCTCAATATGAGAGATCCAGTGACGTTCCTGGAAATGCTGGCAAAGAACTTGGAAGATATCGTCCAGGAGGTTCAAAATGAGATACCTATTGAAATCAAGCCACCCGAAGAAAAGGAGATGAAAATCTTTGAGGATTTAAAAGGAAAGGTGCATGGTTTAGGATACCTAGCTTTAGATTTTCACGAACCTCTTGTCGAACTCATGATGGGAGCAACGGAAGTGACGACTCAACCAAAATTAAAGATCAGTTTGAAAGCAGATATCACGTCTCAAGATCTTGAGGAGATTTTTAAAACAAGTGAAGTCTCTTATGAGAAGAAAGGAGATTACTATCTTGTCGAAAATCAGATTTATGTGGAAACGAAAGGTGGTTATGTGAACGCTTATTACCCTGATCCAAATGTCTCCTTCGATCCTGAGGCCATGAAAAAATTTGAAAAGTACATAGAAGGGAACGAATCGTTACTGTTCTACGTGGATTTATCGAAACTCATAGAAAGCCTTTCAGGAACTCAGGAAGAAGCCTATATTCTTCTGAAAATGTATGTCAAAGATGGGAAAGTCAACACATCACTCATTTTGAAATGATGTTAGGAAGGAGTAAAGATTTCCATCATAGGAATATAATAATTTAAAGCATACGGATTGGAAGAGGAGGGAGAATTATGACGAAGAAGTACGTTTATTTCTTTGCTAACGGTAAAGCGGATGGAAACGCCAAAATGAAGGATATACTGGGTGGAAAAGGTGCGAACCTTGCGGAAATGACGAATCTGGGTATACCTGTTCCACCAGGTTTCACAATATCAGCCGAGGTCTGTAAGTATTACTATGATCACGGAAGAACTTATCCAGAAGGGCTGAAAGAAGAGGTAGAGGAAGCCGTTCATAGGTTGGAGGAGATTACAGGTAAAAAACTTGGAGATCCAGAAAACCCACTCTTAGTTTCTGTAAGATCCGGTGCAGCTATTTCTATGCCTGGTATGATGGATACCGTCTTGAACCTTGGTTTGAATGATGAATCTGTGGAAGGACTAGCAAAACTCACGAATAATGAAAGGTTCGCTTATGATGCTTACAGAAGGTTCCTCCAGATGTTTGGTGACATTGTTTTGAAGATACCTCATGAAAAATTTGAGAATGAGATAGAGAAACTTAAGGAAGAAAAAGGCGTTGAGCTCGATATAGAACTAGACGCTGATGACATGAAAAAGTTAGTTGAAAGATTCAAGGAGATATACAAAGAGGAAGGAAAGGAATTTCCTCAGGATCCATGGAAACAACTTTGGCTTGCAATTGATGCAGTTTTTGGAAGTTGGATGAACGAAAGAGCCATAAAATACAGGCAGATCCATGGAATCAAGGAAGGAGAGCTTCTTGGAACGGCTGTTAACATAGTTGCCATGGTCTTTGGGAACATGGGAGAGGATAGTGGAACTGGTGTTGCTTTCACGAGGGATCCAAATACCGGTGAGAAGAAACCTTACGGAGAATTTCTTCCAAACGCTCAGGGTGAAGATGTTGTCGCTGGTATAAGAACACCCCTTCCATTGGAAGAGCTGAAGAACAGGATGCCAGAGGTTTATAACCAACTCATGGAGATCATGGAAAGGTTGGAGAAACACTATAAAGATATGCAGGATATAGAGTTCACAGTTGAAAGAGGAAAACTTTATCTCCTTCAGACCAGGAGCGGAAAGAGAACGTCTCAGGCTGCTATAAAAATCGCAGTTGATATGGTCCATGAGGGTCTTATCACCAAAGAAGAGGCCGTGATGAAAGTGAGTCCAGAGGATATCGAAAGGGTTCTTCACCCCATGTTTGATCCCTCCGAAAGAGCTCAAGCAAAGGTCATAGCAAAAGGACTTCCAGCATCGCCAGGAGCAGCAACCGGTATCGTCGTTTTCAACTCCAAGAAAGCGGAGGAACTTGGAAAGAAAGGAGAGCAAGTCATTCTAGTAAGGCCTGAAACGAGCCCAGAAGACGTTGGCGGAATGGCAGCAGCTCAAGGAATATTGACTTCAAGAGGTGGAATGACATCACACGCTGCAGTCGTCGCAAGGGGTATGGGAAAACCTGCAGTTGTTGGAGCAGAAAGCATCGATGTAGATGTCGAAAAAGGTATGTTCAGTGTTAACGATGTCGTCGTGAGGGAAGGAGATTGGATCTCTATAGATGGTACAACTGGTGAGGTCCTCCTTGGAAAAATCGCAACGGTTAAACCCATGGGACTGGAAGGGCCAGTTGCTGAATTACTCAGTTGGGCAGATGAGATAAGAAGACTTGGTGTTAGAACTAATGCGGATATTCCAAGGGACGCCGAAGTTGCTAGAAAATTCGGAGCGGAGGGTATAGGTCTCTGTAGGACAGAACACATGTTCTTCGAAAAGGACAGAATTCCAAAGGTCAGAAGGATGATCGTTGCAAAGACCAAAGAGGAAAGAGAAAAAGCGCTTGAAGAACTGTTGCCACTTCAGAAAGAAGATTTCAAGGGACTCTTCAGGGTCATGAAGGGTTATCCCGTCACGATAAGGCTCATAGATCCTCCACTTCATGAGTTCCTGCCAACAGAGGATGAACAGATAAAGGAAGTTGCAGATCAGATAGGTGTATCCTTTGAAGAGCTCAAAAATGTCGTTGAGTCCCTGAAAGAATTCAACCCAATGCTTGGACACAGAGGCTGTAGGTTGGTTATAACCTACCCGGAGATCGCTGTAATGCAGACGAAAGCTATAATAGGTGCTGCTATCGAACTGAAGAAAGAGGAAGGAATCGAAGTAATACCTGAGATAATGATTCCACTCGTTGGTCACGTGAACGAGATAAAGTATCTGAAAGATGTGATAAAGAAAGTGGCGGATGAAATGATAAAAGAAGCAGGTGTTGAGCTCGAATATAAAGTTGGGACAATGATAGAGCTTCCAAGGGCATGTGTGACGGCGGATGAAATAGCTAAAGAAGCGGAATTCTTCAGCTTCGGAACGAACGACTTGACACAGATGACGTTTGGATTTAGTAGAGACGACGTGGGTAAATTCTTACCAGAGTATCTGGAAAAGAAGATTTTGGAAATCGATCCATTCAAATCATTGGATTATGAAGGTGTCGGAGAGCTCGTCAAGATAGGAACCCAGAAAGGAAAAGCTGCAAGACCCGATCTGAAAGTTGGCGTATGTGGCGAACATGGAGGAGATCCCAGATCGATCGAATTCTTCCATAAAGCAGGTCTTGATTACGTCTCCTGTTCACCTTACAGGGTACCTGTTGCAAGGCTTGCTGCCGCTCAGGCAGCAATAAGAGAAAAATCATAAGAGCCGGGGTCCCCCGGCTTTCTTTCAGAAAGATAACGTAGGAGGTGAAAAGAAGATGTCTTACACCCCAACGAAAGAGATATTAGAGAAGGCTAACAGAGAAGGTTACGCCGTGGGTGCTTTCAATATAAACAACTTGGAATTTCTCCAGGCCATAATCGAAGCTGCAGAGGAAGAAAGATCTCCGGTGATAATCGCTACATCTGAAGGTGCTATCAGGTATATAGGTGCAGGAGATCCTCATAGAGGAACCAGGATAATTGTTAACATGGTAAAGGCGTTTGCCGATACGGTGTCTGTCCCTGTAGCCCTGCATCTAGATCATGGAAAGAACTTTGAGTACATAATGTCAGCTCTGAGAGCAGGTTACACCTCCGTTATGATCGATGCGTCTCACCTACCTTTTGAAGAGAATCTGAAAGAAACCAGGAAGATCGTCGAGATAGCCCATGCGCTGGGGGTTTCTGTTGAAGGGGAATTAGGAAAATTGAAAGGAATAGAAGATAATGTTGTTGAGAGGGAATCAGTCCTCGTGGATCCTGAAGAAGCGAAGGTATTTGTTGAAAAAACTGAACTCGATTTTCTAGCTCCAGCCATAGGAACAAGTCATGGGGCTTTCAAATTCAAGGGAGAACCTGTCCTTGATTTTGAGAGACTGAAGAGAGTTAAGGAGAATACTGGAGGAATCCCCTTAGTCCTTCACGGAGCGTCTATGGTTCCGCAGGATCTTGTTGCTCTTGCCAATGAATATGGAGCGGAGATAAAGGGAGCAAAAGGTATACCAGAAGAGATGCTTAGAGAAGCTATCAAACTTGGTATCAATAAGATAAACATAGATACGGATTTGAGAATAACCTTTAACGCTGGCATAAGGAAGGTTCTTTCTGAAAAGAAAACCGAGATAGACCCAAGGAAAATCCTCAAACCAGTCTTTGAAATGGTTAAAGACACAGTTAAAAAGAGAATGAGAATATTCGGTTCAAGCGGGAAGGCATGATCATCTAAAAAGCTTTCTCTTATAAGGAGGTATTAATATGAAAATTCTTGTTATAAATTCGGGGAGTTCCTCCGTTAAATACCAGTTCATAGACATGAACGAAGAGAAGGTTTTGTGCAAGGGCATAGCGGAGAGAATTGGTATACCAGGAAGTAGATTGATCCATAAAGTAAAAGATGAGAAACACGTTTTAGAGAAAGATTTACCAGATCATGAGGTTGCGCTGAAGTTGATACTAGATACTCTGATGGATGAGAAATTGGGTGTTATAAAGGATCTTTCTGAGATAGGAGCTGTTGGTCACCGAGTAGTTCATGGAGGGGAGATCTTTGCAAGTTCTGTTCTAATAGATGATGAGGTTATAAAAGTCTTAGAAGAGTATTCCTACCTTGCACCGCTACACAATCCACCGAATCTCATGGGAATAAAAGCATCTTTGAAGCTTCTTCCAGGTATTCCCAACGTCGCTGTCTTTGACACAGCCTTCCATCAATCGATGCCAAAGAAAGCTTTTCTCTATGCTATACCGTATGAATACTACGAGAAGTACAAGATAAGAAGGTACGGTTTCCATGGTACAAGCCACAGGTACGTATCTAGAAGAGCAGCTGAAATTCTTGGAAAACCTTATGAAGAACTTAAGATCATAACTTGCCATCTTGGAAATGGAGCTTCCATAGCGGCAGTTAAAAATGGGAAATCCATTGATACATCCATGGGTTTCACACCTCTTGAAGGTCTTGTAATGGGTACAAGATCTGGTGATATAGATCCTTCAATCGTTGTGTTTCTTCAAGAGAAAGAGGGGCTCTCTCCTCAAGATGTGTACAATATCTTGAACAAGAAAAGCGGTGTTCTAGGACTTTCAAAAGGATTCAGTCCTGATATGAGGGACATAGAGGAAGCTGCCATGAAGGGGGATGAAGCTGCAAGGACCGCTCTTGACGTTTATGAATACAGAATAGCGAAGTACATAGGAGCCTACGCTGCTGCCATGAACGGTGTTGATGTGATAGTCTTCACTGCAGGTGTTGGTGAAAATTCTCCCACAGTAAGGGAAGAGATCTGTGAAAATTATCTTGGATACCTTGGAGTGAAGATAGACAAAGAGAAGAACAATGTTAAAGGAGAAGAGAGAATAATTTCCACCCCGGACTCGAAAGTTGCTGTTTTAGTCATACCAACCAATGAGGAGTTGGTTATAGCGAGGGATACTAAGGAGATAGTGGAAAAAGGTATAAAGGAGTTGAAAATAGTGTAGCGGGCAGAAAGCCCGCTTTTTTCTTTTTCATTTACTTTGAACTTTTTCTTCTCACCCTTGTCTAAACGATGGTATTATTAGACAAAACTCATTCAGGTAAATGTTGTATCATAAATACCTGTGGAGGGGATGGCGTTGAAGATTTTCTTCAAAACGTATGGATGTCAGATGAACGAGAGCGACACAGAGGTCATGATGGGACTTCTAAGAAAGGCTGGACACGAGATTACCTCCGAGATGGAGGAAGCCGATGTTGTGATAATAAACACGTGTGCCGTGAGAAAAAAAGCAGAAGATAAATTCTACGGTTTTTTTGGCCAGGCCTTGAAGATGAAGAAGAAAAGGAAGGTGATAGTTGGAGTAACTGGGTGTGTGGCGGAGAAGGAAAAGGAGAAGATCCTTGAAAGAGGAGCAGATTTCGTTGTGGGCACAAGATCCATCACAAAAATTGTCGATGTTTTGAAAGAAGCTGAAAGTGGTAAGAAGGTTTCTTTATTTGAAGATCATATAGATGAACTCTCGCACACGATACCAAGGTATAGAACCAGTAAACATCACGCGTGGGTTACCATAATATTTGGATGCGACAGATTCTGTACTTACTGCATAGTTCCTTATACAAGAGGAAGAGAAAGAAGCAGACCTATGGAGGATGTTTTATTGGAAGTTAAGGAACTTGCGAAAAATGGTTACAGAGAAGTCACGTTCCTGGGCCAAAACGTGGATGCCTACGGTAAAGATCTCAAGGATGGAACGTCGCTAGCAAAACTTTTAGAAGAAGCATCGAAGATAGATGGTATTGAGAGACTTTGGTTCATAACATCTTATCCCACGGATTTCTCTGATGATTTGATAGATGTCATCTCTAGAAACGTCAAAGTTGCAAAGTCAGTTCATCTTCCGGTTCAATCCGGAAGCAACAGGATACTCGAAAAGATGAACAGGAGGTACACGAGGGAGTTCTATCTAGATCTTCTTGATAAAATAAGATCCAAAGTACCTGATGTTTCGATAAGCAGCGACATAATTGTCGGCTTTCCCGGGGAAACAGAAGAGGACTTTGAGCAAACGGTAGATTTAGTCGAAAAAGCTCAATTTGAGCGTTTAAACCTTGCGATGTATTCTCCAAGAGAAGGTACCGTTGCCTGGAAGTACTTTAAAGACGATGTGCCAAGAGAAGTTAAAGTCAAAAGGCTGCAATTTCTGCTAAATCTTCAAAAGAGAATAAACAGGCGTTTAAATGAAAAATACCTTGGGAAAGTCGTAAGAATAATAGTCGAGGCTAAAGCAAAAAATGGCTTATTTTATGGTAGAGACATACGAAACAAGATAATAGCATTTGAAGGCGAAGAGTGGATGATTGGAAGATTTGCCGATGTGAAGGTGGAAAGGATAACTGCAGGGCCCCTTTATGGGAGGTTAGTCTGGGTTGAGGAAAGCGTTAACGTCAATACTTGAGCTCCTCCTGGTTTCCTTAGTAGCTTCTGTACATTTCTCTTCCCTCGAGAATTTGAAGAAAATTGTATCGGACTTCCTGAAAAAAGCAGAATATGAGGTTCAGTTGGTAGCTTATGGAGTGACAGATGCAGATATACTGGCACTCCTTAAGAATTTAGAAAACAAGGGAATCGATGTGAAAGTCGTGGGAGAAAGTGTTTCGGGCAGGTTAAAAGCTTTCGTCGATACGGCCGAATCTCTTCTACACGCTAAATACATCGTTTTGGATAGAGGAAAGGTTCTATTTGGATCTGCGAACTTCACGAAAAACGGCCTCGAAGAGGATCTGAATGCAGTTATGATACTCGATTCAGAAAAAGTATCTGCCTTTTTCTCAAGCATAACTGAATGGTTGATCAAGGGGGTTGAGCCCTTACACTCTTTGGAAACAGATTTTGGCAGGTTTTTGCTTGTACCATTCGTCGATGCCGAGGAAGAGATTTCTAGAATCTTAAGAAGAGCCAGAAAATCCGTCAAATTGTGTTATTATGCGTTTTCTGATGAGGATATCTTTGCTCTTTTGAAATATCTATCTTCCTGCGGGGTGAGTGTTAAGATGATTCTCGACGATTGGATAGAGTCTTCAAGATTGTCAAAACTCAGATGGGGCGGATTCGATGTCAAAGTGGTTGAAAAACCTCTTCTTCATCATAAGTTCTTGATAGTTGATGATAAGATACTCGTATTTGGATCCGCAAACTTGACGGAAAGTGGATTACACAAAAACGTTGAAGTGATTTTCGAAACGCAGAAGAAAGATGTCGTGAGAGATTTCATAGAAGAGTTTGAAAGGTTGTGGGAGAATGAGACGATACAGGGTTTTCGTATTTGATCTCGATGGAACTTTGATGAACGATGAAGAAAAAATACCGGAAAGAAACGTTGATATTTTGAAAAAGATGATTGGAAGATTTGAAGTGGTGATTGCAAGTGGTAGGATGCTAAAATCCATTCTGAAAGTTGAAAGGGAGTATTTCGGAAGGGAATTCCCAACGATAGCATACAACGGAGGGATGATATACATTCCAGAGAAAGGGATTGTCTTCGAGAAAAATCTGGATGTTGATCTGGCAGAGAACGTTTTGATGGATCTTAGGAGAATGAGGATCCATAGACAAGTTTACATAGATGACATTCTGTATGTTGAGGAAGATAACGAAGAAGTTAGAGAATATGCAAGACACTCCAGTGTGGATTTTCAAGTTGTAGAAGATCTATCAGATCTCATCAGAAAAAAGCCTCCCACAAAGATCTTGGCCATAGATGAGGAGGAAGCGCTGGATACTGTAAAAGAGAAGCTTAAGAGAAAGTATAAGGATAGACTCAAGATATTCAAGTCCTTTCCAACCTATCTAGAATTTGTCCCTAGAGATGTTGACAAAGGTGTGGGATTAAGATACCTGAAAAGAATGTTTGGATGGAGGACAGAAGAGATCGTTTCATTTGGAGATAATGAGAACGATATAGCTTTGTTTAGAGAATCTGGTTTGAAAGTAGCAGTTGCAAACGCTGTAAATGACCTTAAGGAGGTGGCAGATATTGTCGCACCCTCTAACAACGAGGCCGGGATTGCTGATGTTATCGCTAATCTTGTTGACATATGAGTTACTCTTTCCAGATGTTATGATCATAGATGGAGTCAAGGGGTGTGATACGCCACCGCAGGTCATCCTCAAGGACATATCCATGTTGTGCCTTGGATCAAGTGGTAACTTAACGTTGGCAAAGAAAGCAGGTCTTGTGATTGGAAAGATCCTGAAAGAAAAAGGATTTTCGTTCTACGTTTTCGGATCCTTGGATATCCTCAGATATAAAGATCCTGAGCCCTTGAAAAAGGTCTCAAGTTCTCCCTATATAACGGCTCAAGTCTTACAACTTTTTGCAGAAGGTTTGGGAGATGCTGGTGTAGTCCCAATTATAGATGCAAGAGGCAATTTAAACGAAGAGGTTGTAATTTCACTTATAACTAGGAAAGCAACGTTCCCTATTATGGTGGAAGATGAAGGGAAATACCTGAAATTGAAAAAATTGGGCTATGTTACCTCCTTGGTTGTAACGGAGAAAGGTGTTTTGGTTGGGAAATTGAGTCCTTTAAGGTGGAAAAACACGATACCTGTAGATCTTGAAGCTGTCAGGGAAGAGATCCTGAAAAGCTCTATTGTTTTCCTTGGTAAAGGAAAGGGTGTGTTCATAAATGATCCATTCCACGAAGAAGGTGTTTTGATATTTTCTGATGATGCTTGGCTTGTAGAAAAGGCCTTAGAAGTGCTTCAAGGATCATCAAATCCTACAGGACGTGTTCCTTTCAGGTAATGAATATTTTCAAAATGAGCTCAAAGGCTATTTAGAGAAGGAAGAGGTGGTTTTTAACGTTTTTCATTATTTTTTAAATTTTTTAAAAAACTCACACGTGAAATTGAAAATAACTGAAGATGGATGGTATAATCGACTACAAGCATGTGCCCATTAGGGGTTCCCAATCTTTTATAGGGGGTGATTTTCGTGAAGAGACTTCTGGTGATTTTGCTCCTTTCCTTTCTAGTCCTGAGTGTTTTCTCCGCTAAGATCCCCAAAGATACTTTGGTCATAGGTGCAAACACCGGAATACTCATAACTTTTGACCCGGCTCAATGCTATGAGGTTCTCGGTGCTGTCATAACTAGTAACCTCTATGACGCTCTTGGTGAGATAGTGGTGAAGAACGGACAGTTCACCGTTGAACCAGCAGTCGCTGAAAGTTGGGAAGTCAAAGAAGATGGGAAAACGTGGATATTCCATATAAGAAAGGGAATCAAATTCTACAACGGGGATCCCTTGACCGCTGAAGATGTTGTTTTCTCTTTGAAGAGAGTCTTGAAACTTAGAAAACCACCCGTTTGGCTCTTCGAAGATGTACTTGGCCTGACAGAAGATTCTATCGAAAAGATCGATGATTACACGGTAAAAATCGTTGTATCGAGAAAGTTGGCCCCCAACATTGTTCTATCGGTCCTGTCTGGTTCTTGGGGAAGTATTGTCAACAAGAAAGAGGTGCTAAAGCACGAAAAAGATGGGGATTTAGGGAATGCTTGGTTAACGGACCATTCAGCTGGATCTGGGCCATACTATTTGAAGGTTTGGAAGAGAAACGAAATGGTTGTTCTCGAGGCTAACAAGTATTACTGGAGAGGAGAACCTCCTATAAAGAGAGTCATATTCAAAGATATACCAGAAGAGAATACTCAATACCTCATGATTCAGAAAGGAGATATAGACATAGCTTGGAACCTCACAGCGGAACAAGCTCTCGATATAAAAGAAGGTAAGGTACCGGGAGTCAGGCTCGTTTCAATACCAGCTCAGCAACAAGAATATGTTGCAGTGAACGTAGGTTGGGGACCATTTAAAGATCCTAGAGTCAGGAAAGCTATTAAACTCGCAATAGACTACGAAGCGATAATAAAAGAAGTTAGAAAGGGACTTGCTATAGATAACTTCACCTTCCTACCAATTGGTTACCTTGGATACAAACCATTGAAAGTAAAAAGAGATGTAGAAAAGGCTAAGAAACTACTCGCAGAAGCTGGATATCCAAACGGATTTGAAGTCACGATTCTAACTAACCCAACAGCGATCAGAAAAGCAGAAGCTGTCATAGTCCAATCCAATCTGGCAGAAATAGGTATAAAAGCTAACATTCAGCTCATGCAGGCTTCACAGATGTACACGAAGTACAGGCAGCAAGGGCATCAGATAATAGTTGCTGGATGGGGAGTAGACTTCCCAGATCCAGCAGCTCAAGCTGCACCGTTTGCAGATTACACCGCCCATCAGCTGGCCTGGAGGAACATGTGGTACGACGACTTTGCGTCCAAACTGACGAAAATGGCACTTGAAGAAATGGATCCAAAAGTAAGAGCTGTTATCTACAACATCCTCATAGATTACTGGTACGAGAACGGACCTTTCGCAATACTCTATCAACCTGTGCAATACTGGGCTGTCAGAGAAGAGGTCAAAGGTGCAGAGGAAGCGTTCGCACCTTATAACTTCAACTTCCTGATGGAGAAATTCCACAAATAAAAATTGACTTCGGAGGGGGCTTCCCCCTCCGTTTCAAGGAGAGGTAGGAATGAAGCTTTGGTATTTCATAATGAAAAGGCTCTTCTTAATGGTTATAGTACTCTTTGGGATATTAGTACTCGTTTTCTTCATAGCGAAGATAATACCTGCAGATCCTGTAGGGGCTCTGCTTGGGGGCAATGCTCCTCCAGAGCTCATTGATGAACTCAAGCACAAGTTGGGATTGGACAAACCCTTGATAATCCAGTTCGTCGATTATATAAAGGGAGCTCTTAAAGGAGATTTCGGGGTATCTCTCAAAACGAACAGACCGGTGATAGAGGATATAAAAGAATACTTTCCTGCCACCATGGAACTTGCGATATTTGCAATAATCATAGCTGTAGGAATAGGGATACCCCTGGGAATATTCTCGGCTGTGAAGCGTAACAGTGTTGTAGATCACTTTTCCAGGATATTTTCCATCCTTGGTGTTTCCATGCCAGTTTTTTGGACAGGATTGCTCCTTCTTTTACTTTTTTACTACAAGCTCGATTTGCTTCCTGGATCGGGGAGGTTGGAACTTTTTATCATACCCCCAGAACCCAAAACTGGTATGATAATTCTAGATGCTTTACTTGAAGGAAATTGGGAAGCATTTTGGGATGGCCTAAAACATATAATCCTTCCTGCTTTCGTTTTAGGATATGCATCCAGTGCTTCTATAGCGAGAATGACAAGAGCCAGTGTCCTCGATGTTTTAAGGCAAGACTACATAAGAACTGCGAAGGCGAAGGGTCTCCCGAAAAGGCTAGTCATATACAAACACGCTCTCAAGAATGCGTTGATCCCTGTTGTTACACTCATAGGTTTGAGGTTCGGTAGTCTCCTGGAAGGAGCGGTGCTAACAGAGACGATCTTTGGATGGCCCGGACTTGGTCGATACATCGTCAACGCACTTTTGGTTCTGGACTATCCGGCTATAATGGGAGGAACCGTCTTCATCGCTTTGATATATTCTCTGGCCAACTTGGTGGTAGATATAACCTATGCTGTCCTCGATCCTAGAATGAGAATTTGAGGTGATAGTGTGGAGTACCAGGAAAGTGAACGTATATCCAGATGGAGGCCGCTCATAGAAGATTTTAAACATACGATGTACTTATGGAGGAAAAACAAGCTGGCAATGGTAGGAACCGTCATAATACTGGGGTTCATAGTAGTTGCTATATTTGCACCTGTTTTGGCTCCTTACGACCCTTATCAACAGAACCTTCATAACAGATTAGCACCTCCGAGTAGAGAGCATCTTCTTGGAACGGATCAGTTCGGAAGAGACGTTTTAAGCAGGATAATATGGGGTACCAGGATTGAATTGAAGATAATTCTGCTCGTGACGGCGATAAGTACGACTATAGGCACCATCATAGGTTTGATATCAGGATACTTTGGAGGAGTCATCGATGAAATTCTGATGAGGATAACCGATATGTTCCTCGCGTTTCCGAGTTTGGTTCTAGCTATGGCTTTTGCTGCAGCACTTGGTCCCTCGCTAACAAACGCGATAATAGCGATATCTGTAGTTACTTGGACAGTGTATGCCAGATTGGTCAGAGCTGAGACCATGAAGATAAAGAATACTCTTTATATAGAGGCTATAAGAGCCCTCGGAGCTGGAACTTTCAGGATCTTGTTTCTTCACATTCTCCCAATGACTGTCTCACCGATCTTGGTTCAGATGACGCTTAGAATGGGAACGATTATTTTGACAGCAGCCGGACTAGGATTCCTAGGGCTTGGAGCCCAACCTCCTACTCCTGAATGGGGCGCCATGGTCAGTGATGGTAGACTGTACATGATGAATGCTTGGTGGATATCAACGTTTTCGGGTCTTGCAATAGCTCTCGTTGTTCTGGGGTTCAACCTTTTGGGCGATGGTATAAGGGATATTCTCGATCCGAGATTGAGGAGGTAGAGGATGAAGGGAGATCTTCTCACTGTCAGAAATCTTCGCGTGATCTTCCACACCTACAGGGGCATAATAAAAGCTCTAAACGGTGTGAACATTTGGATCAATAAGCAAGAGAGGTTGGGGCTGGTTGGTGAAACGGGATGTGGAAAGTCCGTCACGTCTCTTTCGATAATGAGGTTGATAGAAGAGCCAGGGGAAATAATCAATGGTGAGATCATATTCGATGGTAAGGATCTTCTGAAACTCTCTGAAAGCGAGATGATGAAGATAAGGGGAAAGGAAATATCGATGATATTTCAGGAGCCCATATCCGCTTTGAATCCTGTTTTCAAAGTGGGCTACCAGATAGCAGAAGCCATCGCTCATGCTGAAAACGTATCTATAAAGGATGCATATGGGAAAGTTAAAGACGCTCTCGAAATGGTGGGGTTGGATTGGAAAAGAACGATGAATCTCTATCCAGATGAGCTTTCGGGAGGCATGGCTCAGAGGGTCATGATAGCCATGGCTCTTGTTACTAAGCCCAAGCTTTTGATAGCCGATGAACCAACATCCGCTTTGGATGTTACGATACAGGCTCAGATTCTGAAACTTTTGGATGAACTGATAAAGGAAATGGGAAGCGCGGTTATGATGATAACACACGATATGGGAGTTGCCGCTGAGTTCTGTGACAAGATAGCTGTTATGTATGCAGGAAATGTTGTAGAATACGCTAAAACAGAGGTGATCTTCGAAAATCCTCTTCATCCTTACACTAAAGGCCTTCTTAAAGCAGTCCCAAGAATTGGAAGAACAGAGGAGTTAGAAGGAGTTCCTGGAATGGTACCAGATCTTGTCGACCCGCCTCCTGGCTGTAGATTTCATCCACGATGCAGTGAAAGGTTGGATATATGCTCAAGCGAAAAACCAGAGCTCGTTGAAGTGGAAGAAGGGCATTTCGTTGCATGTCATCTGTTTCACGGAGGTGTAAGAGCTTGAACTTGATAGAAGTGAAGAATCTGAAGAAATATTTTCCGATAAGAAAAACTCCTTTTTCCAAGCCGATATACGTTAAAGCTGTGAACGATGTGACATTGAATATACCAAAAGGATCGATATTTGCAGTTGTTGGGGAATCTGGTTCTGGTAAGACAACTCTTGGCAGAACCATTTTGAAACTTCTAGATCCAACTTCAGGTAAGATATTCTTTTCAGGTCAAGACATAACGGATCTAAAACCCAAGGAAATGAGGGCAATAAGAAGGAAAATGCAGATCGTACCTCAGGATCCTTACAACTCCCTTCATCCCAGAAAACTCGTGAAAGATATTGTTGGTGAAGGCCTTAAGATACATTTTAAAATGAAGTCAAACGAAATATATGAGAGAGTCAGAGAGATTCTAGGGTACGTGGGTTTGAGGGAAGAACACATGTTCAGGTATCCTCATGAGTTCAGTGGTGGGCAGAGACAGAGGATTGCTATAGCAAGAGCACTTGTTCTAAAGCCTGAGTTTATTGTTCTCGATGAGCCCACATCTGCTCTTGATGTCTCCGTTCAGGCAAGGGTTCTTAAACTCCTAAAGGATCTGAAAAAGGAATTTTCATTGACGTATTTATTCATAACACACGACCTTGCTGTCGTCGATTACATGGCAGATAAATGTGCTGTAATGTACCTTGGAAAAGTTGTTGAGATAGGAAGTAAGGACGATATATTTTACAGAACGTCCCATCCTTACACACGTCTTTTGATGAACGCCGTGCCAAGTGTTGACCCAAAGAACAAGAAGGATAAAGTCATTCCCAAAGGAGAGATACCAAATCCTATCAATCCTCCAAGTGGGTGTCCCTTCCACCCAAGGTGTCCTTATGCCAAAAGCATTTGCAAAGAGAAAGAACCTGATATGATGGAAGTGAACGAAGGTCATTGGGTGAAATGCCACTTTCCTCTGTAAAAGGCAGGGTGAATGAATTGGAAAAGGTTCTAATAGTAGACTATGGATCTCAGTATACGCAGCTAATAGCGAGAAGAGTGAGAGAACTGGGGGTTTATTCGGAAATAGTGGCTTCAGATTCTACAATAAATCCAAACCTCTATAACCTAATCATACTTTCTGGAGGTCCAATGAGCGTTTATGAAAGAAACGCACCTTCCCTCCCAAGATGGTTTTATTCCTTCCAAGGTGGTGTCCTTGCCATATGCTACGGGATGCAGCTTCTTTCAAGAGAGCTAGGGGGCAGAGTCGTAAAAGGGGTTGGGGAATACGGAAGAACAAAGGTAAAAATTGTGAAGAGCGACCTTTTATTTGATGGATTGCCAGAAGAATTTCTAGTTTGGATGAGTCATGGTGACAGGGTAGAAGAACTACCTAAGGGTTTTCATGTAACGTCTAAGACAGAAAAAGGTGTCATAGCATCCGCCACCGACTACGAAAAGTACTGGCTTCTCCAATTCCATCCAGAGGTTCATCACACTGAGTATGGAAGGGAGATATTGAAGAACTTCTTGTTCAAAATAGGAAAACTCAAGGGAGATTGGCAGCTGGAAGATGTAGTCCGATCCAGAATAAATCTCATAAAAGACACAATAGGAAGTTCAAAGGCAATTATGGCGCTTTCGGGAGGTGTGGATTCTACCGTAGCAGGCGTTATGGTTCAAAAAGCTATAGGAAACAACTTCATAGGTGTTTTCGTTGATCATGGGCTTTTGAGAGAAGGGGAGAAGGAGGAGATAATTCATTTTCTGAGAGATAGAATGAAGATGAATATCGTTGTGGTAGATGCTAGAGAAAGATTTCTGGATGGATTGAAAGGAGTGGTGGATCCAGAAAGAAAGAGAAAGATCATAGGAGAGATCTTCATCAGGGTTTTTGAGGAGGTTGCAAAAAAATTCAAAGCAGAATTTCTCGTTCAAGGAACGATATATCCTGATGTTGTGGAGAGTGCAGGAAGTGGGAAAAACACATCGAGGATAAAAAGTCATCACAATGTAGGGGGGCTTCCAGAAAAAATGGGGCTGAAAATCGTTGAACCATTGCGGGATTTCTTCAAAGATGAGGTTAGAAAGATTGGGAAGATTTTGAATATACCGGATGAGATTCTAAAAAGACATCCATTCCCAGGGCCTGGTCTTGCCGTTAGAATAATAGGAGAAGTTACAGAAGAGCGCTTGAGAATCCTCAGAAAAGTCGACAGAATATTCCTTGAAACTCTGAAAGAGTGGAATTTGTATGACAAGGTATGGCAAGCCTTCGCAGTCCTTCTTCCTATAAGAAGTGTAGGTGTTAAAGGGGATAGAAGATCTTATGGGTACGTAGTTGCTTTGAGAGTTGTGGACAGCGTGGATGGCATGACAGCGGACTGGGTAAGACTACCCCATGATTTCCTAGATGAAGTCTCGAAAAGGATAACGGGGGAAGTTCCAGAGGTTTCCAGAGTTGTCTATGATGTCACCATGAAACCACCTGCGACCATAGAATGGGAGTGAGGTGGTTTCTATGAAAACCTTTGGTAAGGTGACCATAGCAGATATCGCAAAAAAAACTGGATTTTCTATAAAAACGGTCTCAAGGGTCATCAACAACTCTCCAAATGTTAAAGAGGAGACGAGAAAGAAGATATTGAAAGCTATCGAGGAATCCGGCTACAGTGTGAATCTGCTTGCAAAAGCTCTGAAAAAAGGAAAAACACAAACGGTGATAGTGTTCATGGATAAACACGGTGGAGAGTACTGGAGCTCCTGGCACAACATGATGATACGCGAGATAATCTCAGGCTTCAGAAGAGAAAACTACAAAATAATCGTCTCACCATCTTCAGGAAAAGGTGTTCTGGATGATGAAACCGATGGTTTCCTGTTCTTAAAAAGTGGCCTTGCAGATGGTGCTGTCATCTTCGACGTAATGAGAGAGGATATAAGGATAAAGTATCTCAGGGAGAACAAGATACCTTTTGTGATCGTTGGGAAGGATCTCGATCACGATGATACAAACTATGTGGATCTTGATAACTACATGGTGGGATACATGGGAGGAGAGTATCTCATAAAAAAAGGAAAGAAAAGGATAGTTTTCATGCTTGGAAGTAAAGATTTCAACGTTAACAGAGAAAGATCTAAAGGATTCGAGGATGTATGCAGAAAGTACGGAATCGAGTATGAGGTGATATTCGAACTTAAAGATCCAGAGGAGGTGTACAGAAAAGTTCAAGAAAAGCTAAAAGAACCCATAGATGCGTTCTTCATATCGGGAGATGAAAGAGCTATGGGAGCGTATAAGGCAATCTATGAAGCGGGCCTTAAAATACCTGAGGATGTGGCGATTCTTAGCATAGATAATCTGCCTTTCAGTGAGTATCTCCACCCTCCTTTGACAACGATCGATCAGAGAGTGAAGGAATTTGCCGGCATCACTGTAAGGATACTCCTTGATGCTATGAGACAACAGAACCCAAAAGTGAAGAGAGTCATCATTCCACCAAGATTGATTGAAAGGGGTTCCGTGTGATGTCAGCAAAAATCGTCAGGGATGATTGCGTCCCAAGAGGTTTCAAAAGGAAAGAATACAAAGGATCTTTTCTATACTATCAATACGAGATGGAAGGAGTCTTTGTAGATGTCTCAAGAGAGAAAAGTGATTCAGGATACACTCGCTGAGAAACTGCTCGATAGGGGATTGGTATCGAAAAAAGATTTCGAAATCTACATTAAGTTCCTTAAGGAAATTTTCTCTGATTTGGAAAGTGTAGAGGATATGTCGGATGAAGAGGTTTTCGGATTGATTCACGACGTTAGAATGGAACATCTCAAAGAGAAGAATTTGAAAATACTGCGGAATGAAGTTAGAGACCGCTTTTTCAAAGAAAGTATATTTTCGCGGAAAAAGAACCACTTCAAAAGATCCTAAAGGATTTCTTCAAAGGTATGAAGGTAAAGATAGACAAAAAGGTCCTTCTCGAAGAGAAAATAAAAACTGAGGAGAAGGTGATGTTGACTCCCGGAAGTTTCCACATGGTGCCCTTCCTAATAAGGCTCATATTCAACTATCTCCTCGAAAACAACATAAAGGTTTCCATACTCTTGAAAGAGAGAAGAATTCTGGATGAGCCGACCCCTGAAGATCTTGACTTTTTGCTTACCAAATTGAAACTCAAATCTGAAGGAATGAACGTTCTCACTTACGACTTCCATGGAGCTGGTTTGGATCTTAGAAAGGTGAATTTTCAAGAAGATCCAAGAAATTTCGTGGTCATAGGGTTTGGAGAACGCAGTATGTTCTCCCTACACGGTGCTCTCTTCGATTATTTCATCGTATCAACTATTGAAAGTCCTAAAGCCATGAGATACACAAATCTCCTCGAGCATGAGGGTAAAACAGGAATTGTGGGTTACGTTCCAGGTGGAACATTCCCAGCTGTTAGATGGCAAGGGAACGAAAGACCTATGATGAGTCTCTATTACTTTGACAGGATACTGGACACGCTAGGGAAGGTTGAAGAATTATCAAGCAAGGAAAAGATCCATAAAATAGCCCCTTGGATATACTTGAATTACTATTCGTATGAATTTGAAGATTTAAGGAACATCTTTACTTTCAAAAACTTGGAAAGTTTCAAGAGGAACTTATACTTGGGGGGTTCTATAGATTCCCAGAATTCTCAAAAACAGATGAGTTTCTACATGAAGTCGATGAACCTCAAGATGGTGTCATATTCCATAGCATTCTGTTTAAAAAGACTGTGAACCTTTTTCCAGTTCTGGCAGAGGAGTTGAACAAAGACCTGATATCTCCAAGAGAGTACCCTTTAGATGAGAAGCACAAATTCTATTTCAATTTTCTCTACTTCTTCATGGATTTTTTGAGAGAGGAGTACAGCCGCTTGAGGAAAGATAGGCCATTAGAGCAGCTCAAAATAAGAAACTTCCTCATAGATTACAAGAAATTCCTAGGAAAGGAAACGTTCCCATTGTACAACAAAGCTTTCGTAGCGCAACTCGAGAATGGGAAAATCTTGTTCGGAAGAAGAAAGCTCTGGGGGGAAAGATAAGACTCAATGATTTTACCGTGGAATGGGATAAAGAGCAGGTGAATCCTAGAGAAGCAAAAAACCAAGAATTCGTTATATACTCCCCCATGTACATGAATGAAATCCTGTCGAAAGAGATGATAGATTTCAGCAACTTCAAATTGGAGGTTGGGAAAGATAGATTAAACGTTGTGATAGTGAACGATGAGGTCATATGCATCAAAGTTGGTGAGGTTCTCCTACCGTGTGTTGGTGTTGTTCTCTCCTTACGGAAAAAACATTCCAGATGTCTTGACTAGAGAATTGAATCTGTACTCAGTTGGAAATGGTTACTATGTTCCAAAAGAGCCTGTGAAAGTGATGTTAAAGGGAAAACCGATGGAAGTTGGAAAAGATGATTGGGATAAAGTCATATGAGCTTTTGGTGGAGGAACACTCCTTGTGAAAGGAGGAGAAAACTTAATGATCGATGAACGAAAAGCGAAAGTATCTTTCACGGTGGAAGGATGGTACCACCCGTTATCGATGCAAACGCAAGAGACACAAGTTCAAAAATGGGTGAGAGGGCCAGGAACTGTCATAGGACTCACAAAAAATGATGAATTCTTCGTTATGGTCTTCGACGGGAGATCAAGAGAAAACGCAGGAACCAGATTCGATGAGGTCGTTATCATTCTCGAAAAGGAGTTTGGAAGCCTCAAGTGGGTCATGAACTTAGATGGAGGCTCTTCTCCATGCCTTGGTCTGATATACAACGGAAAGTTCTTCGAACATAGCACACCATCCGTTTCAAAATACACATCTAAAGGCCTTGTAAGACCTGTGAATTTAACCACTTGATCATTCTTTAAATCTATATTGGAGTGCCTCCGCTACATGTTTGAATCTAACTCTTCCTGAACCTTCAAGGTCCGCTATCGTCCTCGATACCTTCAAAATTTTATCTATCACCCTACCTGACATGTTGTACCTTTTCACATACGCTTTCAATAGGTCTTCACTCCTGTCATCAAGGACAACGTGCTCTCTTATCATCCTGTGACTCATCCGGGAGTTCACCCTCACATTTGTCCCTTCAAATCTTTTCCTTTGAATTTCTCTTCCCAATATGATTCTGTCTCTGATCTTTTCACTCTTTTCTCCCTCAGGTTTTTTCATGAACTCTTCAAAACTCAATCTTGGAATTTCCACTAGTATATCGATCCTGTCAAGTATTGGTCCAGATATCTTCTTGTTGTAGCGTACGATATCGTACGGTGTACATGTACAGTTCGGTCCCCCTCCACACGGGCATGGATTCATGGCGGCAACGAGCATGAATTTTGCAGGAAACGTAACACTCATCTTAGCTCTCGATACCGTGACGACTCCATCCTCTAAGGGTTGTCTCAAGGCTTCAAGAACATCCTTTCTGAACTCTGGGAATTCATCCATGAAAAGTACTCCATTGTGAGCGAGTGAAACTTCTCCTGGTTTTGGAGAAGTCCCACCACCTATTATCGAGACAGGGGATGCTGTATGATGGGGAGCTCTGAAGGGCCTTTGAGTTATCAAACCATCTTCTAAAAAGCCCGCAACACTGTATATTTTCGTCACTTCCAATACCTCTCTTTCGCTCATTGGAGGGAATATCGTGGGTATCCTTCGGGCTAGCATGGTCTTACCTGAACCTGGTTCTCCCTTTAAAAGTATATTGTGCTCTCCACAGACGGCTATTTCTAACGCTCTTTTTGCAAATTCATGATTTTTAACATCTGCAAAGTCTACATCGTGTTCATTCAGGATTTCTCCAATCCCTCTGTACTTTATATTTTCTAACTTTCTAAAACCCTTGAGAAACTCCACTATTTCTCGCAAATTTTGAGCAGCAAATACTCTCAGCCCTTTCACAACTTCTGCTTCCCTTTTGTTATCTTTGGGTATGAAAATGATACCGTCGAAATCTGTTTCTGAAAGGTGAAGAAGAGTCGGTAGAACTCCTTTAACCCTCAAAATGTCTCCATTGAGGGACAATTCCCCCAGCGCGAAGAAAGATTCATCAAGATCTATCACCTTCAAAGAGGAAAGTACCCCTAAGGCTATAGGAAGATCAAGGCCTGATCCTTCCTTCTTCAGATCACCTGGAGAAAGATTCACAATGAACTTACCATGTGGAATCTGAAAACCGGAATTTTGAATGGCGCTCTTTACGCGTTTCCTACTTTCTTTTATAGCGGTGTCCCCAAGTCCTACTATGTCTATTTCGTTGAAAACACTTTTTCCATCAAAGTCCACTTCCACAGAAACATGAAAAACTTTCAAACCGTGATGCACCGCAGAAAGAAGTTTTGTGTAATTCAAAGTTCATCCCTCACTTTCTGTGCAATATTTCATCTACATATTCAAGCCAGAAATCTTTAAAGAACACAAGATATGGCACCGCCATGAGAACACCTAAGACTCCATAAAGTTCGCCGAATGCGATGATACTTATCAAAACGATGAACCAGTTGATATTCAGTTTGTCCCCCATCATCTTTGGTATGAAGATCCATGTTTCAAGCTGATTTGCAACGGTTAGAACTATCAGGACACCTATTATTCCCCAAAACCCTTTACTCGTGAAAGCTATGAAAAAGGCTGGAATTGAGACTATCACAACACCAAGATAAGGAATGAAATCGGTAAGGCCTGAAAGTATTCCAAGAAAGAGGGAATGCTTCATTCCCATGATTTTGAAACCGACACCAACGATTACACCAACTAGAAAGGCTGTTACGATCCTACTCGCTGTGAATTTCCTCAGATCTTCGTAGACGTTCTTTAAGAACTTCTTCGTCCTTGGCAAGGTTTCCCTAGGGAAGGCATGATCCACGATAGTTCCAAGTTTTGGGAGGATATACGAGATATACGAAGAAGCTATAAGAAGTAATATAGAAGCTGTGAGGGCATCCGGTATCTTTCCGACTATGTAAGACACCACCTTCTCGAAAGTATCACCAAGCCATATGCTCAATCTGTCAAGAAACGTTTCGAATATTTCCAGAGATTTTCCTTCAAGTCCTGGGAAGATCTCTTGAATCGGCTTGTTGGCTGTATTTATAACGAATTTGAAGATTTCTTTGCCTTCTGTGAATATGATGGGGAAAATACCGTATATCGAGTAACTGAGTATACCAAAGAAAGCCACACTGGATATCGCAACAGACAGGCCCCTTTTGATCTTGAAAAATTTCATCAGGATGGAACTCATCGCATCTATTATGAAAACGAAGAAAAAAGCCAGAGTTATGGCACCGACCGTTACAGGAAGTATCTTTAGGAATATGAAGTAAAGAAGAGCGTAGATTATGATAAATACGAAAGCTCTATCTTTTATCACTCCTCACTCCTTCTATGAGGATCGTAATCTTCCTCAAGCTTCTTCAAAGTGCTGATCAATTCGGATAAACCCTCCTTTACACTCACCTTGTGTAGCTTTCTGGAATACCTCACCTTCAATTCCACTTTATCTTCCTGAACGCTTTTTCCAACATTTATTCTTATTGGAAATCCGGCAAGATCCGCATCCTTGAATTTGACGCCAGGAGACACGTTTCTATCGTCTAAGACTACCTCTTCATTCATTTCGAGAAGTTTTTTGTATATCTCCTCTCCTGTTT
>Ga0180301_10000495_pt1 | contig 30258 bp, 27 predicted proteins | sample GuaBasSediGuay16_FD_121797 | JGI IMG/M metagenome (GOLD analysis project Ga0180301, IMG submission 121797) | Subseafloor sediment microbial communities from Guaymas Basin, Gulf of California, Mexico - Guay16, Core 4569-2, 12-15 cm | ecosystem: Environmental > Aquatic > Marine > Hydrothermal... | reverse complement strand
GTGCAACACGACAAATCCTTAAGAGCATTTTTCTTAAGGATTAGAAAGAGAAGAGGAACAAATATTGCAATAATAGCAACTTCAAGGAAGTTGCTTACAATAATTTATGCGATGTTGAAAAACAATTCAAAATATTATGATTTGCAAGTAGAAAGGCATCATAGGCGAGCCCGTTATCTTCCTAGGCCAATGCTTGTTTGAGTAAGCCTGTTCGTATATGATTGGGCCATGCCTTGCATACGACCTGCAATAATGGGAAGCTTAGCTATCCCGAATAGATGGATGTCGTAAAAGCCTTTGCAGATTGCAAATGAAAAATTCACCGCGAGGTTTCATAGATGAAGAAAACAATCGTTCTCTCACTTGGAGGGTCTTTAATAGTCCCAAGAGAAATAAACACAGACTTTCTTAAAAAATTTGTCTCATTTGTAAAGAAAACCAGCAGAAGAAATAAAATAATTATCGTTTGTGGTGGTGGCCACACTTGTCGTTATTACATCACAAAAGCCAACAAAATAGCAAAACTGTCAGAAATAAAAAAAGACAACATAGGGATAGCTGCTATAAAACTAAACGCTACCCTAATCCATTCTCTTTTACCAGATTCGAAATTAATCTTTCTAGAAAAAAGATCCAAAATAAGATTTAATAAAATTCTCATAACCGGCTTTCTCAAACACGGCAAAACATCTGATGCAGACGCAGTTTTGCTTGCTCACATCTATAAAACAAAAGAAGTAATCAATCTAACAAATGTAGACTTTGTCTATAACAAGGATCCAAGAAAATATAAAACAGCAAAACCTATAAAAAAATTATTGTGGAAAGATTATTTAAAGATTATTCCTAGTTTCAAAGCAGGCATTCATACACCATTTGGCCCAGTTGCCTCAAATCTAGCTCGTAAATACAAGATAAAGGTTGTAATTTTGAAAGGCACCGACATACCAAATCTGGAAAACTATCTTGCAAATAAGAAATTCCGCGGCACAATTATAAAATGAAAAAAGCAGATATAATTAAGAAAAATATTGAAATCACAAAAAAGCAAATAAAAAAGTCTGTGACACAAGATTTATTATTAGTTCAGTCAATCCATTCTATAGATGAAATCAACAAAGCAATAAATATACTTTTAAAACGTTTGCGTGAGTGGTATGAACTATATTTTCCCGAGTTTTCTAAATTAAAAGAAGATAATGAAACCTTTGTAGCAGAAGTTTCAACCTTCTCTAGATCAGATCTCATGAAAAAATCAAAAATCAGGACAACAATGGGTGCAGATCTTGAAACAGAGGACATCAATGCAATAAAATCACTAGCAGAAAAAATAAACAAACTTTATAAGCTTCGCGAATCACAACAGAACTATCTCGACAAGCTTGCTGCAAAAATAGTTCCAAAAACAACTGCAGTTGTAGGAAGCAACATAGCTGCAAGATTAATAGCTATTGCTGGTTGTATAAAGAATTTAGCAATGATGCCCGCTTCAACAATCCAAGTACTAGGAGCTGAGAAAGCTTTTTTCAGACATCTAAGAACAGGAACAAAAATGCCAAAGTACGGCATAATACTGCAACACCCTTTGTTTGAGAGAACACCCAAAAAAGAGCATGGAAAAATAGCAAGAAAATTAGCAAGCAAGATTAGTATCTCTATCAAGGAAGATTATTTTAAAAATGTCAAAAATGTTTGATATAATAACAGTTGGGTCAGCAACAATAGATTGCTTTGCAACAACAGAAAATAAATACGTAAAAAAGCACAGGTTCTGTTATCCCGAAGGTTCAAAGATTTTACTTAAAAAATTAATTTTCAACACAGGTGGCGGTGGCACTAATACAGCAGTCTCTTTAGCAAGGCTTGGTTTTAAAACAGCTTTTATAGGCAAGTTTGGAAGCAAACATAATGCGACCTTGATTCTTGATCAACTAAAAAAGGAATGTGTTTATTCTTTAGTGAAATGTGATAAGAATGATAGAACAGCATTCTCTATAATTTTGAATGCTGAACATGCTGATCGCGCCATACTTCTTTTTAAAGGTTCTAGCGATAAATTAAAGTACAAAGAGATACCAAAAAACAAACTTAAAACTCGTTATTTTTATTTCGCTTCAATGGATGGCCAATCTTTCAGAACAATGAAAAAGCTTGCCAATTTTGCTGAAACCAAAAAAATTCCTATTTGTTTTAACCCTAGTAGCTACATGATTAAAAAAGAAAATATCCTTCCAGTAGTAAAAAAATCAAAAATCCTTATCTTAAACTACAACGAGGCTAAGCTATTAACAAAAAAGAATAGAATAGAAGAACAGCTAAAAGTCTTAAAAAATCTTGGCCCAGAACTAGTCGTTATTACAGAAGGAAAAAAAGGCGCTAGTTGTTATAACGGAAAGAATAAGTATGTTCTAAAAATCACAAAAGAGTCAAATGTTGTCGAAACAACAGGAGCAGGAGACGCATTTGCTTCTGGATTTTTTGCAGGTGTAATAAAAAGGAAAGATATCCCATTTGCACTAAAGCTCGGTTTAGCAAACGCCTCTTCAATTCTAAAGCATTATGGTGCAAAAGAGAAACTTCTTAGTTGGAAAAAAGCTTTAAAAATAATCAATAAACTCCCTTGTAAAATAATCATAAAAAAACTATAGGGCACAAAAATGATTAATTATGATAGACGTTATATTGAAGAATTAAAGAAACAACTGCCTAAAAAACCTAAAAAAACACAAAATTATTTTTTTGAGAAATTTACGATTCTAGCAATATTGTTTATAATAATAGCAGGTGTTATCTGGCTCTTTTTTATCTAAATCCATACTTTCCCTTTAAAGGAACAAACCGAAAATAGCCATAAGTTTCTATCTGTAACTTGCTCCTTGTTTTTTTAAGTCTAACCATCTCCTGTGTATTATAGTTGCCAACTGGAGCAACAATAATACCAGACACTCTAAGCTGCTTTTCCCACGGTTTAGGTATATCTGGGCAAGCACACGTTGCAATTATTCTGTCATATGGAGCTTCTTCTTTATAGCCCAGACTCCCATCTGCCAACACAACCTTGACGTTTCTAATATTTGCTTTCTTCAGGTTTTTCTTTGCTTTTTCAACAAGGTCAACATGCACATCCACTGTTATAACTTCCCCTTCGTTACCAACTATTTGTGCTATCAAAGCGGAATTATAACCAGAACCAGAGCCAATCTCTAACACCTTTTGTCCTGGTTTAAGATCAAGCAATTCTAGCATAAAAACAATTGTGCTTGGCTGTGATATTGTCTGTTCACATCCAATTGGTAATGGATAGTCACCATAAGCTTGATCTTTCATTTCTTTTGGAATAAATTGCTCCCTTTTTATCTTTTTAAAAGCTTTTATTATCTCTTTATTATGTACAATACCTTCTGCTTCCCAACGTTCAATTAGTTTTTGTTTCATACAATTTAGATTCTTTCTATCTTTATAAAATTTTCATTTCCTTTTCACAAAATTTTATAAATAATAGTTAATTATTCTTAGCAAAGAGGTGATTTGTTGAAATACATCGCATGGTTTAAGGAACTTTCTAAAGATAGCATCTCTTTAGTTGGCGGAAAAGGCGCCAACCTGGGCGAGATGTATAATGCTGGCTTACCAATTCCCCCAGGCTTTGTTGTAACAGCTTCAGCTTATAAAGAGTTTATAGAAAAAACAAACATCAAGGATGAGATTCTAAACAGATTAAAAAATCTTGATACACAAAACACAGCAAAACTACAGGAGATTGCCAAAGAGATCCAGGATTTAATCATAAACACAGAGATGCTCCCTGAGCTTAAGGCAGAAATAATAGAAGCCTATGAAGCCCTTTCTTTAGGCAATAATGTACACCCGCAAGAGATGCTAGATAACAAAAAGGAAGAGTTTGTAGCTGTTAGATCATCAGCAACAGCCGAGGATCTGCCCAGTATATCTGAAGATGAACATGTATTAGTGCAAATAGATAACAATATAATATATAAAAAAATGAAAGAAGTTTATAACTTAGTAGGTAAAGGAAATGATTACAACATACTAATTCCTTCGTTATGTAACAATAAAATCAAATGGAGCAAAGTAAAGGAAATTTATAGACATAAAGCTAACAAAACCAAGCTGTATAAACTAATCACCGAAACTGGAAGAGAAATAACGATTTCTCCTAATCACACACTAATAGTATTGGACGAAACTTCTCTTGAACAGAGAGAAGTTGCGTCCGTTAATGAGCTAAAAGGCAACGAAAGAGTCCCAGTAGTAAATAAGCTACCTCTACCATCATCATTAAAGCAAAAAAAACTATCATTTCTAGACTATTTAACAGAAAATGATGTAGTTCTTGATGACGGATTAATCAAAATAAAGAATCCAAACAACAACTGGAAGATCCAAAATGGCCTTATTCCAGAATTAACAGTTGATTCTGGTTTTGCTTACTTCTTAGGTGTGTACGCTGCAGAAGGTTCTACATATAAAGATAACTGTATCACAATAACCAATAGCAGCAAAGAGGTTATGCAAAGAATAATAGAATTTTTTGCTAGTCTAAACTTGTATAAATCCCAAAATATAAACAGGGGGACATTAAGAATATACTGCAAATCTTTTGTACGGTTCTTACATAAAATCGCAGGTAAACCCAATAATAAAATAACAGGCAAAGGCAAGATTTGCAAAGTAAAAGAAGTGCCAAACTTCATTTTCGGTTGGAGTAAAGATTTGATAGGGCAATTCTTAAGAGGATGCTTTGACGGAGATGGTTATGTTTCTAAACAGACTATTGAATATTGTTCTACTTCAGAGATGTTGATAGGAGGAATTGTAAAACTATTAGAGATTTTAGGCATAGAATTCTACCTAGCTAAAAACAAAACCAACATTGTTATACCTTTAAGTCAAGCAAAGAAATTCGGAATATTAATTGGATTTAATAATAAATCTAAGCTTATGAGGCTCCAGAAGTTGATTAATAAATATAAGGAAATGAACACACATCCAAGATTTAAAAATTCTTGGAAGATATCAAAGCTATTAGCAAAAAAAATAAGAAAGGATATAGAGTTGAATCTTCCTAAAACAGAAGTTGAAGTTATCTTGTGCCCATCATGTAACATGAAGATAAACCAAACAAGCAGATATAGGGAAAGAGAGAGGTACTACTGCCACAAGTGCAAAAAGGCTTTTTATTCAGATCAGGTTAAAAAATCAAGAAAACTGTATTATGTTAATTACGATGAGAAAGGAAAGTTTACAAAAGGATCAACACCCTGGAATAAAGGTTTAGTAGCAAGTAAGACCTATAGTGTAGATAAACTTATATCTGTTTTAAATAAATATGGGACAAAAAATTTAGATATTTTTAACGACTCAGTTACTTGGGATAAAATAAAAAAAATAGAACCAATAAACTATGATGGGTGGGTATATGATTTTGTTGTACCTGAATCTCAAAATTTTGCAGCAGGCGTTGGAGGTATAGTTACTCACAATTCTGCAAGCTTTGCAGGCCAGCAAGCAACATTTCTAAATGTTCGCGGCAGGGAACAACTCATAAGGGCTGTCTCAGCATGCTGGGCATCCTTATTTACAGCAAGAGCTATCTATTATCGCGTCAGAAATAAGTTCGATCATTCTAAGGTCTATATAGCCGTTGTTATTCAAAAAATGGTAGACAGCGATATGTCAGGAGTGATGTTCTCTGTGAATCCTGCTACAAACGATCCGAATACAGTCATTGTGGAAGCAGTTTATGGACTAGGAGAAGCGATAGTCTCTGGTGCAGTCAACCCAGATCATTACGAAGTCAATAAAGAAACAAATGAGATAACAAACATAACAGTAAGAGAACAAGAATGGGGTTTTTTTCGTAATCCAGAAACAGGTAAGACAGAGAAACGTCCTATAACAGATCCTGACAAAAGCAGCCAAGTGATCAACAATAAACAGATCAAAGAGCTTGCAAGATACGCTTGCAAGATCGAAGAACACTATAACAAGGCTCAGGATATTGAATGGGCAATTGAAAAGGGAAACATCTATATCGTACAATCAAGGGCCGTTACAACATTGAAAAAAGAAGTAAAAGCAGTGGAAGAGCTAAAGGGCGAAGTTATTCTAACAGGTCAAGTGGCATCCCGCGGTCTAGCAACAGGTCCTATTAAAATCATCTATTCTCTTAGCGAATTGAGCAAGATTCAACCAGGTGATGTAATGGTTACAAGGATGACAACGCCTGACATGGTTCCTGCAATGGAAAAAGCAGCTGCAATAATAACTGATGAGGGAGGAGCAACGTGTTTTCCATCTTATACAAAAGTACTAACATCCAATGGTATTAAAGAGATAAGCCAAATTTACAAATCACTACAGAAAGATGAAGAGGTTAAAGTTCTTACCCTCAACAATCATTTAAAACCAGAATGGAAAGATGTTATTGCTTCACATAAACGCATAGCCCAAATCATAAGAATTTCAGTGTCCCAAACAGGTAGGAGTTCTACAAATACCCTAGATTTAACCCAGGATCATAAGATGATGTTATTCGAAAATAGAATGTTATGTAAAAAGCCAATTAATGAAGTTTTAGATAAAAATTTAGCTATCTCTACTATCGACAAAATACCTGATATCGTTAAATCAAATGAAAAAGAAAATAAACTATCATATTTGATTGGAGCGATCTATACAGATGGCCATATTCAGTTAAATAGACGTCGTGGTAGAATTGCTTTTGTCCAGAAAAATACAGAGCAAAAAAGAAAATTTATAAACCAAGTAGTTAAAAATTTTAAGGATTTGTTCAATTATGATTTAAAAGTTCGGACTAGAAATAATACTTCTATCATAAGGGGACATAGATTTACTAGCATTGCAAATGCTGCGAACGCTTACACCTATTCTTTGAAATCACCTTCACAGATTCTATTAGAAAAGTATGAAAATTTAATACCTTGGATAATGGAGACTGATGAAGAGAATATTTGTGCATTTTTATCAGGAGTAATAGACGGAGACGGCAGTTTTCACAAAAAACACGGAAATAGAGTTCATATTTATACCTCAGACGAAATTTTGATTCAAGCCATAGTTTTAGGGTGTTTACGGTTAGGTATACAGCCTGTGATAAATGATAATAGACTAAAATGTAAAAATATCCAAATAACAGAGAAAATAGAAAAAGTGTTAAAACACAGTCAGCGATTTAAGCCAACTAATAAGACTAAGGCTATTGGTGTCAAGTTGTTTTCAGCGAAGCAATTACTCTCTGATATAATAAATGACGTAAATGTGAAAGGCAAAATAAGACCATATGTGGATAATAATTTGTTAATTAATAATAAAATCCTTGAGCGTATCAGCAAATTAGCTAAATACAAAGATGGTGTAAAATTACGTCAAATAGCTAGTTCTCCTCTTAGAATGAAAAGGGTAAGCCAAGTAGATTCTCTGCCTGAAACAGAAGTTTATAATTTAACAGTTGAGGATAATCATAATTTTGTAGTCTTTACTAGAAATTTAACTCCTGTATGGGTAGCTAACTGCCATGCAGCAATAGTTTCTAGAGAGATGGGCACTCCGTGTATTGTTGGCACAGTAAAAGCCACCAAGCTGTTAAAAGAGGGCGAAATAGTAACAGTTGATGCAACCCATGGAAAAATCTACAAAGGAAAGGTAATCGAAGAAAAAAAAGTTGAGATTAAAGAAGCAGAACCATCAAGAACAAAAACAAAAATTAAGTTAATAATGGACCTTCCAAAATTTGCAGAACGCGCTGCTGCTACAGGAGCAGATGGTGTTGGCCTAGTGCGTTTAGAAATAATGATTGCCCAATCAGGCGTTCACCCCGCTTACTATCTTAAAGACGGTAACTTTGAACCCTACATCCAGATGCTAGTAGATGGAATAGGAAAAATAGCCCGTGCATTTAAGGATAAACCAGTCTGGGTAAGAACTAGTGATATGCGTACAGACGAGTATCGTAACCTTAAAGGCGCTGAAAATGAACCCAAAGAAACTGACCCGATGATTGGCTGGCATGCTATTAGGCGCGCATTAGATCAACCAGAAATTCTAAAGGCAGAGTTCACTGCAATAAAACGGCTGCATGATGTAGGCCTTAAAAATGTTGGCGTGATGATACCATTTCTTATTACAACAGAAGAACTCAAGAAAGCAAAGGCCATAATGCGTTCTTGTGGTTTAGAGCCTATTAAAGATGTCGATTTTGGTGTCATGATAGAAACTCCAGCTTCGTGCTGGATAATTGAAGATATCTGCAATGAAGGTATAAGCTTTATTTCTTTTGGCACAAATGATCTAACTCAGTTAACTCTAGGAGTAGACAGGAACAATGAACGCATCCAAAAACTATTCAATGAGCTCCATCCAGCTATCCTAAGCGAGATAGCTCTAGTTATCAAAACATGCAAGAAGCACGGTGTTCAAACCTCTATTTGTGGCCAAGCTGGCTCTCGCCCTGAAATGGCCCGTTTCTTGGTAAAGCAAGGAATAGATTCTATCTCTGTTAATATCGACGCTCTTGATGAGATAAGAAAAGCAGTGTCTGTTGCAGAAAAACAATAGTAAAGTATATAAATATCTTAGCCATAAGAACATAAAAAAGAGGTAAACTGATGTCCAAGGTAACCGTATTCGAAGTAAAAAACTTGGTTAAACAATTTGGTCAAAAGATTGTTCTAGATGGTGTCTCTTTTAAAGTTGAAAAAGGAGATATATTTGGAGTTATAGGTATGTCAGGTAGTGGCAAAACTACCCTCCTAAACACCATGATTGGTTTTCTTGATCCAGATGAAGGCGAGGTTTTTTATAGGCCGATACGTGCCTTAGATAATACTACAGAATCTTTAAAATTAGTTCACAAAAACAAACATGAAGTAGAGACCGTCTTTGGCTTTGCTTCTCAGGATCCAAGTTTTTATTTACAACTAACAATAATAGAGAACCTTAGACATTTTGGTAGCCTTTATGGTATGAGTAAAAAAATCCTTAATAGTAACATAGAAAAATTACTAAAACTAACAGGCTTAGAAGATGCAAAGAAGACTATCGCAAGATCCCTCTCAGGAGGAATGCAAAAACGCTTAGACATAGCTTGTGCTCTAGTACATTCACCCCAAGTTTTAATTCTAGACGAACCTACTGCAGATTTGGATCCTATACTAAGGAAGCAGATGTGGGAGCTAATAAGACAGATAAACGAGCGAGGCACAACCATATTACTCTCGTCTCATTTCTTGTCAGAATTAGAAGGCCTTTGCACTAAAATTGCTATCTTACATAACGGAAAAATTTTAGAGGTCGGTTCGCCAAATGAGCTGAAATACCTTTATTCTAAAAATGAAGAGATTAATTTAGAAACAGCCCCTGGTCGTTATAAAAAAATAATAGAGAAATTAAAGAAATCGTCTGATGTTAAAATTGATAAAGTGATTGATAAAGGTCATAAAATCATCATATACACACCAAAGTCAGAACAAGCACTTCATAGAATCTTACACATAATGGAGCAAATGAACGAAAAATTATTAGATGTTAGAGTTAACAAGCCAAGCTTAAATGAAATATTCGAGTCCTTAGTTGAAAATGATTAATCTGTTTAAAATAATAAAAAAGAACTTTAAGATTTTATTACGTTCAAAAACATCTGCTCTAATAGTTATTTTTGGGCCGTTATTAATCATCTTTCTTATGGGCCTCGCTTTTAACAATGCCAATCCATTTAGCATTAAGATTGGAATTTATTCAGAGTCATACTCAAACCAAACAGAAGAATTCTTAGAGGCATTTAGAGCAGAAAATGTAAATATAGTTAAATTTACAGATATAGAAGATTGTATTGAGAAAATCCGCGACAATGATATACATGCTTGTGTGGAATTACCTGCAACATTAGAAGTAAGCAACGAGAGAAAAGTTGAGCTAATCTATCATGTAGACTCTTCTAATTTAATTTTAGTTGATACCATTGGTAATCTTATATCTAAGACAATTATGAATAAGTCAAGTCAACAAAGTATATCCTTAACAAATATACTATTATCAAAGCTAGAAGAAACAAAATCTACAATAGATGCACAAAACGCACAGTTATCATCCTTAATAGAGTCAAATAACCAACTTAAAGTAGACCTAGGAAAGGTAATTACAAATCTAAAATCAATCAACACAGAATTTGATCCAAACGCATACAACCTTTCACAGATAAAAGAGAAATCTCAATCCTTGACAAAAGCTGCTGACAGTGTCGTTGAAGACACTTTAGATATGATAGAGCAACTTGAAGATGATGTTGATGATTTCTGTCTTAATGCATCAGAAGAGCAAGCCTTATTAGACGATCTAAATGACACGAGAACAGTAGTTCTAGTTCTTCAGACAGAACTCTCTAACAATAATGGAAGTTCTCTCTCTCGGCTGGTTAATAACCTAAATACAGGATTAAATGTTGTGCAATCGCAATTTAATAACATTGAAAATACAAGAACAGAAGCAATATCCAGTTTAAACAAGACAATTGATAGCATTAGCTCAATAAACAACAAGATATCAGACATTCAGAAAAAATTAACCAACTTAAAAGAGTCTATAGGTCAAATAAAAATTACCAGAGCAGATGTTATTGTTAGTCCGTTCACCACAAAAGTAAATCAGATTGCCGCTAAGGAGACCTATCTAAAAAAGAAGATGCCCTCTATAATAATACTTGTTGTTATGTTCATAGGAATCCTATTAGCAACAACATTGGTGATGATAGAAAAGAAATCACCAGCACATTTCCGAAACTACATTGTTCCAACTCGCGACATAACTTTTATAATAGCAACTTATTTAACTAGCCTTATAATCATAGCTTTGCAACTAGCCATAATTTTAGGCGTTTCTGTTACAGTATTCAAGCTTAATTTTCTGAATAATTGGATAAACATCTGTCTTATTTTATTCGTTACTACATCTTTGTTTATCTTTCTAGGAATGCTTATTGGTTACTTGTTTAAATCAGAGGAAACCTCTGTGCTAGCAGCAATATCTGTTGGCAGTTTGTTATTCTTATTGTCAGACCTATTAATTCCAATTGAGTCTATGCCTTTGTATTTATACAATTTTGTTAAATCTTACAACCCGTTTATAATTGGTAGTGAGCTATTAAAGAAATCTATCATTTTCATACCTCCAACACCATTAAAGAACATGTTAAATGACGTTTTACTGTTAGTAATATATGCAACAGTTTCCTTGATTTTGGTAATAATAGCGCATAAACTTATTCGTGCTAACTACCTAGGGAAATTAATGATCAGGCGCGCCATCAGGATAAGAAGAATGAAGAAGGTCACAAAAAAAGAAAAGGAACAGTTAAAGAAAGCACAAAAAGAGATAAAGAAAGAAAATACTAAGAAGATGGATGGCAGGACAAAGGCAGGCAAGAAGGCCAAGGCAGAGAAAGCTATCAGCGAATACGAGAAGCATGCTGCTGGTGTTTATTTGAAGATGAAGTGATTTTAATGTTCTTTTTGAAATTTCGATATAGAAAAAAATTATTAAAAAAGTTTTATGACTTCTCGATTATTTAAAAACAGACAATTTATAAAAAGTTGTTAGTTATTGTTAGTTACTCTTGCCAAAGTATTTCAACTATAGCAGGCCAGGGAATCGAACCCTGCCGCTTCTATGAAGCGTCACCAAGTTATGCCCTGCTAATTTGATTTTAAAAATGACTTAGAGATGCTCCGAGGAGTAATGACCATGAGTTTTCACTCACAGTCCCTCCTCTTTCTAGATCATCTACAACTTTGTGAATGGAGGAAAACAGGCAGGGAGAATTCTTCACTTTTACTTCTTTTTCCCCCAGCCTAATAAAAGCAACTTCTTCATCAGACTTTATCCAGAGGATGCCAAACTCATTGCTGCTTACCCCCAGAGTAGCAGTAGCAGAAGTCCTGGAGAGGTGGACCATTGTAGAACTATTTAGACAGTCCACCACAACATTTTCATCTAGTGTCCAGAACCATTCTTCTTTGTCCTCGCAAGAATAGGCTGTGCCTATCTCGCCACCCAGACTTTCCTGCCATGATATAACCGGTACGCGATTTACGCGTACCTCCTCTGGAATCATAGAGTAATTAACCTTCTGGTTAATAATTACCGAACACAACATAATGACAAAAAAATTCTTCATAATTTGCCTCCTTTTTATAGAAATACAAATATATAAAACCCTAGCAAGAGGGTTATTAAGAAAACTTTAAACTACCTAAAACTAATGGTTTTCCATCTAGATATGTTATTCCTATTCAAGTTTCTTTATTATTTGCTCGATTTTCTCGTAGCAAATTTGCAAGATTTGTTTCCTTCTGGAAACATAGCATGAGTTTTTACTCACAGTCCCTCTTTTCGATTAGGGAAAGATGTAAAAACCCAAATAACAACCTTTGATAATAGTAATAATGTTAACTTAAATATTATATAAACTTTTCGTTTTTTTGACCACTTAAGAGTGGCTACTAAACCAAACGCTATTTAAATGTATTTTAACACGACTTAAAGATTTACAATTTATCGACGATAAGCTATATTTAAAAAACAACTAATCTAATGGTGCCTAATCTCACTTTTGTAACATCTCAACTCTGTGTAAAAGCATTATTTTAGATTAACATTTTAGATACATTTTAGGCATAACAAATAGCTATATATACATCCTTCACAAACCTGCTATTTAGTCAAACAACAAAAATTCAGCAGAACTAAGGCTTAAAATGGCAAAAATCAAGCATTTCATAGTGGCTATTACAGGGACACCCTGTACAGGCAAGTCAACACTAGCTAGGGAACTCTCACTTTTGCTACATGCAAAACATATAGATGTGACAAAATTTATCAAGAAAAGCCGATTACATGAGGGTTATGATAGCGCTAAAAAGGCCTATATAGTGGACCCAAAAGCACTAAATAGGGCCCTTTCGGGCTATATAGAGTCCCAAAAAAGAGGCATTTTTATTGTAGATAGTCATCTTTCTCACTATTTGTCTAGTAAAAAAGTGAGTTTATGTATAGTCACGACCTGTCATTTAAAAATTCTTTATAAACGCCTAAAGAAAAGAGGATATTCCCTGCCTAAAATCCAAGAAAACATGGATTCTGAGGTTATGCAGGTCTGTTTAAATGAGGCAAAGGAGCTTGGCCATAATGTTTTAGTAACAGATCTCACAAAAAATGTCAAAAATACAGCTAAGATACTGGCAAGCTACATTAAATCTCTACTCTGAATGTTTTTTGTCCTTTTCATGTGTCCTTGAGATGTCCCGACTTGTCCTCTTTTTATGTCCTTTTGTCCTTTATTTTAGGGACATGTCCTTATGTCCTCTGGGACAGACATCACCTTCCAGAAAGTTCGATCTTTAAATCCCTGTCAATGTAGAATCCTTTCTCTCTGATACCTATTGGTTTGTCTTTTATCTCTATTCCTTTATCCCTTATTTCATAGATTAGATTGCGAATGCTCTTCGGTTTTTTCTGTAATCTTTTAGAAATCTCATCATAGCTAAGGGGTCTGTCAGAATGGTAAAACAACTGCAATAACTCCATCTGAGCGCCAGTCAGATCGCTTTTTTTAGCCACTAAATGTGTGTCCTTTACGTGTCCTTTAATGTCCCCTATTTGTCCCCTAAATGTCCTTGATGTGTCCTTTATTTGTCCTTGACTTGTCCTCTGTCTAGGGATGCTGGCTGATTCTAGCTGTTCAATCCTAGACAATACATACTGAATCATCATCTTTTGCTCGCCTAGTTCCCTATTAAATTGAGAATGTTCATGATCATTTAATTCATCCTTATGCTTAAGATAGTTGATCCAAGAATAAATATGATGAATGTCAGATTTCACGCGCTCAAAAGCATTTTTTATATATCGGTCAATCCTTTCCCAGGTCTCCCTCTTTTTAAAAATCCTTAGCATAATAATAAAATTAAGGGCCCCTTAATAAACCTTTTGTTAGCGATTTATGAAGGAAAAGTGAGACTTATGCAGGGGCGTAAATCCCTCAAAATAGGGTGTTTTTCAGCCCATATAAATCAAAATTATCTTTTTCATGGTTTTCCCTGCTTTTTCTCATTTATTACTCTAATTTTAGAGTTTATCTACTAAGGTTTTTGCTATAGTAAAAGTGAGACTTAAAATAGGAAGCTTTATTAAGGAACGCAAGAGGAACTTTTAAAGGTGTTCAAGAATGAAAAAACAACGAGGAAAGAGGCTTTTAGTCTGAAGAAGTGAGCTCAGATGATAAATATGCTGATTCAGAGGCTCAAACAGGCTTTTTAAGGCCAAATGCATAATGGTGCTAAAATGAAGGTAATAATAATGGCAGCAGGTAAAGGCACAAGAATGCTCCCTTTAACAGAGAATACCCCAAAAGTATTAATTGATATAGACGGTAAACCCTTTCTTTACTACGTTATTCAGAACCTCAAAAAAGCCGGTTTTGAAGGCATTGCAATCATCGCTGGCTACAAAAAGGAGAAGATAAACGAGTTCCTTGATAAGTATGCAATTAAAGCAGAAGTGATTATTCAAGATGAGCAGCTTGGTACAGGTCATGCTGTTAAGCTTGCTCGTGATTTTGCAGGCAATGAGAACTTTGTTGTCCTTGGCGGGGATAATCTTTTCTCTGTAGCAGACCTTGAGCAGCTAAAAAAGCCGGATTATTACAACTATGTTATTGGCATGCGCCACAAGAATCCTGAACACTATGGTGTCCTTTTAACAGACGGTGTTTTTCTCAAAAAGATCGTCGAAAAACCACAAAGATTTGTAGGCGATTTAATCAACATTGGCTTGTATAAATTCACTCCAGAGATCTTTAAAGCATTAGATCAGATCAAGCTTTCAGAGCGTGGCGAGTATGAGCTAACAGATGCTATCACACTTTTGGCTGAGAAAGGCCAGGTTAAGGTGTTGAAGCTGAAGGACTATTGGCTGGATTTTGGCTGTAAGGATGATATTCCACATGTAGAACGCTTCATTAAATTGCAGAAAAAACAAGGCAAATTCTAGTTAGTAACGTAGGGTGGTTAGGCACCAGCTTGGCGCTATATAGGAGATCTGCATTTATCGACGAGAAAATGTTAATTAATTTTTACAGAAATCTTTTCAAAATCACTCTTTCTCTTCTATATATTCTTCATACTCTGGTTCTTCCTGCATTGTAACATAATTCAGCTTTCCAATTTTATCAAACAACGCTAGAAACACATCCTGGTCAACAACCAAGCCAGCTTCAACTAAGTTATTAGCCAACTTTTGTCCAATCTCTCTCTCACTGCCTTCACCTTTGAAGTTCAAAAGTCCTTTCATTGTTGTATTACAAAGAAAGCCCTCATTCATTCGAAGCACACACTCCTTTTCTTTATCATTAAACACTTTCTTATACTTCAGATCGACCATCAGTCCGTCCTTAACATATTTATACTTTGAATACTTCTTTCTAACAAAGCCATGATTCAACAACTCTTTTAGAATAAGATCTTTTATAATCATGTAATAATCAGTCTCGCTTAGATATTTGTCCAGATCTTTCTTAACAACATGCATAAAGTTTAGATCTTTTTCTTTATCAACAGTATAAACCCTGCCTAAATATTTGCCTACCTTCTGTCTACTAGCCTTCTTTCTTTTGCGCCAGATGTTCTCAACCTTATAGGCATATTCTTTGCCTTTAATTATTTTAGTGCGAATAAACATAGTATTGACTATATCTACTCTATTTAAATAAATTATGGAAAAAGAAAGAAAAATTAATCTCTTGCAGATGCAGCTGTAAGTTCCATCCAACTATCAATGATAGAGCTCTTCATAGTACTCAATAATCTCATTTCTTATTCTTTTCGAAGGTTGTATTCCTGTTATCTCAACTAATCGATCAATTACAGAGGCTCCATCTACCCTTACTAGAGCCGGTATAAGTGACCAGTACATAATATCTAAGCTTTTTTTATCAAGCTTCACTTTTCTCCTTGATAGTTTGTGTAATGCAGCTAAATTTTCAATATCATCTATAAATGCAGCTTGCACGTGAGACCTAGCGTCAGCATAAAATCCTCTAGAATCATAATAGTCATCATATCTATCTGAAACATTTTTGTATTCAGATGATTCTATACTTTCTCTATACTCCTCATAATATATAGCTATTTTTTGTTTATACTTCAGATTAAATTTAGCTATTAATAGTTGATATAATTCCTTAGACAATTTGATTTTATATCCTAGTTCATAAAAGATTGCATAGGCTCTCAAATCAAGTTTAGGAGTTCTTTTTTCCCAATGACATGATGCATATGATGTATCGATACTAATATGTATATCATGTTCTAATGTATCTTGGATATATTTACTTTTTAGTCTAAGACCTAACCTTTCAAATAACTCTACGATTTCTTCAGGTTCTGGTTTATGTTCTTCATCCATTGACATGAGGCTGCCGAACATATCTTCTACATATTCATCAATCTTTCTGCTGGGTTTAAGTCCTGCCTTACTTAATAAAGCCAAATGTTCTACATCTGGACTAACCCCTACAAGAAAGTATTCAAAAAGTTCATCTATTGTATTTTGTGTTGGTCTTAAACCTAGCTTATTTAAAGTAAATAATGTTTGAAAAAAACGATCTGGATCAACCCTATAATTCCATTTTGAAAGCAGGTCTTCAGCAGTCTTTTTTAATTTTCTATTCCTAGAAAAATGTTTGTCTGATAATAAAGAGTAATTTTCTAGTGTTCTAATTCTTTCCCAAAATTTTCCACTACCACGCAGACCTTCAATTAGTTCACACAATTCATCAATATTGATATTACTATTGATTTCTTCAAATATTTTATCACTAAGGTCTGGTGCACTCTTTAACTTTAGTAAAGTAGCAATATATCCTTGTCTTCTAACAACTGCTTTCAATTGATTGTATTTTAATATGATTTTTTCTATCGAATCCATTTTATATCAGTTGTGTGAGTGTTTTAAATAGTTTATGTGATAAAAATGCTTAAAATAAGCGTAAATTTTATAATATATACCAATATTTGCTTATTTATGACTGAAATAACAAAACTAGACCATAAGAATAAGAAGATTATCAAAGCTCTGTTTAAAAATGGTAGGATGACTGTTACAGAAATCGCAAAGAAAACAAAGCTAAAGAGAGACAGTATTGCCAGGAGAATTAAAAAAATGCAAACGCAAGGGATATTAAAATTGATCCCCTTTATTAATCCAAAATTAATTGGTCTTCCAAATTTTGCGCTTATTTTGTTTGAGGTTAAAATAAATCCTATTGAAGATAGAACAAAGTTTATAACAATGATGAAAGGAAACAAATATATTTTTCATTTTTCTAAAATTATTGGCAAATATGATTTTTATAGTGTTATAGCATATAGAGATACTAAACATCTAAATGAATTGATTGAAACAATCAAGAGATATGTCGAAGGATTTATTGAAAATCTAGAAGTCTTCCAAATAGCAGAAGAATATAAAATAGAAAACATGTCAGAATTATTATAGGAAGATTTTAAGAAAGAAATAAAACTTGAGATGATATATAACTATGATTCAAAAGATTTTAGCAAATTAAGAGAAAAAATGCCTTAACAAATACATTACATGAAAAAAGATATGATAATGCCGTCTGGGTTGACATATAGTAAAGTCCTGCTGCATCCCTTATCAAAAACACTGCCAAGTCATATAGAAAATATTTGGTACTTTGACAGCAATCAACCAAAACCTAAATAAAACAAACAAATAATCTGTATACAATGAAACAAGAACTGCCTGCATTAGAACTTCATTACATAATAAAAGAACTTCAAATTCTAATAGGTGCAAAAGTCGATCAAATCTATCAACCAGATAAAAAGGATATCTATATCCAATTCCATAAAACAGGTGCAGGAAGATTAATCCTAAGAATAACACCAAACTTCGTATATTTAAGTAGTGCAAAACAAAGCTCACCACAACCACCTGGCTTCTGTAGATTCCTTAGGAAATATCTCAAAAATGCTAGAGTAAATGAAATCAAACAAATAGACTTTGAAAGAATAATCCAAATTACCTTTTCAACAAAAGAAAAGAACTACATCATGATCATAGAATTAATCCCGCCAGGTAATGTAATTCTGTGCGAAACCGATTTCACGATTCGTTCTCCACTAGAAACACAATCATGGAAAGACCGTACAATTCGTGGCGGTATTCGATACAGTTACCCTAAATTAAAATGCAATACCCTAACATTAACAAAGGATAAACTAGAACAAATAATAAAAGAGAGCAAGAGGGACTCAATTGTAAAAACGTTAGCAATAGACCTCGCGTTAGGCGGAACTTATGCTGAAGAACTGTTGTTAATTTCAAAAATAAAAAAAGACAAAAAGCACCTCTCAAATAACGATGTTTCTAGTATTTATGACGCTATAAGAAAAATAAAAAATAAAGAAATAAATGCTCAAATAGTAAAACAAAATAACCGAGTAAAAGATATTACGCCTTTCAAACTAAAGCTCTACAAAAACTTTAAACAAGAGCCACAGGAAAGTTTTAACAAAGCTCTAGACACTGTTCTGACTGAAGTCCAAGAAAAGAAAAGAGAAAAAAAGCAACTAACAACCCAAGAAAAAGAAATCAAAAAGCAAGAAAAGATCATTAAACTACAACAAAAAAAACTAGAGGAGCTTCAGCTTGCATTAAAAGAAAATATAAAAAAAGGTGATCTACTTTATCAAAACTTCAATTTGGTGCAAGATATAATCTATCAAATAAACGAAGCTTGTAAGAGTCTTTCCTGGCAAGAAATCAAAAAAAAATTAAAAAATCATAAAATATTAAAAGAAATCAATGAAAAGGAAAAAACAATCACACTTGAACTCTGAATAAATCATTTTTCAACACAGATTTCTGTTTTTATTTTCAATAAAATATAAATAAAACAGATATTTTCGGCTATACGATGGGTCTATTTTCATTTATCAAAAAAGAAAATAAAATGAAATGTGATTGGTGTGGAGAAGAAATGGATACAGTTTCTTATATAAAATACATCGGACACAAGAAATTTGTTTTCTGTTCTGAATCTTGTAAAAGATATTTTAAGAAATCAGGTAAAGGAAAAGGCAAATACATACGTTGCCCAACATGTGCAATGGCTCCAAAGTCGTGGGACCGATGAAGTTGCAATCTAACCCGAATTCTTACATGCTGTCGAAACATTTATAGAAGGAAACACACGAGTTATGATTTTATATTTCTGTACAGCGCTCTGTCAATTATGGAAATTCAATCTATAATGGTGGTGCAACAATTTTAAAGCTAGAATTCTTTTAACCACGTATAATACAGTTCTATTTGGTTTCCAAATTCTTTTGATAGACTAATATCAAAGCTAACCATTCCTCCTGTGAAAGGAGTAAACTTTCTTCTCAAGTTAAAGTTGAGATCGTCAATCTGAGGGTCATAGTTTAAACTAAGCTCATTATTTCTGCTCCATCTTTTCTGAAAATAAAAAGAATTAAACTGAAGATCCAAATTACACATAATGCCAAGTAAACTATCTTTCATCTGCAAACCAAAAAAATTACCTTTGCTTGGTATATGCCTTTGTACCCAATAGTTCCCATTGCCATATGTTGATATTCTATTTTCTAGTTCGAAACTCAAATCTGAAAAATCAAACTTAGTATCTAAGTTTATGTATTTATCTATGAACTCCACGAATTTATCATTTACCTTTCTAAATTGCTCATTCCAATCATAAAATTTCTTAAACAATGCTCTATCCCTTTTGGTATATTTTTTATTTAAAGATCGGTATATGCCAAAATTAATACAACCTTTATTAAACCTCATAGCTTCTGGATTCCTAAAATTCAAAGAATATTGTTCAATCAGATGATCACAGTCGGATTTAACTTCTGCTTTAGTGTCTTGAATATCACTCTCGATAGTTGCTCTAACAACAGGTGCAATATCTGAAATCACCTTTTTGCCTATATCTGTCTCGTTTTTTAATCTGTTTATATAATAACTATGCCAGAAAATCTTATACTCTTCGAAACCGAATAAGCGAGAATTATAATCACTTTCGATTCTAATGTTTAAATTTAATCTTCCATAATCAACAAAATTTTTGCTCACAGGAATCGTCACTTTTGTAACATTATTAGATCTTTCAATTTCTTTGGCTTTGACAATAGAAGACATAGACATAGCTAATAAGATCGAAATGAGAGTTGGCGCTATTTTTTCCTTAATTCTTTCAAGAACCATTATAAGAAACTTTTTTCTGTTGTCAATATAAAACATGTAGATAAGCAAGTATATAAAACTTATGAAAATTAAAAGACCGAAAAAAAAGCGGACAGCTTTCCATGCTTCCCGTACATAAGTACAGTACAACATGGAACGGAGGCGTGCTTAACTTCCGAGTTCGAAATGGGATCGGGTGGAACCACGCCCCTATGACCGTCCTATAACTCTTGAAGAAAGAACCATTTATAAATCTTTCTATTTATATTTATATATAATAAAACTACCCAAGGTATAAAAGCAAACCCTTTGGTTTTTGGTTTTGTGGCTTTGCAACAAGACTATATTCCATCACCAAAAATCAAAAGAGCTCAATGCTAGTTAGCATATTTTATATTTATTCCAAATCAGCCTATCCACAAAATTTTTATCGCAACGTGGAATTAAAAAAAAAAGAAAATCATTTCAAAAAATGAGACTTGGCAAGAAAAACACCATTATAACAACAATCGGCTGGATAATTGCAGCATTCATATTTTACTTTATCTTTAAAAATTTAGACCTAAAAGCACTTGAAAACTTATTTGGGAGCACCAATCTATTCAATTTAATTTTTTTCGTTGTCATCTCAGCGATGCTTATGGTACTCTCAGTCTTAATACGTCTCTGGAAATGGCATCACTGGCTTAAGCATAAGATTAAATCTACAGACTTGTCAAAGGCCTTTGGCATATCACGCATTGGCGCAATCATCTTTCCGGGAAGATTTGGTGATTTTGCTCCACTCCTTGTAAAAAAATATAGACGAAACAAAAAGTTTTCTGGCTTGATCTTCCTGGACCGGGGAGTTATTGAGCCATACACAACATTGCTTTTTGGCATTCTTGGTTTTTTGGTTATCTACCATTCGCTAGGCGCATTCGCACACACAATTGCGATCATATTTGGTCTTATAACTCTGTTGTTAATATTGTTGTTCTACAAGAAATCATGGGATTACCTAAAGAAAATCTTACGTTGGAGGTTTATTCATAAATATTGCATAGAGCCAATGAAGCATGTTAGTGATGGTGCTAGAGAAATAAAACATAAAACACTTTTTGTTTTTATTGTTACATTTATAGCAACAGCAGTTGATTTATTAATGTTTCAGGCAATTTTCTGGGCATTTAACATCCATATTAGTTTTTTTGCAGTTTGCATTGCTTTCTTAATACTGGGATTTTCATCCACAATCTCCCCAACTCCAGCCGGAATTGGAATAGCAGATGGTGCAACCATATTAACCATCACCGGCCTCTTCAATATTGATTTCAATGCAGTCGTTGTCTGCTTTTTATTGATTCGCATAATAACCATTGCAATTAGTTTGATTATGGCTACAATCATTTTAAGATGTGCTCATGTTAAATCAGTAAAAGTAGTTGTAGAGAATATAACTGAAAATGCCTAAAGCAAGTAAAGTTGCAGTTTTAAGAACAACACCTAAAACAGTATTAGAAGACTATTCTAAACTTTTAGACTTAGCAAAATATAAACATAAACTAAAGCCCTCAAAAGACCTTATCCTTAAACTTAATCTATCCTGGAGTTTATACTTCCCTGCATGCTCAACACAACCGTGGCAACTCGCAGGAGTTTTAAACAAGCTTAAAAAAGACAAATTTAAGAAACTCTATCCAGTCGAAAACAGAACCGTTGTGACAGACGTCAGAAAAGGCGAAAGGGGTAATAGATGGAAACCAATCCTAAGCAAAGCAGATCTAAAACTAATAGACCTAACAACAGTCAAATGGATCAACTACAAATTAAACGATTCCATAGCACTACATCACATCTTTGGTGACACATACAAAATTCCAGAGATGTTTATAGGTAAAAACATCATGCATCTGCCAACAATGAAATGTGTACATGGGGACACTTTGATTTCAACTAGTAGAGGTTTAATAAGAATCAAAGATATGTTTGGTAAACCTAATTTAGAAAAAAAGGAAGAAAAGAAATCATTCAAAAATCGCGTTTTAACATTTGTAGGAACTAAACAGAAAAGAACGAAATATGTAAAGGCAATAGTTTGGCGAAATAAATCTAAAGGTAAAATCTATAAGATAAGGCTTAAGACAGGAAAAGAAGTAATTGTTTCAGCAGAACACCCGTTTTTAACACAGGAAGGTTGGGTTAAAGCGAAGAAATTAAATAAGAAGCAACATAAGATTGCCGTTTTAAGAGAAATCTCGTCTTTTAGAGAAAGGAGAATTAAAATAAATTTAAAAAAGATTAAAATTAAAAAATCCCATAATAAAATAACATATCCAAAAAGAAGTTCACCTGAATTATGTCGGTGGATTGCATATATTGTTAGTGAAGGAAGCATAGAGAATAGAAAAAATAAGAACTATGCAATTCACTTTACAAATTATTCTGATGAACTGTTAAGCGATTTTAAAAGAATAACTAAAGATATCTTTGGTTTAAAATTTAGATCCAAAAGAAGCAATAAACATGAATTATTTGTACATTCCAAACAATTAGTGGATGTTTTAAAACAATTGGGTGTCTTGTTGAATAATAAAAAGCAAATCCCTAGTTTTATATATTCGTGTACCAAAGAAGAAATCGTAAATTTTTTAGTTACATATATAGATTGTGACGGATCTATCATACCAAAATCGCGACAGATAAATATAACTACGACAAATGAAAATGATGCCAAACTGATGCAACTGCTGTTCCAAAGAATAGGTGTCGTTGCATTTTCAAAAAAAAGAAAGCAACACAAATACAAGGACGTTTTTACTTTATCAATTTATGCTGACGATATTATTAAGTTGAATAAATTAAAGCCTGAATTTAGAAAATCAAAAAATAAAAAGAAACTTCATGAATTATTGGAGAATATCAACAAAAGAAAGAATGATTTTACCACTAACTATGATTTTATACCTATACATAAAGAAAAGATTGTACATTTTTTTGAAAAACTTCCCAAACTTTCAAATCCTTTTGATAGAAGAGCCCGGGGAAATAGATTTTGGCAGAGTTTAATATATTATAAAAAACGGATTCCACGAAAAAGTTTTAGGTACTTAGTTAATGCCTTACGTTATAAGCTAATCTTATTAGGAAATTATAACCCTGATGATTTTAGTTATTTAGATTTTTTACTAGATAATGCATTAATTTGGGAGGATATCGTAGAAATTACAAATATTGAAAAGAAAACAGATTTATACGATATTACTGTGCTCGAAAAATCACATAATTTTATTGGAAATGGGATACTACTTCATAACACACACGGCCACACTGTAATGACAGGTGCGATCAAAAATGCTTTCGGAGGCCTTGTCACAACACGCAGACACCATTGCCATAAAATGATCCACGAAGTTCTAGTTGACATACTAAAAATACAGAAAGACATTCATCCAAACTTATTTGCAGTGATGGATGGCACTGTAGCAGGCAATGGCAAAGGCCCAAGGACAATGTTACCTGTAACAGCAAATCTAATCCTTGCTAGCGAAGATCAGGCTGCAATTGATGCTGTTGCAGCCAAGCTAATGGGTTTTGATCCAATGAAGATAAAGTTCTTAAAACTAGCACACGACCAAGGTCTTGGAACGGCCGATCTGAGGCAGATAGACGTTGTAGGAGATTCAATAAAAAATATCAACTTAAGATTCAAAACCTTCAAAAGTCCTGTTATATTCTTTGATCAATTATTCAGAAAAAGATTAAGATTTGCAGAACATTTATTCTTTCATACACCTTTATTCAGGATGTTTATATTTGCTTCAGAGTTTTACCACGACAAACTTTGGTATCCTACAGTCGGCAAACTAAGAATAGGAAAGTTTAACAAAACGCCGTGGGGTAAACTCTTTCTAAGCTATAAAGCTAATCCCAAAATCAAACTAACAACACCAACCGCAAAACAATAGTAACTAAACTTATGAAATGCATTCCTTTTTATCGTTCTTAACACAAACTTCAATGCAAAATATCCAACAACAGCTGCTGTAATCATAGCAAGGATCAATGCACCCCAATCAGTAGTAGCATAGGCGATTTCTTCTGACCTGTATATCATCTGATAGCCTGTTGCCCCAATGATTGCAGGTATAAACATTAAGAATGCAAACTTAGCAGCTATCTCTCTCCTTAAACCAAGAAACCTTCCAGTAGCAATTGTTGCACCACTCCTTGATATACCAGGTATAATCGCAATTCCCTGTGCAACACCAACAACTAGTGCATCAACAACACAAACCTTCTTTCTCTTCTCAGTTGCAAATCTGAAGAACATTAATAATATTGCTGTTACAAAAAACGCGGCTGCAATAGTGAAATAGTTTGTATAGGCAGCCTCAAAGTACTTCATAAAAGCGAATCCAATCGCAGCAGTGGGCAAGACAGATAATAGCACTAGTAATCCTAACTTTTGATATTCTGTGTCACCAATAAAATAGCTTTTAAGGATTCTGACGACATCCTTCCAAAACACAACAATCACAACAAACAACGTTGCAAAATGTAACATAACAGAATAAAATACAGGATCGGCTATACCAAATATATTCTCAATTAAAGCAAGATGTCCAGAACTACTAACAGGCAACCATTCTGTAATGCCTTGAACAATTGCTAATACAAAAGCCTCAAAGATTGCTATCATTATTAATTAGAATCAACAGTTATTTTTAATATTTTCTGGTTATTTCTATAATTTTTAAATTTTCAACACTTTGGCTAGCTTTGATTTGGTATGTAAAAACAATGAATTGCAAATACGTATTAATCTGTACAACAATTTATAAAGCAACAAGATCCCTTTTTACATTGCCAATTTTAACTTTAATTTTTCACACCGTATTATATAAAAATTTTTCGATAGCCAAATTCACACAGATAATAGCGAAACCTTAATAAATGTCAGAATTTCGCAACTTAACATGAATTGGATACTATTTTTGGGGGTAGTGATAAGCTTTGTAGCGACTTTACTATTAACCCCTCAGTGGATCAAGCGTGCAAAAAAAGCTCAACTTACTGGTAGAGATATGCATAAACTCGAACACAGAGAAGTAGCTGAGATGGGTGGCATTGTTGTATTAGTAGGTTTTCTAGGGGGCGCTTTATTCTACATTGCATTGAGAACATTTGTTTTTAATGATATAGGTTATCAGATAAATCTTGGAATGATGGCTGCTATCACCACGACATTGATAATTGCAATCATTGGCATCATGGACGATATTCTTGGGTGGAAGCTTGGCTTAAGACAACACCAAAAACCAATCTTGTGCGCACTAGCTGCACTTCCACTAATGGTTGTAAATGCAGGTATATCTATCGTCACTCTACCTTTCCTTGGCCCTATTAACCTAGGTTTAGTCTACCCTATAATTTTAATACCTTTAATAATAACAATTACAGCAAATGGTTTCAACATGCTTGCAGGCTATAATGGTCTAGAAGCTGGTCAGGGCATCATCATTCTAGCAACCCTTGGAATTGCAAGCTGGATAACAGGCGCGACCCACATTACAATGATCTGCTTCATAATGGTCGCTGCTTTAATTGCATTCCTGTATTTTAACCTACCACCTGCAAAAGTTTTTCCAGGAGATGTTCTGACATACACTGTGGGGGCTTTAATCGGCATAGTTGCGATACTTGGCAATATGGAACGTGTTTTATTACTATTATTTATTCCTTACATAATAGAGTTTTTCTTAAAGCTGCGGGGGAAATTTCGCAAGGAAAGCTTTGCTCGCGTTCTTCCAAATGGTTCACTAGCAAACAAATATAGTAATATATACGGGTTGGAACATTTTGCAATTCTTTTAATAAGAAAAATCAAAAAATTTGCATACGAACGTGAAGTTGTATTTTTACTTTACGGTTTCCAAATAATTATGGCTTTGTTAGCTGTGTTTCTGTTGGTGTGATTTAGATGAAAGTTGCAGCTATAATTCCGGCATATAATGAAGAGGAGCATATTGCCCGTGTGATTCAGGATACAAAGAAATATGTAGATAAGGTTATTGTTGTTGATGATGGTAGTACAGATAAAACATATCAAGAAGCAGAAAAAGTAAAGCCAGACATTCTACTTAAACATCCAATAAACAGTGGCAAAGGCTTAGCATTAAAAACAGGAATCGAAGCTGCATTGATTAAGAATATGGATATAATTATAACTTTAGATTCGGATGGTCAACACAACCCAGCTGACATTCCACGTTTTCTGGAGTATTTCAAAAAAAATAAATTGGACCTTCTAATTGGAGCCAGAAAACTCAACAAAAACATGCCGATAGTTTTTAAGATTGGCAACTACATTATCCAAAAGACATTCAAAATCCTATTTGGTGTTGATGTAAAAGATACACAATCTGGCTTTAGGATCTTAAAAACTAAAATTTATAAAAAAATCATCTGGAATTCTACCGGCTATTCTGTTGAAGCAGAGATGCTTGCTAATGCAGGAAAACATAAACTGAAGATAGGAGAACTTCCAATTAAAACAGTCTATCACGATAAAGCAAAAGGCACAACTGTGATTGACGGTGTTGTGATAGTACTAAACATGCTCCGTTGGAGATTAACCCGATAACTATATATAATAGATGGTATAACATAGATAAATTTAGGTAACAAAATGGTTTTAGGCATTCAGATCATAGGCTTTGTTTTTGCAGTAGCAATGATTTATTTTACTTATTTATATTTCCGGAGAAGGCAGTTTGATATGAAGGATTTTATAATCTGGCTAATTGTCTGGATTTTACTTGTTATTGCAGTTCTTATTCCAAGTACAGTAAATATTTTTCTAGAAAGTCTCGGCATTGTATCTGCGATTCAATTATTTGCGATCACAGGAGTATTATTCTTACTTGCAGTTGTATTTTTTCTACATAAATCAGTTAGAACACAACAAAAAAAACTAAATAAAATCGTTAAAGCTATTGCATTAGAAAAGGTGAAATGATGGCAAAGATAGTTCTAGTTGTAGAACGTAATTATCCACCGATAAGTCGGTCAAATCTTAGAATAATAAAGATAGCAGATGTCCTCGCAAAAACTCATGAAGTTATTTTGGTCCATTCAGGCCAAAACTCTGGCATCGAAAAAAAAATAAAGCTTGAAGGCCTAAACTACAAGGAAAAGAAGGGCATTTTCGAATTCATTTCAAGGTTAAAATATGCAAAAAAAGTTGCAAAATATATTATTGATAATCATCCAAATGTGGATTATCTCATTGGTTGGAATTTTGTCCCAAACTATGCTAATTACTTAGTTTCCAAAAAATTAAAAAAAGTTAAAGTTATCTGTGACATGACCGATTTTGGTTGGGATTTCTTCCTCGCAACACACCCTAATGTTTTCTGGGGTCCTTTTGTTAGGTGGATTGAAAAAATGGAGTGTCTAAACTTTCCTAAAAATGCTTATAAAGTTGTTGTAGTAAGTGAATTTATGAAGATGGAACTAAATGCTCGTTACAATATAGATCTTAACAAAATTTTAGTTATGCCTGATGGTGTGGAGAGCGGTTTTAAATCAAAAATATCTAAAAAGCTAGTCCGAAGTAAGCTTGGCTTAACATCGAAAAATAAAGTAGTCGTATATCTTGGCGATGCTGAAGTCTATGATGGATTAGATATTCTTTATAACGCTTTCAAAGATCTTGTAAAAGAGATTCCAGAAGCTAGACTGTTAGTTGTGGGAAATGGTCGTAAATATTTCCAAAGACTGAAGAAAGTTGTGCTAAACTCTCCTATAAAAGAGAAGGTTATATACACAGGCTGGGTCCAGCGCCATGAAGTTCCCAATTTCCTCAATGCAGGTGATGTTGGTGTTATTCCTTCAAGAAAAAGGCTTAGTACAGACGCAATCTACACATTCAGGATTTTTGAATACTTTAACATTGGTCTACCAGTAGTAATCTCTAATCTTGAAACATTAAAAACAATAGTAACTAATAAACTCGGCAGAATCACTCGGGCAGGTGACGCGCTCGCTTTGAAAAATAGTTTGTATGATCTATTATCTACAAACTTCAAACCAAATAAGAAAGATTTAAAAAAACTGTTGAAAAAATTTAAATGGTCTTCTGTTTTAAAAGCTTATTCTTCACTTGTGAAATAATTCTTTTCAACGGTATATCAAATCCGATGGTAAAAATCATCCCGCCTATTAAAGAAAGATAAACAATATGAGCTATTGTAACCGATAAGCTAACTGACAAGCCGAGAGACATCTCAATACCTTCCCTCATTAATAGATACATAAAAACACCATCCCTTATACCAATACCTGCAGGAACAAAAACTAGGAAGCTGCAGAGCAATGTTACTAATGCGGCAAAGGAAATATAAAAAAAATTTAATTCAATACTGAACGCTCTGACAACAAAATAATAAATTACTACTTGATTTATAAAAATAAGAAAACTTATCAACACAGCCTTTACTGTTGTTATATTAAATCTAATTTTAGAAATTTTTTTTAACATTCTTATAACAAATTTTCTTTTGAGCCATACAGCTAATATAATCAATAAAATGATTAATATCCACCAAGATGCTCGCTCAAATATCTGTTTATAATAAATACTCAACAGAGGCAATATTAATATGAGTATAACAATTATATTTAAAAAAATCTCAAATATTGTTGTCTGAATCAGAAACATAAGTGATGCTTTTTTATATTTGGTTTTCATCAACAATGGTTTTGCAAAAAAACCAAGATTTAATGGTATTATCTGATTCAAGAACAGACCAGCAAACACACTCATCAAAGAATGTTCATATGTAACTTTGTATCTATCAGAAACTAATATATACCACCTCAAGCCTTGTAAAAAATAGCCTAAAAATAACAAAACCAAGCCGACAATCAAAAAACTAACATTGACATGTACTGATTTATCGTATATTTCTCTTATTCCAACCTTACTTAGAAGATATATGAGAATACTTATTCCAATAAAGATTCCTGCAACACTTCTTAAAACCCGTGTTATTACCTTTGTTCCATTCTTTTTATTTCTTTTCATTTCTTACTTACTTTCCAATATCTGAGTATTTTTAAGTTATCAGGTGTAAATTTTTCAATGAACATAAAGAACTTAACCATGAACTTTGGCAATTTTCCATACATCTGCGTTGGTATCACAAACATGCTTTCTGTAGTTAAAATTTTTACTCCTAAGTTTTTAATTTTTTCGTTCAATTCCTTTTCAGTAACAAATTTAAGTTTGTGTTCTTTGCTTTTTCTAAATAAATCTAATATTATCTCGATAAAATATCTTACTGAATACTTGTTTAATGTACAGAAAACTAATATTCCACCATTCTTTGTTACTCTGACTAACTCTTTTAAAATGTTTTCAGGATTAGGATAATGGAATAAAAATCTAATGCTCACAACTACGTCAAACTTTCCTTTTTTAAAAGGCATATTGTAAGCATCGCATTTTACCAATTTAACTTTGGCCCTTTTAGCGGTAATATCAAGCATGTCCTGTGAATAATCTGCTGCAGTAACATTAAAACCTTTATTACTAAACAACACAGCAAATCTGCCAGTTCCGCAAGGAACATCCAGCAAAGAAACCTTTTTACCCCGAGCAATACTACTAAGTTCATCTTTGAGATAACTTGTAACTATTGCTTTTTCTTTATTATCAACATATCTGCCACCATAATTGCTAAATCTTTTTTTATCGTAATATAGAGCAACCTTTCTTTTGGTATATCCTTCCTTCTTTTCTTGGATCCATTTTTTGTTATTCATTACATTTAAAGGATACCTTGGGCTTTAGCCCAACGGAACATCCTTTCCTCCGTTAGTTCTATATATTTGTAAATTAAATGAAAGAGTGCGCAGCGAAAATTTCGGCGCACTCAACTT
>Ga0180301_10000494_pt1 | contig 30259 bp, 31 predicted proteins | sample GuaBasSediGuay16_FD_121797 | JGI IMG/M metagenome (GOLD analysis project Ga0180301, IMG submission 121797) | Subseafloor sediment microbial communities from Guaymas Basin, Gulf of California, Mexico - Guay16, Core 4569-2, 12-15 cm | ecosystem: Environmental > Aquatic > Marine > Hydrothermal... | reverse complement strand
TGAAGATGCCTTCTGGAGCAGGTTGCCTGTAGAGGCGAGGTTAGGTGTTGCATTCAAGCTTTTTGATGAGGTGGTTGGAGAATGAGTAGGGTTTATAAGGTCAAAAATTTCAGGACTATACAACAATTCATATTTCATTATATCTTTTTTAAACTTTTCCTCTTTTATTTCTAATTGAGTTCAAAATATTCCAATAACAAAAAATCTTTAAAAAATTGCGTAAAGCGAAATTTAATGAAAGTGTCCGTAGTTCTTCCAGCCTACAATGAGGCTAAGAGAATAGAGAATGCTATAAAGAAGACTGAGGAGACATTAAAGGAGATTGGTTGTGACTACGAAATAATAGTGGCTGAAGACGGTTCTACAGATGGGACTGACAAGATAGTCCAAAAGCTGGTAAATGACAGAATAAAACATCTACATTCAGATGAACGGCTTGGAAGGGGGAAGGCTTTGATGAACGCATTTGAAAAGGCTAACGGAGATGTTGTTGTGTATATAGACGTTGATTTAGCTACAGACATCAAACATCTGAAGGAGTTGATAAACACAATTCAAATTGGCTATGACGTTGCAACTGGTTCAAGGTTGTTGAGAGAGAGCAAGGCAAAGAGGTCTTTTGAAAGGGAATTGTATTCTAAGGTTTACAACTTCTTAGTTAGGTTGTTTCTAAAATCCAAAATTAGAGATCACCAATGCGGGTTTAAGGCTTTTAGAAGAGATGTTGTTCTTGAATTAGGAAAAAAAGCTAAGGATAATCACTGGTTCTGGGATACTGAAATTCTCGTTTTGGCTCAAAGAAGCGGTTATAAGGTTAAGGAAATTCCAGTGGAATGGCGAGAAGGGGAGGACACGAAAGTCAAGAGATCGGATGTTCTTTACATGTTTTCAAGCATTTTGAAGATGTGGTTGAGGGGTATCAGGAGGTAGTAGTTTGCTTAATGTTCTAATCTTCTATTTTCTCTCACTATTGCTCTCTCAGTCCTTCTTGATGCTTCGATTAAAATATTACCAAGCCAGACTTTTCTCCATTTTATTCATTACCCTTATAACATACCTTTTTTCCTTCTTTTTTCCATTTAAAATCGTTTTTTACACTGTATTTTCAATCTTTATCACTTTGAGTGTTTATGCGGTTGTAAAGAACAACTTCAAAATAAGACTTGACAGAAATGAGGAATTTATTTTTGTAGTCTTCTTAGCATACTTCATTTTTCTGAGGTCATTAATTCCAGACATCTACGGGGCTGAGAAATTTATGGACATGGCATTCATAAATTCTGTTTTGAAGTCCCATGCATTTCCACCAAACGATCCGTATTTTGCTGAGGGAAAGTTAAACATTTACTACTACTTTGGACACGTAATTGGGGCAGTCATAACTTTAATATCATTCACAAAGCCCGAAGTTGGTTACAACATCGCGATGGCAGCAATCTCAGCCCTTTCTTTTTTGATGATTTTTGGATTTTTAAAAGAGTTTGTTGAGGAAAGGTATGCTGCCGTTGGTTCCATCTTCGTCCTCTTTTCAGGCAATTTGTATGCTGCAATTGAGCTGTTTTACAAACTCTTCACTTTCCAAAGGATTGGTTATCTTTTCTACTGGAATGCCACAAGGGTAATCGAAGATTCAACCTTTGGTTATGCCATCACAGAATTCCCCTACTTCAGCTTTATCCATGCCGACTTTCACGCTCACGTTGTTGCCATTCCAATAACATTGCTGTGTTTAGCATTTTTGTACGATTTTTATAAAGGTGATAGACTTAAAGGTTACCTACTCATTCCACTGCTCTTCATCCTTTTTGCTACCAATTCGTGGAGTTTTCCCGTAATCTTTTTACTGATGACAACGATTTTCCTAATAAAGGAGTTTAAGGGTAAAAGAGATTTGTTGATCGTTGTTGCATCATCGTCCATCTCCATTCTTCTGCTCTACTTCAACATGAAAAACGCATCATCCAAGATCAGTTTAACCACTGAAACAACAAACTTGTGGCAATTTATCGAATTCTTTGGGATTCAAATTGCCTTTGCATACTATTATCTCATCAATAGCACAAGCAGTAGCAGAGTGGGCAATGACGTAACTATTAAGAGGCTAATTCCATTAATTGTGGTAGTTGCATCAATTTCCTACTTTTTTATCCCAATAAGTCTAATTTTAATCCCATTAATCGTGTTGAGTGTTAGGAAAGTGATAAAGGGTGACTTGTTAGCTTCATTCATACTGACAGCTTGCATAACGATCTTAATTGCCGAAGTTTTTATGATAGATTGCCGAATGAACACAATCTTCAAGTTTTATTTGGTATCGTGGTTACTGTTAACAATACCTCCGGCAACAAAGCTTAAAAGAATTTTTAAGGATGTTAAAGTAAGAAGACCGCTGAACGTTGTTATGCTAATTCTTTTCACTTTGACTTTGATTTATCCCGTTATAGCCACACCCGTTCGACATTATGATGTTAAGTTGAGCCTAGATGGTATGGAATTCATAAAACGTTACAACAAGGGAGACTACAATGCAATACACTGGTTGCGAGACAAAGACGGTGTGGTTGTTGAGGCTGTTTGCAAATGCTACTCCTATTGTAGTAGAATCTCAACCTTTTCAGGAAATCCAACGATCGTTGCTTGGACGTGCCATGAGGTTAAGTGGAGGGGTAATGGTAAGGAGCTGGTTGAGAGAATAAACGATGTCAGGCTGATTTACACATCACAAAATTGTAGTAAAGTTACTTGGCTGTTAAACAAATACGACGTGAAATACGTGGTTGTTGGAGACGAGGAAAGGAGGGTTTACAATGTCAATACAACTAAATTTGAAACATGCGGGTTGAGTAGGGCGTTTAAAGGCGATGATACAATCATATACGAATTTTCGACCAAGTCTTGAAAACCAAATTTTTATTTAATTCTACGACAACAAGCTAAGATGATTGTCCATCCCATTGATTACAGATATGGAACGCCTGAAATGAAGAGGATATGGAGTGAGGAAAGCAAGATTAAAAGAATGATCTGGGTTGAGATGGCTCTTTTAAAAGCTTTGGCGAAGAAGGGGTATGTTGATGAGAAAACTGTCAAAGAAAACAAGAAAAAAGCCCTAAAAATTAAGGTTGAGAGGGTTAAAGAGATCGAAAGGGAAATTAAGCACGACATTATGTCGTTGGTTAAAGCGATTTCGGAGGTTGTTGATGATTCAAGATGGGTGCATTTTGGAGCCACATCAAACGACATAATTGATACTGCCACAGCCACACAGCTAAGGGATTCGATAAAAATTCTGGAGGTTAAGCTGAGAAAACTCGCTTTAATTCTCGTTGACAAAAGTTTGGAATACAAGGATGTTGTATGCTTAGGTAGAACGCATGGACAGGCTGCACTACCTGTAACTTATGGCTTCAGATTTGCAATCTGGGCTTCTGAAATAGCAAGACATTACCAAAGACTTCAGCAGATGAAAGATAGGTTGTTAGTTGGGCAATTAAGCGGTGCTGTGGGAACGCAAGCAGCTTTTGGTGATGATGGATTTGAAATAGAGGAGGAGGTTATGAGGCTGCTAAATCTAAAGCCAGCGATAATTTCAAGCCAGATAGTTCCTAGAGATGTTTACTGCGAATACATAGAATTTTTAGCAAATTTATCTGCAACACTTGAGAAAATTGCATTGAATTTCAGAATTTTGCAGAGAGCTGAGGTTGGAGAAGTGTTGGAGAGGTTTGAGAAAAAGCAGGTTGGAAGCTCAACGATGCCCCACAAGAGAAACCCGATTGATTGTGAAAACATCTGTGGTTTGGCAAGGGTTGTTAGGGGGTTTGTAGAACCTCAACATCAATCAGCAATCTTGTGGGAGGAGAGGGATTTAACGAATTCATCTGCTGAGAGAATAACACTTGTTGAGGCAACCATACTTACTGATCACATTCTCACAAAGATGATCAAGGTTGTGGAGAATTTACAGCTCGATTTTGAGAGTGTAAGGAGAAATTTGGAGATGCAGCGTGGATTGAATTTGAGTGAGGCTGTTATGATCAGCTTAACCAAGAAGGGTGTTGAGAGGCAGAAAGCTCATGAGATTTTAAGACAGGTATCGATGAGGGCTTATGAAAACAAAACGACTCTCTTTGAGGAGTTGGTAAAAAACGATGAGATAATGAAGTACTTTAGCAAAGAAGAACTTAAGAAAATTTTAGATCCTGAAAATTACCTTGGGACAGCAAAAGAGAGGATTGAAAAAGTTGCAAGATGGGTTAGAGAGGTGGTAAAGTGAAAATCAAGTTTAAAGCTAAAGGATACGAATGGGATGTTGAATTGTTAAATGTTGCTCCGAAAACGGTTGAGGCTGTAATTAATGCCTTGCCGATAAAAAGCATCGCCAACAGATGGGGAGACGAGATTTACTTTGAAACTGGAATAGTTGTGGGTGAAGAGAACTCGAAAGAAGTTGTAGAAGTAGGTGACGTGGCTTACTGGATTGCTGGCAAGGCGATTTGCATATTCTTTGGCAAAACACCGATTAGCGATGATGAAATTAAGCCCGCAAGTGCCGTCAATGTATTTGGTAAAATACGCGGTGATTTAAATAAGCTTAAGGAAGTTGAAGATGGGGACGAGGTGTGGTTGATTCGGTGATTAAATTTTTATTTTACAATTATTAAAATTTGAAATAATAACATAATCAAACTAAGAAAAAAGTTATATCGTTGGTAAATAAATCTGAACATGCGGGAGTTCATCAACGACGTCTCGATTTTTGTAGATGATTCTGATGTGAAGATACTGAGGGCTTTAGCGAGGGACAAGGTTGCCATTTCATCAATTATGAAGATTTTTGAAAATCCTGAAAAAGCCGGTAAGTATTTGATTTTAATCAAAAATAGGCCAGCAGCAATCTACTTAGTTGCTAAGATTGCAGAAAGGATTAGCAAGTATTTAAATGAAGAAGACGCTGAGAAATGCTTTAATCTATTTTTGAACTCTATTTTGATGTTGAAGGATGTTGGAGATAAGGCGATTAGACAGAAGGTGTTTTTGTTGTTAAAAGAGTCGATGGAAAGGAGGACAAAAGAAGAAAAGTTTGAAGAACTTGCAAAATTACTATCGGAATTTTACGGTTTGGGTTTTAAGAGCTATCTTGATAGTTTACTGTTCTCAGTTTCTACACTGGCTGAGAGGGAAGAATATCAAAAAGCTGTTAACATCTTGAACTTGATCAACTTTGACACAGCAAATCAGCTTAAATCTCAGATACTTGTGGAGTGGGCTAAGAACATAATTCATAATGATCCCAAAAAAGCGTTGAAGAACTTAAGGGAGGCTTTGGAAATTGACAAAACGAACAAGGATGCCATACTAACATTGGCAAAGATTTATGAGAGTATGAAGGATTACGAGAGGGCTGTAAAAGTTTATGAAATTGTTGGCACAAGAGAGGCAATGTACAAGATGGCTGAGGTGTTAAAGGCTTGGAGTTACGAGTTGGAAGGCAAGGATGCACTGGAAAAGTTGAAAGAAGCATACAAAATAGCGGTTGAGATTGACGATGGTTTGGCTGATGATATTTTCAACTCAATTAGGGAAGTTTTGGAGAATGAAGTAAAGAGGAGAAGAGAACAATCAGAACATCAAAACATTGGATGATTAAAATTGAATGGTAATCAATAGCCCCTGTAGAGGATTTCAATTAGTTCCTTTGGCAATCCTTTTTCCTTTATTCTATCCTCCACACTTTTTCTATTAAATTCAAAATCAAAGAAGCTAACGTCTGTTGTTTTTGTGTCTATTACTGCGAACGTTGGTGTTTGCCTAACAATACTTCCCGCACAAACTATTTTGCCATGGCGGGTTTCGGCTATAAAAGGTTCTTTGCTGCTAACAACAATTAAATCGTATTTTAGTGGGGATGTAAATTGTTCGTAGTATGAAGTTGGTTTCTTTGGTAAGATTTCACCATTTACTGGATTGAATGGGTCGCCGTACACAAACAAAAACCTGTTGTTACCAAAATTTTCAACTAGGAATGCAGGAAGCTCGTTTCTAAGCCAAGCTCTCAACTTGCCCAACTCCCTCCAATTCCACTCCACAGTTTTAATGATGTAGTCTGGAAAATCCTCAATTTCATCAATCTCACTCCATCTTGCAATTAGATGATCAAATTTACCCCTGACCGCACTAATTGTCTTACTGTTTTTTACCAACTCTACAACCTCCTTTGGATACGGAAAATAGCCAAGCAACCCTAAGATGTAAATTTTTTCTATTTTCCTCCCTGATTCTTTAAGTTTCTCAATCTCTGCAATTGCGCTACTTAAAGCCATTAGGTTTCCCTGAACATCTGGAACTACTGCAATCTGCATGTGGCAAATTTTGAAGTAAGATATAAAAGCTTTAGTTTTTTAGATATTAATCATTTTAAAATTAGTCTTTGAATCGTTTTGATGTTGAAACTAATACTCCCTCTTTATCAAGTAATCAGAAATCGCTTTTAACAGTTCTTTAGCTTCAGACTCCTCCAAGACATCTAACTCTTTCTTAGCCATTTCTACGTATTCTTCAGCCCTTCTTTTTGCATACTCTATCGCTCCACACTCTTCAAGCTTGTTTACAGCCTCCTCTATTTCTTCCTTGCTCGCCTTACCTTTCCCGAATATGTCTATTTCAACTCCCTTCTCAAACGCATTTATGACTATTAACGTCTTCTTTCCTTCAACAATGTCGCTCCCCCAGTCCTTTCCAATCCTCTCTTTTCCAACTAAATCCAGTACATCATCGTGAATTTGGAAACCAATTCCACAATACAGTCCAAAGTTCCATAAGGCATTAACGGCTTTATTTTCACCAAATAGAATAGCTGGAAGTGACGTGGATGCGGCTATTAGCACACCTGTCTTTTTCTTAACCATTTCAATGTAGTCTTCTTCACCAACCACCCTCTTTTTCTCAAAACTCATATCTAAAAATTGACCTTCACAAATGTTTACGCAAACCCTTGCCAACAACTCAACAGCTCTGATCAAATTTTTTGCATCAACGTTACATTTTGCTAGCACTTCAAAAGCCTCGGCAAATAAGGTATCGCCAGCAAGAATTGCTGTTGATTCATCAAACAACTTGTGGACGGTTGGAACGCCTCTCCTAAACTCATCTCTGTCCATTATGTCGTCGTGAATCAGTGTGAAGTTGTGTATCGTCTCAATAGCCACTGCAGCAGGTAAGATGTTCTTCCAATCTTTTCTCAAAGCTTCTGCTGAAATTAGAAATAGGACCGGTCTCAATCTTTTACCACCAGCGTCAATCAAATGCCTTGCAGCCCTGTACAACTCCTCTGGCTCTTTTACTGGCAAATATTTATCAATAGCCTCGTCAACAATTTTTGCTCTCTTTGCCACCTCAGCCTTGACGTCTAACATTGCCTACACCTTGAAAACTCATCTATATCAATTTTCCTAAAACTAAGCCACTCTTTGAACTCTCCTTTTATAAAAATGGGTGTTTTTCTAAGCATTTCAACTTCTTTGCAACCCATCAAGAACATCGCCACCTTCAAACCCCTTGCAAAGTACTCTATTTCTTTTCTAACACTCTCACTCGATTCAACAGCAACTTTCAGAAACGGTAAAGCTGCACTTCCAATCTCCGCCCCCAATGCGATAGCTTTTGCCAAGTCCAAACCGCTCCTCAAACCACCAGTTGCTATCGTTGGCAGAACATCAAAGCACTCAGCAATGCAAAAGGCTGTCGGGATTCCCCAGTCCCAGAATTCTATTCCAACGTTTTTTGAAACGATGTCTTTGGCTCTGTAAACCTCAACTCCACTCCAACTCGTCCCACCTTTCCCGCCTACGTCTATCGCATCAACTCCTGCCTGCTTGAGTTTAATCGCCACATCCCTACTTATCCCTGCTCCAGTCTCCTTTGCTATAACAGGTATCTTTATTTCACCGCAAACTTCCTTCAATGCATCGAAGCATCCCTTAGCTTTTACATCACCTTCAGGCTGTATCACCTCTTGCAGAAAGTTTAGGTGGATGGCAATCGCATCAGCGTCTATCATTTCAACAGCCTTCTCGGCATACTCAACCCCATGTTTTAAAATTTGTGGTAGTCCTATGTTTGCATAGACAAATGCTTTTGGAGCGTATTCTCTAACAACTGTGAACGTGTCAACAACATCTTCATTCTCAATTGCAGCTCTTTGACTTCCAACACCCATTCCAATCTTAGCTTCCTCAACAGCAATAGCCAAGTTTTTGTTTATCTCTTTCGTTTCTCGATGCCCTCCAGTCATGGAAGCTACTAACAGCGGAATAGACAGTTTTTTTCCAAAAAACTCTTTTGTTGTGTCAATTTCGTTAAAATCAACTTCTGGAATTGCGTTATGGATAAGCATGATGTCTTCAAATCCCGTGTATGCTGATTCCACCTCCTCCTCCAAACAAATCCTGACGTGTTCAATTTTTCTGTTTGATGTCTGCATGCTATCACTCAAACCACAATCTTTGTTCCCACGTCCTCACCATTTAAAAACTTCCTTATGTTTTTGGATGTACCTCTAAACACGTAAGCCTTTGTGCCTCTTAGCTTCATCAAATTTAAAATCTTACCCTTCATACCTCCAGTCACATCCGATTTTGATGTTGCTGCATCTATTTTATTCAAAATTTCTTTGATGTTCGAGCGGTCTATCTCTTCAACAACCTCATTGTTAAGGTATATGCCATCAACATCCGTAGCAAATCCAATCCTCCCTATTCCCAATTGTTGGGCAAATTCAATAGCTATTCTATCCCCAGACAATACTTCAAACCTTGAGGTTTTTACATTGTAAACAAAATCACCGTGTGTGACAGGAATAAAACCCTTGTTAATCAATTTGGTGACAAAATCAGCATCAAAAACGAGATTTTCATCAATTTTAAAACTTGAAAATGGGTGGATGGGAAATGGCAAGGCATTGTGTTTTAACAAAGATGAGCAAATCATTTCGTTTAATTTCTTGCAAGCCATGTGCGTCACTACAACACCTTTTAAGTCCTCTACTTCCTTAAGCTTGTACTTTTCAACGTACGGATGTCCAAAGGAGCCTGCTCCATGCACAAGAATCAACTTTGTTCCGAGTGAAATAGCACCACAAATCTCATCGATTACTTTTGGTTTTGCCACACTAAATACGCCCTTGCTTTTGTCGCTAATTAAGGCTCCGCCAATTTTCAGGATTTTCATACCTTTTTCATGTCTCACTTTCATCACTCCTCAATCCTCACACCCTCTTTTTCAGGTTTAACAATAAATGAATTGTCAATTTTTAAATCCTCCACATCTCCTATCGCTATAACACATCCTCCCCCTCCAGCTCCTGTCAACTTTGCTGTTATTCCCTTTTCACTGAGCATTTCAATGATTTTTTCTATTTTACTGCTGCTAACACCGATCGCCCTCAACAAACACTGATTTAAGAATATTAAATCAGCAAGCTTTTTCCAATCGAAACCTGTATCAAAAACCTCCATAGCCCTCAAAGATATGCCGTCGATTGCATCAAAAATAGGGTCTATTATCTCAGGATACTTATTTCTCAATTCAGCCACTTTTTTTACCATTTCAGACGTTATAGATTTCTCCTTCGTATCTACAACCAGAATGTTAAAATCCTTACAATTCAACTTTTTCCTTTCAGGAATTAACCACATTCCGCCAAAAGTTGAGATGAAAGGGTCCGTTCCACTTCCCGCTCCCTGAACATCTATCTCAACTTTCCTTGCTATTTCGCAAATATCATCATTACTCAAACCGGTCTCAAATTCTGCATCTAAAGCCTTTAGAACGGATACAGTTACAGCAGCGGAACTACCCAAACCTGAAGCAATTGGAATCTGACTCTCTATTCTCACTTCAACACCATTTATCGGTTTTATGTTGCTGAAGTTCTTTATTGCATAGCTAATCCATGGATGAGTTTCAAAATCGAGTTTTGTGATACCAAGAGGCGAGATTATCTTAAAATCTGAACTTCTCTTAACATCGGCAAAACACCTTAAATTTACGGCTGTAACTAAAGCGTGTTTCCTATAAACCACAGCATGCTCCCCAAACAGTATGATCTTTGCTGGAGCTGAGGCTTTCATTGATTCTATTTTTTTGAAGAATATATAAACGTGTTGAAGAATTCTAACGATTCATGATGAGCTGTACCTATGTTTTGACACTTTATTAGCTGAGCCTATGGGTAGGCTTTAATTGATATTTTTAGATTGATAAAAATTAATAATTCTACAAAAATAATTAACTTATTGTTGGTATAGTGGTATGTGTGAAGTTCCGAGTGAAACGTTAGCGTAGTCGGATAGGCCCGTTACCGGAGTGAGCGAAAGTAAAACAGAGAGTCGGGGGCAGTCGCATCATACTGAAGCGTTCCTCCTATTTAAGAGGTCATGTAAAAACTCCTCTATTTCATCGATAGATTTTACTCTCCTAAGAAGTTGGTTAAAGTCTTCTCTGTTTCCATATTTTCTTTCATAAGCTTCTATTAGTTCATTGTATTTGTTTGGGTCTGTTATAAAAGTGTAATCAATAACATGCAAAAGAATATAGCGATTTGTTTCTGTTCTTAATTCATTATCTTTATCCGTAGTTACAAAAACAAGTTTAATATCTCTCATGTCTCGTGTTTTCTCAAGTTCTCTTTTCCAAAATGCCGTTTCTGTTAACCTTTCCCTTAAACTTGTTTTACAAGATAAAATTGCTATTACCAAATTTGTTTCTCTTTCGATTAGAAGTATATCCACATCGGGGAAAATATCACACCAATTCCTGATAACTATTTGGTCTTTGTGAGATATTATCGCTTCATCTCCCATCATAACCACAATTTTATCTCTCAATTCTCCATTACCTTCAATTATACTTTGAATGTATCTAAAAACGGCATATTCGTATAATGATCCCTTGCAGGTTTTCCATGCCTGATCTCGACTTCTCTGATTTGAATAATAAGGTATAAGTACAGCGCGTAGATTGTTTTCCGCTAATGTATCAAAATTTTTGAGAGCCTCTAAGAAACTCCTATTATATCTATTTAGCACGATGTCATCATAATTTTGTTTTAATGATTCCAATACCTCTCTTTTACATTTGAATCCTCGCCTCATTTTAATCGCCAAATAATTTTTTTTGATTTATACGTGCTTCTTTCACCAATCTATTCTTAGCTAATTTGCAGTAATTTTCATCAATCTCTACACCAACTCCCCTCCTATTAAATAAAGCACATGCAATTAGAGTACTTCCACTACCTAAAAATGGATCTAAGACTATATCGCCAACAAAACTAAAAAGTTTAATGCATCGTTTAGGTAGCTCAATAGGGAAAGGTGCCGGATGTCCTACTTTCTTTTTACTCTCACCCGAGAACGTCCATAACCCGTTAGTCCATTCCATGAATTCTTTTTTTGTTATATCGGATTTTCCATTTTTTATCTTCTGCCATCTTTCTTTATAAAAAATTATAATTACTTCCACAGGAGCAATAACATAAGGAGCTCTTGCACTCATCCAAGAACCCCATGCAGTTCTTCTGGATATATTTCCTTCGTTCCATATTATTGTTGAAAAATATTTCCACCCTACTTTTTTGGCGATATTCACAATATCAGCATAAACACTTTGAAAACCTGCTTCTTTTCTTCCTTTACTTTTATCTAATGGTATATTTAGACACATTCTTCCATCTGATTTTGTTAATAAATAGGCTTTTTTTAACCATTTTTCAGTAAACTCAAGATATTTTTCATAAGGAATATCATCCTGAAAAGAATTATAATGAATATCCACATTATATGGCGGCGAAGTTACAATTAAATCAACAGATTCTTTTTCAATTAAATTTGTTGTTAAAAAATCATCATGAATTATCTTGATATTTCCGTCTTTTGTTTCAAAGAAAACCCTTCCTTCTTTGACTTTCAAGTCTTCCATACTACCCGTATCTGTTTCTGTCTTTATAACCTTTCCTTCTGTTTCATTCATTACGACTGCCCCCGATTACGCTAATTTGTATTTTACGAACTTTTATTCACATAACCTCTTAGATTGAAATTAAAACGAATTTTTATAAAGCTAAGTTTCGTGTGGTTCTTACGACTTCAAATATTAAAAAGCTTGCGCCAAAAGAACGATACCAGCTTATAGGCAGCTCATTGAAGAAATAAAGCTGAAAAGTATCCCTACAAAAGAAAAGCATACATATTTGTCGTAAAGAAATTTTTAAAATCTAACAAAAAACACCTCACGAATTACCAAGCTGCAATCATCTCAAAATGTATTGTCTAGACTACTTTCTTAAAACAAAAATTGAATTAAGTACCAAAGAGCACATACTGTTGCTCATAAATATCTAAATGTTGCACATCGAAACCAATTTCTTCCATAAGCTTGGCCATATCTTCCTCATCAATCCTAACGTGTGGTGGAGGGCCAAAGCGAGCATCTTTCTTCCAATCAACAACACAAATTGAATTCGACATTTTTGCCCATCTCAGATAATCTAATCTCAATTCTTCATCCATTTCATGTAGAACGTTTGCAAAAAGGATAAAATCAACCCCAAAATCGATTTCAGGTGGTTTGTCAGTTAAAATTATTCCAACGTTTTTAACCTTCTCCTCCTCTAACCTCCTTATCAACACCTCAACCATTTTTTCGTTCATTTCTACTGCATAAACTCTCTTAAAAATCCTCGAAAGTGGTATTGTGTAATATCCAGTTCCTGCTCCGATGTCGAAAGCCACGTTCTTGTTTGCAACAATTTTATCTATTTCTTTAATCAAAGGTTCAACAGGATGCATTTTTCTCCTCTCTTCAGACTCCAAAATTCTCCAGTGTCTGTGATCAAAGTGCATAGACTAGACACACCAACCTTTTTAATACTTTTATCGAAATTGAGTTGTGAAATCATCTTTCAGAATTGCAAGAGTGTTTGGAATTGATGTATACTTGCACATAACCCTATTCCTGATTATCGTATTTCTCAGCTACATACTACTCATAACTCCTCAGCCCTTTGGATATTGGAACACAAGTTATTCCCACATGGTAAAAATACTGCTCTCAACACTTTCAGCAGTATCATTGTTTTTCGCCATCCTACTCCACGAGTTAGCCCATTCTTTGGTCAGCAAGAAGTATGGGATAAAAGTGAAAAACATCGTTTTGTTCATTTTTGGTGGTGTCGCATCAATTGAAGAAATTCCAAAGGAGCCTGAGAAGGAGATTATCATATCGTTAGCCGGTCCAACAATCAGTTTGACCTTGGCATTAATCGCCTATGCAATTTCATTGCTCGAATTTACAATAATATCCGATTTCTTTAGAGTCTTTGCTTACTTTAACGCTGTTTTGGCAGTATTTAATCTCATTCCTGCATTTCCATTAGATGGTGGAAGGGTTTTAAGGGGTATTTTGGCGTCATCAACCAACTTTGTCAAAGCCACAAAGATGGCTGCTGAAATTGGGAAACTAATAGCCATTTTTATGGGTATAGTGGGTTTCTTTGTCAATCCTTGGTTAATACTGATAGCCCTATTTATATACATAGGAGCAAATGAGGAGGAGAAGATGGTTGTTGTTGAGGGGTTGTTGGATAAAGTTAAGGTTGAGGAGATAATGACTCCCAATCCACTAACAGTTCCAGCAAATTGGAGGGTTAAAGATGTGGTAAAGTTGATGTTTAAGCACAAGCATTTGGGTTATCCGGTAGTTAAAGATGACAAACTTGTTGGGATTGTAACGTTAAAAGACTTAATAAATTCGGATGAAAATGAGATAATTGAGAATATTATGTCAAAGGACCTAATCACAATATCTCCAAACCACACAGCCTTTGACGCTTTTAAAATTATATCTGGTAATAAAATCGGCAGAATTTTGGTTGTTGAAAACGACAAGTTGGTGGGTATTGTCTCAAGAACAGATTTAATGAGGGTTTTGGAGATTCTTGAGGTGTTAGAAAGTGGGAAGTAGTGGAGAAGAACAAAACAATCAAAAAAAAGAAGTTATAATCGTTGGAACAGCTCATGTCTCTAAGAAAAGCATCGAAGAAGTTGAGGAAACTATTGAAAAAGTGAGGCCGGATGTTGTTGCAGTAGAACTGTGCAACAGGAGATATCAAGCTTTAATTCAGGAAAAACATCAGGACATTCCAATTATTGATGTAATAAGGAGGGGAGAGGCTCCGTTATTGCTCTTCCAGCTTATGCTTTCATACTTCCAAAGAAAGATTGGGGAGGAGTATGGTGTTAAGCCTGGGGAAGAGATGATTGCGGCAATAAAAAAGGCTGAAGAAATTGGCGCTGACGTTTTGCTGATTGACAGGGATATTGGAATAACCTTTAAGAGGTTCTGGAATTCACTATCCATTTTGGAAAAGCTCAAATTAGTGTATTATTTAATCAAAAGCCTGTTTATTGGAGAGAATGAGATGGAAATCGATGAGATGCTAAAGGAGGATGTATTAGAGGCGTTGGTTAAAGAATTTAGAAAAATATCGCCATCAGCGGCAAAGATTTTGATAGATGAGAGAGATGCATACATGGCTTTCAATATTCTCTCGGCATTGAATACTTACGATAAAATCGTTGCAGTTGTTGGAGCTGGGCATAAGAAGGGGATTGAAAAGTACTTGAAGTCGGAGAAGATTGATATAGCTGAATTGACAACAATCAAAGAAGGGAGATTTAGCATTGCAAAACTCTTCGGTTACGGAATCTTTATCATAGTCATGGCTTTATTTTTGTTTATTTTAATTAATTTAAGCAGTAATGCTTTGATTACAGCTTTTATTTACTGGTTCTTGATTAATGGTGTGTTGGCAGCCATTGGTGCTTTTATTGCCCGAGGGCATCCACTATCAATTCTTGCCGCTTTTCTTTCAGCTTGGCTCACGTCTTTAAACCCGGCAATAGCCGCTGGATGGGTATCAGGAATTGTTGAAGCATGGATTAGAAAACCCACAGCCAGAGATTTGCAGGAAATAACGAAAGCAAATAATTTTAATGAGCTTTTAAACAATAAATTCTTCAAGGTTTTGCTTGTTGTAGCTTTGACAAACGTTGGAAGTGGAATTGGTACATTTTTGGGGATATACTATGTCATAAAAGTGACAGGAATAGACATAGCAGGATTTTTGAAGGATTTGATCTTTAATTTGATTCGGTGATAATAGATGGTTAAAATTACAAAGGAGAACTATTCAACAATTTCAACACCACTCAGCAAATCATCCAACAAGTTGAAGAGAAATCTTATGTTGTGTTTATTTGATAGCCTAACAGCATCATCCGAGAAAACGTCGCATGAGAAAAACACGAAGTTATCGTTTCTCTGACCAAGTATAACATCTTTACCACTGCGTATAGCTAAGTCACCAATCATTGCCTTGGTTGTTTTGTTCCCATTCAACACAACCTCCCAACCCAAATTGACATGGAAGGGTTTGATGGCAACAATTTTTTCAACATTCTTGTAGTATCTTCTTTTGCCAACCATGTTTGAAGAGTTCAAAACTATGCCCTCGTCCACGCTTGATTCGTTGTCATAAACAGGTATTTTATCGTGATTTGAAGTTATCCAGCTATTCAAATTCGCGGTTTGATAGATTAAAACCTTACTTTTCATCAGTCTATTGACTGTGGGTATCTCGTTATGACTCGGTTCTTTAAAAAGAAAGAAGATGTCATAACTGAACTCCAATTTACTCATCTCAGAAATGTTGGATTTCAATTCATTTACATAATCCACGTGGAAATTAGATAACAACGATTCTTCGATCTCTTTAAATCTATGGCTTTCATCGACAACAAACAGTACATTTAGCATGGGTTGTGATTAAAAATTGAATTTAATAAGTTTATTGATTTGAATTACCGATACATCAAAGCGTAAGCCTTTCCAAGTTCTGTCAATTTAATTTTAACGTTCTTACCTTCTCTCTGCATAACTACCAAGCCGTCTTCTTCCAACCCTTTCAAGTGGTAGCTCATCCTTGCCCTCTGCGCCATGTAAGTCTTTTGATCCTCAGTCTTTCCTTCAAGCAGTTCAATTAACTTGTTGATGGACTCAACTTCTCCACCTTCATCGTCTATCGTTCTGATTATAACAATCTTATCCTCTCCAACCCTCTTTAACGGTGGAACAAGTATTTCAGTGACTCTATCAAATTCCACTTCCTTTCCAGCTTTGAACTTTGGAATTACCATGTACAGTTTGCTTCCAGACAACTGGGAGGCGATGTAACATGCTATACACATGGTTTTTGATGCTCCAGTAGCGTTAATCAAAACATCATTGCCTTCAGAAACTTCCTGTTTGATTGCTTTTAACATGTCTAAGACGGCAGAATATACATCGAGTTTATCTACATATATCTTATCAACCTCAATGAGAACGTTTAGGGTTTTTTCAATCTCCGTCGCAGCTTTGTAAGCCTCCTTTTCCTCGGGCAAGTTCTTGTCCTTTCCAAGCACCAAATAGACCTTCTGAATTGGGTGTCCACTCTTCTTGATGCTCTCAAGCAATACCTCCTTTTCCTCACCCACAGGCATTATATGTACAACTTTGCTCATGTCTTGACTTACACCTCATACTTAATAAACTTTCCTATATACGTTCATAAGTTATGAACATAAACACGAAGAGGCGAGATATGATTTTTTATACTTAGTTTAAGATTTTACAGTTTTTTACAATTTAATTGCCCCATATACGAATGCAACCTAACTCCAATTTTTTAAATTTCATTTTACAAAATACATTATCTTTTCCATTTTCTCAAATTTTTTTGATTGACCAGAAAACATCCAATTTTTGCAAAACTCATAGTTGTATTGCAATTATGAAATAAAAATTTTTACTAAGGCTTTAAATACCCCAAGCTATGCAAGTCTGAAAATGAGGGTTGAAGTTTACGTAGAGGGGGTTGTACAGGGCGTAGGATTTAGATACTTCACCCAAAGGATTGCGAAAGAAATAGGTATCAAGGGTTTTGTGAAAAACTTGGCTGATGGAAGGGTGTACATCGTTGCTGATGGAGATGAAGAGCAGTTGGACAAATTTTTGTCCTACATAAAAAAAGGATCCCGTTCCTCGATTGTTAGGAGGGTTGAAGTTAGGGAAATTGAGGAATCTGAAAAATTTGAGAACTTTAATATACGGTTCTAAACATATATGCTGGGGAGTAAGATGAACATAAAAGACTTTCAGAGAATGATTGGCGAAATCTATTACCGAAGGGACAAAGAAAGAGGGAAACTTAAAACAATGCTTTGGATCGTTGAAGAGGTTGGTGAATTGGCAGAGGCAGTGAGAAAGGATGAAGTTGACAGAATAGGAGAGGAGATGGCAGATGTTTTTGCTTGGCTCGTGAGCCTTGCAAATCTTTATAATATTGACTTGGAAGGGGAGGCTTTGAAAAAGTATCCGGGTTACTGCATTAGATGTGGTAAAAAGCCTTGTGGGTGTGAATTATGAGATTCCTAGTTGTAAGCGATGAGGATATTAAGAGTGGAGTTGTAACAGACAAGTACTTCATTTGGACTGAGAAGGTTCTAAAAGCAAAGAACGTGAACCCCTTGGTTGTTGCAGAAATAACAACATCAAAATGGGGCGTGTTTGCTGGTTTAAACGACGTTCTGGAGTTGATGAAAGGAATACCGATTGACTTGTATGCTATTCCTGAAGGTTGTATATACTATCCCCACGAGCCTGTTATGACGATTGTTGGTAGATACTTGGATTTTGCAAGATTTGAGACCTCCTTGTTGGGATTTATTTGCCAAGCAAGTGGCGTGGCAACCCAAGCATTTCGATTTAAGTTAGCGGCAGAGAACAAAAAGATTTATTCCTTCGGGACAAGAAGGATGCATCCCGCATTGGCGGCTGTTATTGAAAGGGCAGCATACATCGGTGGAGTGGATGGTGTAAGCAATTTTGCTGCTGAGAAGTACATAGGTTTAACAAGCATGGGAACGATGCCCCACGCATTGATAATCTCGTTTGGAGATCAAGTAAAAGCTTGGAGAGCTTTTGACGAGGTTGTTGATGAAAACGTGCCAAGAACGATGCTGGTTGACACGTATTACGATGAGAAGACTGAAGCAATACTTGCGGTGGAGAACGTTGGTAGGGTGAATGGTGTAAGGCTTGACACACCATCTTCGAGGAGGGGTAATTTTAGAAAGATTGTTGAGGAGGTCAGGTGGGAGTTGAACATAAGGGGCAGGAAAGATGTGAGGATTGTCGTGAGCGGTGGTTTAGGTTTGGAGGATGTGATTAATTTAAGGGACTTGGTTGATGCCTTTGGTGTCGGCACCTCAATAGCCGGAGCAAAACCGGTTGATTTTGCTCTTGACATCGTTGAAAGGGAAGGAAAGTTCGTGGCAAAAAGGGGTAAGAGGGGTGGAATGAAGCAAATTTACAGAGATTGGAACACTTTGGAAGATGAGGTAAGGCTGTTTAACGATGAACCGCCAGAAGACAAGGAACCGTTGGTGCAGAAATACATTGAAAATGGAGAAGTTATAAAGGAGAGTGACATGGAAAAGGCAAGAGGGCTCGTTTTAAAACAGATGGAAATAGTTAGAAAGATTGGGGCGGATAAGTTTTTAAATAGCTGATTATTATAATCTACTATTAAACAATTTTTGAGTCGTATGGCAAAACACATGAAAAAGTTGAAGTTAAGGGTTATTGTGCTGGCAATCGTTCTATTTTTTAGCTATTTAACTTCTTCATTAGCCGTTGGTCTTCCACTACAAATCAACCATGGTTTAGCTTTGCTAACGGTGTCTCTTCTCAATGCAGCAGTTGTGAGCAACTTTGTTGCATCTGCAAAATGGAGTGGGATAAGGTTAATTCTAGCCTTGTTTGCCATATACTATTGCATTACGACGTTTTTAACACAAATTGAAACTATCGTGTTTCTCGAGTATTTTGCGGATATAATACCAGCAACATATATTCCAAAGTTGTTCATTCAAGGAATAATTGTTGCACTGATCTTTTCAATCTCGGCGGTGTTGATCCACGGAAAGTTGAAAAACAACCAAGCTGATTTCTCCGTTGAAAATAAAACCCTTGTAGGTATGTCATTCGTGTCAATGTTGTACGTAATACTTTACTTCTCGTTTGGCATGTTCGTTTTTATGCCATTAGCGGGTAACTCTTTCTATGAATATTATGGGAATTTACAACTACCGATGTGGATAATTCCGCTTCAGATATTTAGAGGTTTCATCTGGGCGGGCTTAGCCTTAATTGTGGTTAAAGCGGTGGATAGCAAACACGAATTAACAACAGCTCTGCTTTTCTCAGTTCTAATGGCTTCACTCCTTTTGATGCCAAACGAATTCATGCCAGATAGGATAAGATTTGCCCATTTTGTGGAAATAGCAACGTCAAACTTTATTCTTGGCTGGGTTGCCGTTCGTATTTTAAAGTACTTTTAATTTTGGTTAGACCGTACAATCCCAAAAATTAGAAAATTATAATAGCTTATTAAGTTTTTTAGGAGGGATGGGATTTGATGCACTTAAAAACATAAAACAAGATTACGTGTTTGTGTCACTATTTTTACTACTATTAAGCCTGAGTATTTTAAAACCAACTAAACTCAAATATTACCCTGAATACGTAGATTGGAGGACAATTTCAGCCTTATTTGGGCTATTGATAATCACGACAGGTATAAAAGAGAGTGGTTATCTACAAAGAGCATCTCAACGACTGCTGAGAAATGTAAAGTCGGAGAGAGGATTGATAATCACATTGGTGATTATCGCAGCTTTACTTTCTACAATTTTAACAAACGATGTGGCTTTATTTATTGTGTTGCCTTTAACTTTAAGTCTTCAAGAGATGTTGAGTAATGATGTCAAAAACTTCATTGTATTTGAAGTTATGGCAGTCAATGCTGGTTCAGCTCTAACACCCATCGGCAATCCACAAAACTTATACTTATGGCACAGTTGGGGAATACCGTTTTTATCTTTTGTTATTACTATGCTACCACTCGTAACTTTATTATTGCTGTTGCTGATTCTCTTTGTTTTTCTGAACTTTAGGAATGAAAAAGTAGAATACGTTGATGTTGAATACACAATAAACAAAAATTTGGCTTTGCTATCTTTAATATTTTTGGCAATTTTCGTTGTTGCACTTGAGCTAAAAATTACAATCTTCGTTTTAATTCCGATATGTGCAATTTACATTGCTGTTTTTAGAGATGTGTTTAAGAAAACGGATTGGTTATTGTTGTTGACATTTATTTTGATGTTCATCGATTTTCATTTGATTTCCGAATTAAAAATTGTTAGCAATGCGATTAAATCCTTAAACTTAACAAACACCAGCAATGTCTTTATTCTTTCAATAGTGTCGTCACAGATTGTAAGCAATGTTCCAGCATCCATACTCATGTCCAAATTCTCACACAACTGGTTTGCCATTACTTACGGTGTAAACGTTGGTGGGAACGGGTTGCTGATGGCTTCACTTGCAAACGTAATAGCCTTTAGAAGTGTAAAGGGGAAAATGTTGATAGACTTTCACAAGTTTTCAATAGCGTACTTAATTTCAAGCACAGTTTTGGTGTATTTTTTACTTTTCAAGTAATGAAGATCAAATTTGGCTTTTTCACCTTCACACCAAGTCGTTGATGCTTGTTTGCAGAACCACCAAACCTCACGTCGATAAAAATTAAAATAATAAAAATAAAAGCGATAGCTATCGCTTAAACATCTCTTTCAACTCTCTCTTGTTTATCTTACCAACACTCGTCTTTGGCAAATCCTTCACGAACTCAATTCTTTCAAGAATTGCCCATTTACTAATCTTTCCTTCTTCAACAAACTTCATTAGATGTTGTTTTATGTCTTCTTCACCCACCTCTCCACTTGGAACAATTATCGCCAATGGTCTCTCCCCCCACTTCTCATCTGGAATACCGATAACTGCTACCTCTGAAACTGCTGGATGCAAGCTAATGAGGTTTTCCAACGTTAGCGAAGAAATCCACTCCCCACCACTCTTTATAACATCCTTAATCCTGTCAACGATTGTTACGTAGCCATACTCATCAATTACAGCAATGTCGCCAGTGTGCATCCAATCACCTTCCCACAGCTCTTTTGTTTTTTCCTCATCCTTGTAATACTCTTTCGTCAGCCATGGTGCCCTAACAACAATCTCGCCCATTTCCTTCTCATCAGCTTTAACATCCTCCCAGTTCTCTTTAACAACCCTCAGATAGACAAATGGAACGGGAAAGCCCGTTTTAATCAGGAAATCAACCTTCTTTTCTTCATCCAAGTCCATCAATTCAGGCTTTAGGTTTGCAACAGTTAAAAGTGGACAAGTTTCTGACATTCCATAGCCAGCCATAACTTCAATACCCTTCTCCATTGCCTTCAATGCCAAACCTTTTGGCAATTTAGCCCCCCCAATAACAACCTTCCAACCATCAAGCCTGATGTTTTCCGGCAAAGCATTTACAATCATGTGCAGAATTGTTGGGACGCAGTGGCTGAATGTAACGCCTTCTTGTTTTACAAGCTTTAGTAACATCTCAGGCTCGTATCTTCCAGGATATACCTGCTTTACACCCAGCATCGTAGCCGTGTATGGCACACCCCAAGCGTGGACGTGGAACATTGGCGTTAGTGGCATGTACACGTCATTCGACCTAAACCTAACCGGAGTTTCGTATGCTGAAAATGCAATTGATTCCACCATTGTGTGCAAAACAAGCTGCCTATGTGTAAAATAAACACCCTTTGGCAGTCCAGTCGTTCCAGTTGTATAGCCGAGTGTTGCAATCGTATTTTCATCAAAATCCTCAAACTCATAACTTCCTGCTTTCCTTAGCATTTCCTCATACTCCAAATCGGTAAGACTTGTTTCTGGCATTTTATTGTCTGTCATGACTACGTAATGCTTAACACTCGGCAGTTTGTCCTTCAATTTTTCCATTAGCGGTACAAAATCTTCAAAAACCAAAACTACTTCATCCTCTGCGTGCTGCATTGTGTATAGCATGTCTTCGGGGCTAAGCCTTATGTTTACGTTGTGTAAAATAGCCCCCATCATTGGGATTGCAAAGTAGCATTCAAGGTAACGATGGGAGTCCCAGTCCAAAACAGCCACCTTAGTGCCCTTCTTAACACCCAACTCATTCAAAGCTGCTGCCAATTTATGCACTCTGTCATACATGTCCTTGTATGTGTATCTAAACCTGTCTCTATACACTATTTCCTGATTTGGCGTCCAAGATACACCGAATTCCAGAATATGTTTCAACAAAAGCTGAAATTCGTAAGCCATATTTAAGGTTGTATTAACTTTTAAAAGTTTTTCTCTTTGAATTTTATAATTTTAAATCATCAGTTATATACTTGACTATTTAAATTTTTCTTCCAATTATTTTCTTAACTTCCCCAACATCAACAACCGTGTCGATACATCCTGCCCTCATTAAGGGAATACACTGATGCGGTATGTTTTTCCGTGAAAGCCTCTCACTCGCCTCGGCAAGTTCCACAAAGCATGCAACACCAATCGCTGCTTTTATTTCATTGTTTATCTCCCTCAAAATTTTGAATACCAAACTTCCTCCAGGGACTATGTAGATGTGTTTGTATCCCAGATTCTCAGCATATTCGATGATCTCGAATATGTTACAATTCCCACACTTCTTGCAAACATAACCTTTTTTTGTCAATTCTGCTTGACATTCCTTTGAATTTCTTAAACACTGCGGTAAAAACAAAGCCCTCTTTTCAAAAGGAACTTTAAAGACATTGCTTTCATACGATTTGTTTTTGACGAACGTGTAAATCTGATCAACCAACTCATCATCTTCACCAATAAACGATAAAGCTTTCTTTATCGCACTCCTACTCGACAAATCTGCCCCAACTGCCATTAACTTTGTCAGTATTTCAAGCATGGAGAAAGTTAATAGGCTGGATTATAAAGGTTGGTCTTTTTTGATGATGTAATGACAGGGTTCTACACAATTAAATAATTTACTTTATCCTCTAATTTCTCTTACAGCCTCATCTAACATTGGTTTTAGGGTGTCATACAATTTAACCATAGTATCTACCGCCCACGATTTTAACTCCTCATCAGCTAAAGCCTCGTCAAGAGTTTTAATTCTCCTTTCTATGCAGATTTCTCTCCACTTTTTAGCAAATTTTCCAAAATAAAGTTTATCTCCTATTTTATCTTCGATTTCTTTTTTTCTGCTTTCAAAATATTTTAAGAATTTTTCATTTTCTTCTTCGTCTTGATGTTCAAAATGGAGTGCTATTCCGAAATTTTTCTCAGGTTCCCTGCCTGTGAAATACCATTCAAAATGAATAGCATTATACCCTGCAGGAATGTGTAACCAACTATCTGGAAGTGCTTTTCTCTCAGTGATTCCCGGTTTTATCTCTTTGAACCTAGATAGTATTTCTGTAAAAAATCGGAGGTATTTTTCTTGTATTTGAGTTATCTTTTTCTGCTTTAGTGGTTTTATTTCTTCCACTCCAACAAGTTTTGGCACAAATATTTCCTTTTCCTCTTTTTTTCTTCTTTTAAAATAACTAAACTCAATACATTTTATATCTACTCCAAATTTTCTAAGCCAATTAACTAATCTAGCTGTATCTTCTCCAATCTTGTATGAGACTAAAAGAAGAAGTAAACTTCTATGGTCATTCAGACAATTTTTCACGTTTTCTTCAAATTCGTCATATAATATCTCCTCTCTAAAGTTTTCTCTGAAAAAATTATAAACATCATTCAAGGATTGAAATTTAATACCCGAAGAATCAAATAAAGTTTCGATACTCATCTCCTGCAATTCTGATGCATAATCAAGTAATTGTGCTATAGCCTTTCTGTGACCTTCGCCTCTTTTTAGTTCAACTAATACAATGTTCCCATTAGAGTCCAATAATAACAAATCTAGTTCTCCACCACTTGGAAGTCTCAATTTACTTCCCAATGTAACAACATTATTTTCTGTTATTTCTTTCGAGATTATATATGGATTTGTTTCAATTAGTTTATGTAGGTATTCTTCATTTTTATCTGCTGAAAAATCCTCTTCTTCGAGTATCTCTATTTGATTGCCATCTTTTATCACAGCGTAAACCATAGATTATTTTAAATTTTATCTATTATTAAATCTTTTCAAAATCCTCAAAAACTTCAACTTTAAACTAAAAGAATAAAGAAAAATAGTTAAAAAATTAGTCTTCAGACTCCTCCTCTTCTCCTCCAGTTCCGCTCTCTTTGCTGCTCTCCATTCCTTTGGCTGCAATAACATCATCGATTCTCAGAATCATTATTGCTACCTCGGTAGCACTGCTGATTGCTTGCTTCTTAACCCTCAATGGCTCAATGACGCCAACATCCACCATGTCAACAACTTTGCCCTCAAATACGTTTATTCCTGCATTGGTCTTTCCTTCTTCATGAGCCCTCTTTAGCTCAACCAAGATGTCAATTGGATCTAATCCAGCATTTTCAGCCAATGATCTTGGAATTACTTCAAGTGATGAAGCAAAGGATTCTGCCGCCAACTGCTCTCTGCCACCAAGGGTTGGAGCCCATTGCCTGAGTTTCAAGCTTACCTCGATTTCTGGAGCGCCACCACCAGCAACAACCACTCCACTCTCCAATGCTGCTTTAACGACTTTAATTGCATCGGTTATTGACCTCTCAACTTCATCAACGATGTGCTCTGTTCCACCTCTAAGTAGTATTGTCACAGCCTTTGGATTCTTGCAACCCCTTATGAACACCATCTTCTCATCGCCTACAAGCTTCTCTTCAACAATTTCTGCTTCGCCTAAATCTTCTGGCTTAACATCTCTCAGATCTGTAATAATCTTAGCCCCAGTAGCCTTTGCAATCTTCTCGATGTCGCTCTGCTTAACCCTTCTTACTGCCAATACCCCAGCCTTTGCGAAGTAGTACTGGGCTAAATCATCAATGCCCTTCTGGCAGAACACAACGTTTGTTTCAACCTTTGTCAATGATTCAACCATTTCCTTGATCATCTTCTCTTCCTGCTCTACAAATTTCTGTAACATCTCTGGGTCAGTAATTCTAATCTCTGCATCAGTTTCGGTCTCCTTAACCTCTAATGATGCTTTTACAACTGCAATCTTTGCATTCTTAACCCTCTTTGGCATTGATGGGTGTACGACTTCTTTATCAATTACAATTCCATCTACAAGCTCTGTATCTTCTATGCTTCCTCCATGCCTCTTTTCAAGCTTTACATTGTCTTCATCAACCTTGATTTCACCATCTCTCTCCTCAATAACCCTCTTGACCGCTTTAACAACCAAGTCAGCCAAGTAGTTGACGGCATACTCTGCATGCTTGCCCGTTATAGCTGTCGATGCAACCTTCTTTAGTATCTCATCATCGTTGATGTCGATCTTTATTGCAATGCTATCTAACACTTCCATTGCCTTCTCAGCAGCCAATCTATAGCCCCTTGCAATGACCGTCGGATGTATATCGGAATCCAACAACTCCTCAGCCTTCTTCAACAACTCACCAGCCAAAACTACTGCAGTTGTTGTGCCATCTCCAACCTCATTCTCCTGAGTCTTTGCAACCTCAATGATCATTTTGGCTGCTGGATGCTCAACATCCATCTCCTTCAAAATCGTGACTCCATCATTTGTAATGACAACATCACCCAAACTATCAACCAACATCTTATCCATGCCTTTTGGACCCAATGTACTCCTAACAGCCTCTGCAATAACCTTTGCTGCTGTGATGTTCAGTCTTTGTGCATCTCTACCAACTGTTCTCTGTGTTCCTTCCTTCAATATTAAAACTGGCTGACCTTGCAACGTTACCATCCAATCACCTCCTTGTGTAAAATGGTAGAAGTGTAGTTCTATATATTATTTTCGGTTGATTTCTTTTCATTCAACAAGCTTATAAAATCCTTAGGAGAGCTAACACAGCTCAATTCATCTTTCATTACAAAAACAACGGAATTTATGTCTTTTTTAATACTTCTTTCAACTATATAGGCTGCTTTTGTTGAAAGAACGGTAGAAACCTTTCCTAAGATTCTTGCCCTCTTCTCTATTTCTTTAATTTGTTTTACACCCGTCAAAACTGAGTCATCTTCAGCTTTGGACACAACATCAAAGGGAGCATGCTTTAACGGGTGAACTTCAACACCTATGCACCTCAACTGCTCCACAATCTCTTCTTCCTTGCCTTTCAAATCTGTTTTTATTTCCTTCTTTCCCCTAACCTCATCTTGAACAAAGCTAAGCAAGTCAATCGCTTTGATTATGTACGTGCCGAGCAGTTCTTCAAGTTTTAAAGCATTCTCAATTGATGTATCTATACCTTCCTCATATTTCTTTACAGTCCTTCTCGAAACTCCCAGAGCTTTTGCTATGTCCCCCAACGAAACACCGATTCTTTCTCTCGCCTCCCTGATTTTTTCACTATCAAGCTTAACATAATGACCGCCTGGAGCTGAATAAATCATGGGTGGAGTTTTTTCAACGATAAAATCGTAAAATGTGGCTGTATTGATGACAGGCAACCCATACCGGTTGTAAACCACACCTCTCTCCAAATAATCGAACTTGAAGCGTTCACCAACAACAATAGGGCTTGCATTCAGCAATTTGGCAATTGTCTTCATCTCCTCAGCCATTTCAGGCTTTAACGAGTCAATGTTGTAAAGTACCTTTATCAATAAAACCACATCACCCTTTCTAGCAACTATGTCAAAGCATCTAGGCTTAGTCTCAACTATGTCTGTCAGAATAAAACCGACTTTGTCCAGAATTTTGACTATGGAATTGACTATTACTGCTTGCATTCCCAGATAAAAATAGGTATGATTTACTATATAATATTTTGCCTAAGATAGATTAAATTAAGTCAATCTAAGGCTGGATTAATCTAACAATCGCAAGATTAAAAAAGGATTAGTTGTTATAAAATACAAATGTGAATGAAGTACAATCCGAAGAGTTGCTACATGAATTAATTGAAAGGGTTGCGGGAGAAGTTGGGTTGATTATTTATGCGTTAAAGCCGAAAAGGGAATTTACCGATGAGCAACTGGCTTTAGAACTGGGAATAGAAATAAATGAGATTAGAAAAGCCCTATTTTCTTTATATGAGATTGGAATTGCTGAGTACAAAAGGAGAAGAGATGATGAGACGGGTTGGATGGAGTACTACTGGAAAATAAACTACGACAAACAGCTTGATATACTGAAGCATGAATTGGAAAAAACTAAAAAGAAGCTGGAAGAAAAACTGGAGTCTGAAACTTCAACAGTCTATTATATCTGTACGAATGGGTGCATAAAAGTCTCGTACGAGGAGGCGATAGAATTAAACTTCACCTGCCCAAAATGTGGTGGAATGCTAGAATACTTAGATAGTTCCAAAGCCAATGAGAAAATTATGGAGGAAATAAGAAAGATTGAGGAGATGTTGCAAAATCTCACTTAATTATTGTTACTTAATCACCCTGAATTTCAGCATAAACGAACAACCCTTTAAAACCCTCTTTGACGGTCCAGTCGAACGTTACTGTTTTTTGGGTGTTAGAATTGAATTCCTCAAAAAATTCTTTATGAATTTCATATTCAGGATTCAGATATTTTTTAAGTTGTTGATTGTTGAAGATTAGTTCAGGAACCCAATAAAAGAATACCCAGACATTTTTAAGCGCTTCTCCACTGTTGTATATCTTCACATGCACTTTTATACTCTCTCCAGCCTCAGGAGATGGATTGGATAATCTTATTTCCTCTGCTACGAGTTGCATTTAACACCTTTTACTTAGCCTTATAAAAATTTTTTGAAGTTTTAATGTTGTTTTGATTGAGCCAAATTCAAAAATTGATTGCCAAAAGTACTTTTTGAAAAATTAGAGTGTGAGGGGCTAAAAGAGAATCAAAATTAAATAAAATAAATAATAAAAATTATTCTATCTGTTTTATGTATTCTCATACCTTAGGTTAACACCCCTCATATCGTACAGTAGCCCATACCATTTCTCATTGAACTTTAGATATGAGTTCAATCTGTAGATACTGTGGTCTCCTTTGAGTAAAATATGGTAATCCCCTAGTTTTGGATCAACTATCTCAATGTACCTACCTTTGTAATCATAATTTACATCAGAAGCTTTTGAACCATATTTTACATACACGTTTCCTAGCTTGCCTGAAAAACTTACAGAAATTACTAGTTTGGGATTTTTAATTGATTTCAGATCTTCTGAAGATAGTCTAATAACAAAGTACTCTTCTGTGAAAATGTCTTCTAAGCATCCGAGGTACTCTGCTTTAAATCTACTAGGATCAAACCTTGTTGGTACAATTTTATTTTTAGCTACTACATTCAGTTTTTGTGGTTGTCCTGAAGACAGCTCGTTAATCCAATAAGTTGTTACAGCATAATCCATCTGTAATTCAAGATAAAGGGTCATGGTGAAATATTTTATAGTCTTGTAAGCTTGGTAGTTTTGGTAGTACACCCATTGGTTTAAGTTGGTTATAAATGTGCTACTTTTAAGTGTGTTATATGACTCTATATCGTATGCCGGTAAAAGTTCATATAATTGCTCGATTAAGGCTTTTCTCTGCAATAATAAATTTACTACTTGTTTGGAGTCTCCTTTGGTGACATGTAATTTAATATCTCTTCCATTACGTTCTAGTTGCTTTAGATAGTCTCTCACTTTCTCATTGGTGTTTGAGAAATATGGATCTACACCCATTGAGATATAGCTATAACTTATAATGTCAAAGAAATTTTTAATCCCCTCTGCTATTTTCACAACGTTCATTGCTAAAGAGTACGTCCCTAAAACACTACTTACACCAAGTTTCTCAGCTACGAGTTGTTTAATCAAGTCTGTAGGTCCAGAATATACTTCCTCAAATACATCCCTAGCATATTCTTGTGATTTCTGGTTAGATAATTCCATCCACCATGAACTGTTATACCAGTATAATCTATAACCCATATATATTTTTGTTTCATTATCTATAATCATAACCAACTCAGAATACGATGTTTTAGAGTGGCTATCTAGATTACTTAATGTGATCTCTTTAGACCCAAGATTGTTATTTTCATATTGCTCAATCACCCGATTGTTTGCATCTACATAAATAGTAACATAATATCTACCAGAAGTTAATTCTGAGGGAACGGTACATCTAATTACTTCCGTTTCTGACTTGCCTGCTAAAAGTTTGGTGAATGTGTGTGAACAAACGTACCAGTCAATTCCTTTCCTTAATTTTGAGAGGTAAATGTTAACAGTAAACTGTCCTGAATTGCCACTACCCCGATTTTCTACGGTAAGTTCAATATTCATTATTTGACCTGATTGAGATGCATAAATAGAAGACACTAATAGATCTGGGAGATTCTTTGAGGAAATCTTGATTGTAGCACTGTATGCATAGTACCCTAGAGGGTCTTTGAATCCAAAAGTTGGTTTTCTTATGAATTGATACCCTGATGATTTCGTGTCAAATGCAGCCCTCCAATAAATATAGTATGTACCCGCTTTTTCAGCTTTAAATTTAATATCCATTCCTACAGTTGCTCCATTTTTCAAACTACTCCAAGAGTCAACCAGATATCCGCCATAATATTTTTTACGACCATCTTTAAACCAAACAGGGTCTTTGTTTGGAGGATAAACTTTGGTCTTAGACCCAACCGAACTTTTCACTGAGACAACCTTTAAGTATTTGGAGTTTGTCACTACTGTGATGTACCCCTCAGGTGAGTAGTCCCCTGTATTTTTAGCATAAAAAGAAAGCATAAAGATGTCTCCCTAGTTTACATTATATATTGTGGTAGATGGTGTTTTTATCCATTTTATCGATGGGTTGCCAGCTTCCACCACACAAAACATGCTTAAAAGAGTGGTTGTTGCTAAGACCCCGATGTACAACCATTTTAGCTTATACATCAAACCCCCCACTACTACAAGTACAAACTCTTAACTTCAATTTAAATAGACACCAAATGTCCATTAACACTATGTCGTATTTAATATTTTTCATTTTCTATTATTAACAATAATAATATGATAAAACTTATATTTAATTTTTAATGAATATATTAGGATTATTCTTTAAAGAAATTACATAAAATTATAATTTCAAGAATAGTAAAGTTC
>Ga0180301_10000492_pt1 | contig 30319 bp, 49 predicted proteins | sample GuaBasSediGuay16_FD_121797 | JGI IMG/M metagenome (GOLD analysis project Ga0180301, IMG submission 121797) | Subseafloor sediment microbial communities from Guaymas Basin, Gulf of California, Mexico - Guay16, Core 4569-2, 12-15 cm | ecosystem: Environmental > Aquatic > Marine > Hydrothermal... | reverse complement strand
ACGATGGATTTAGTTAGAGAAATAGAAAAAAATTTGTGATTCTATTTTTTCCTTTCTCTACAAACCAATGTGCCATCGCTTGTTTGTCTGCATTTGAAACTACCTTTTAGGAATTGGCGTATTTCTTCTTCCTCTGCTGTTCTACGTTCTCCACACTCAAATTGTATGTAAAATTTTCCATCATATACAAAAAAACCTTCTTCCTCTTTTCCACAACTGTAGCAATAGAATTTCATAATATAAAGTAGAATAGAAAAAGGAGTTAAATTTTTCGAAAGAATGAATGAAGAGGTTGAAACTATCTTTTCAGGTGTTCTCCGATACACTCGTTGAATTTGGATTTGCCCCAAACTGTTCCGCCCTTGTACTTTGGCATCGCTCTGCACGCCTCAACAGCTCTCTTAAATTCTTCATTCTTCTCTATAACCCTTGCAGGTCTTGCTGAAGGGTTGTCAGTCCATGGAACTGCCCTTGACGGGAAGAATTTTCCACCGCTCTCCTTCAGAACGAATTTCGTTCCCAACACATATCCTCTCATCGCCATTTTCCTATCACCAAATCTAAATAGCAGAGGGGGTATATAAATTTATTGAGGGAATTGAATAAAAATGGGAATGTGGGAAAAAGGGAATTAGAACAAATCTCTGTAATTCTTGCCTTTTGCAAACTCAAATTTTAGCAATCCCTTCTGGTAAGCGATATATACTCCTACTGCACCAGCTATGACTACCCCAGCTATGGCAACTGGTAGATAACCAACCTGCTTTTCTCCCATCAATGTGAGGGTTGAAGGTAGATATTCATCAGAGTCTGGGTTGAATCTGAACTCATAGGTTAATCCAGCCTTATCAACTTTCCATAATGTTGTTCCACCAACTGCACTCAAAGATTTGTAAAACATTCCATCAACATACACATCTATCTCACTACCCAGCACAGGCTTATCTTCTGAGTCTAAAATCTGCAACATTATTATATCTCCCTCTTTCAACTTGCTTACCTGTGTTCCATCCGTCCCCATAGCAACTATGTGAGTATCTGTCTTTACTGTAAAGGTTGCACTTCCTTCTTTATCTGTTGTTTTTGCTGTAACGCTGTATTGTCCTGGGAATGGCGGAGTGAAGAAGCACACGCCATCCGTATTCGCTGTGTATGACCATGAGGTTTCTCCTTTCTTTATGGTTATCTTCGCATTCGGTTCTGTCCTAATCTGCATCGTAACCCCTGTGTTGATTTCACTTGGTAACTGTATCTTCAATGGTTTTGGAGAAACTGTAAAGGATTTCACAACAACATTATCAAAGTATGAAACTGTTACTGTGTAGTTTCCAGCCTTTCTGAATTTAACCGTTGCCTTACCAAAAGAGTTGGTTTTTACTGTGAAGGTATCAGCACCATCAAATTTTAATTTAGCTATAACTGGGTCTCCATCTGCATAAACCGTAAAGGTGACATTTTCTCCAGTTTTGATTGAAGAGGGGTAATCCAAATAAAGATTTTCTATGTGGGGTGGAGATATTGAGATTGTTCTTGTATATCTCTTTTTACCGTAGATGTTTATTACAGCATTACCATAATCTTCCTTACCCAGAGAAACTATGCCAACACCGTTAACCACTGTAATGAGATATGCATTGTTTGAATTTGTTATGTAGATATAACCAGTTGCATTCTCTTTTGGAAGGAGCAGGATGAGGTTTTTACCTGCTACGGGTTGTGAGGGGATAACTGTGAGATTTGACTGTGGTTGAGGGGGTTGCTCTGGTTGGGTATTTACCATTATGTAAACTGAGACATTATCAAAGACACTATTAAAGTGTATGTATCCATCAAGTGGTTGGTCTTTTGGTATTATTGCTGTAATTGTTTTTGCTGAGTTTGCTGGAATTATAAATGGTTCGTTGGTTTCTATTTTCTTGCCGTCTAATAAGAAGGTAATTCCTTGAAGTTGAGAATCAACCGTTATGGTTACATTTACCGAGTGGTTTGCATCATTTGTTATATGGAAATTTACCGTATCGTATGTGCCTGGCTCTTCTGCTGTGTAATATGATGTTGGGTTTACGGTTAAAGCATAAGCACTTTGTATGGTTACAACTAGCAGGATTGGAAGTATGTATCCTATTCTCAAGTTATCCCTCCTACTCCTGTCGGATAGAACCTTTACCTCTATACTTTATCGCCTCAATTAGAAGAGTATCTGGGTCATTTGGATTTGATTTGATTCTAACCAAACAAGCACCTGTTTCATCCATCGCACCTTTTAGGTATTCGCATGTCGCCCTATCGAGGTTTTCTATCCTTATGATTTCCTCTTCAATTTCCCTTTTTCCCAGCACCATACATATCCCGTATTGTATTACACCTTTTTAAGGTTTATTTTCCAATCTGTTACATTGTTCCCGTTCAGTATCTTTGCCAGAGATGTTAGCTTGATATACATTCCCTTATCTTGCTTCTTGCCTGGCGTAGGCTTATACATATCTGGATGCTTTTTCATCCACTCTATCCTGCACTTGTTTGAACAGAAATGGTATTTTGCCTTGTTGTAGTATCTTGGTGCTGTTCTGTATTTCTTTCCGCAGTTATCACAGATTGCTAACATTTCTATCACCCACCAACTGTCTTCTCAATTCAGCCAGATGGAGAAGTTTATTGTAATAGCTTCTATCTTGGTTGTCATTCTTTCTCCTTGCAACTTCAGGATGTTTTTTCAACCACTCTACCCAGCACTTTCTTGAACAGAAATGATGTTTGTGTTTTCGGTATCTATTTGCCTGAATGGAAAAGTTTTTCCCACAGTTTTCACATCTTGTCAGAATATTTACCACCTCCTTCTCAATATTTCATACATTGCTATGAGAGCGATAATCAAAGACGATAGATAAATCATGTAAAGTCCTATGTGGTATTGCAGAACTGGGTCTCTGTTCCACCATCCAGATGTTACCATTATAGGTTCTCCTGTTTTTAAGGAAATTACCATCGCAGATACAGATATATCTATCGCCCAAGCACCAGATACAAGCATTGTCATGCATACTATTATTATACTAGCCTCTACAAATCTCCAATTAAATTCCATTCCATATCACCTCCAGCCAGAGATACCATGTTAAGATTAATGCAACTATCCAGAGTACAACACAAATAAGGAAGAACAACTCTTTGCATTCTACATATTCCGCCAAACACATCATCATTAGACCGATAAATCCACAACTTATAATTACTATACCACAAATATTTGTAACAAAACAGACGGTTTCAAATCCAAAAAATCCAAATTTAGACCAAAGTATGGATATAACAATATCAAATAAGAATATTGACAGACCAACACATAGAATAAATAGACCTATGCCAAAGATAGTATCTCCCCTCATTTCAACCCCCTCAAATATTCTTTTACATACAGAACATAACCTACCAGAGACACTATTAAAGCTATGGTTATGATGACTATTTCAATATGACCTTCGTATGGAAATACAGAGTGAACAACTGCTTTAAATTCGCCTGTTGATGGGTTGTATCCAGCGTAATAAGTAACTGCAACTGCCAGTGAGAAGGCAATGGCTATGCTGTATCCAAACAGTATCCAATCTAATTTATCGAATTTTCTCTCTATATCACCACCTCCAACTACAAACTCTTTACTCTATATGCAATGAGAGCGGTTTCATCTCCCAACTTTATTTCTTTGTAATAGATACGAATCTTCACGTCTTCTGGCGGAGGAGCAGGTGTATCGTTCTTGGGGAATAGAACCAGATAACTTGTGCCATTTTCCAAATCCTGATAGTTTGGCGATAATGTTACATTCCACACCATGTAGTCTTTACCAGTTTTGTTGATATGTGCATCATAGATATGGTAGGCATCCACAACCCATCCTTCCACATATTTCTCTTCCTCTTCTTTCAACATATTGACATAGACATATACTGCCATCGCAACTGCTACGGTTATTGCTACCATCAAAATTGTACCTATTATTGCAGATAATCCCTTATTCAATCTTCCACCTCCTTCTCAATACTTTTTTCTTCCCATTTCTTCCAAAACTTTGAGTTTTTCCAGAATGCATAGGTGCATATTATCAATGTTACAGCTATGGCTACTATTATTAAATCGAAAAATATCTCAACTACTATCTCTCCATATAGAAGGTATGATAGTGCAAAGATAATTCCTGTCTCTATCGAAATAATTAGTTGGTATATCTCTTCCTTATTCACTTTACCCCTCCAGCATCACACACAGTATCTTCTTTCCAATCCAATCACTATCCAACCCAACTATGCATGAGAAGTTCTTTTTCCTGCTTCCTGCCACCGCCTGCTTAACTGTAAGCCCTCCTATGCTTCCATGAATGAAAAACTTGTTACCCTTGCCATCCTCTATGGTTATTATACTTGCCTTCTCAACCTTTCTAACTTTATCGTTTCCCATACCACCACCTATGTAAATATCTTTTCTATTTTATCCATCTTCTTATGCAACCGCTTAATCTCGTTCTCAAATTCCTTTTTGAGTTGCTCAACTATATCTTCCTTACTTACTTTCAGATAATACTTGTGAAATGGTCTGCCTTTACCTGGCTTCTTTACTTTTTCATAGCCAACCCATCCTCTGTTGCACAAATCTTTCATAGACATACTCACTTCTGGCTGTCTGAGTTGTAGTTTTATCTCCAGCTCCCTACTTGTCACCCAATCTCCTTTATTCATCATATACTTCAATATTTTTATCTCCTTTTCGGGTATCACTTTTTTTCACCTCCTTTTCTAATAATATATACGAGAAGGACATACAATATACATATCAAAATAACAATTATTAGCAAGATGCAGTTCATGAATTGCTTGTAGTTGTTGAGGTTTTCATGCAGGTTTGATATTGCTTCTTTCTGGTCATTCAGTTCTAGTTGTAATAAAGTTATATTACTTAATGTACAATTCTTAAATTTAATGTAATCATTTTCAAATGATACAAGTTCATCTCTTAAGATATAAATTTTTGCTGTGTTGTTTTGAATATCTGCTTCCATGAGTGAGACTTTACCAGAGTTGGACTTGGCTAGGATGTACGCCTTGCTTGCCTTTGAATATGCAGAACTTGCCTTACTCCTTGCACTCTTTACCGCTGACCACAGAGAATCTATTTCGTTCAGAATATCTATGCCTTGAATGTAAAAAACTATACTACCGTTTGCTGTCGCATTTACCCACCCCGTTATATCTGCATCTGAATAGATTTCAACCGTTATAGTATCGTCTGCTAGTGCTGTCTGGGAAAGAAGAAAGGAAAAGATTATTAAGGTCACAGCCCATGTTCTCATGTTGTCCCCCTCAAGGAGAGGATTTTTTCCTCTCCTTAACTTCCTTCTAGTGCAAAGTTACCAAAGTGGAAGCCATCTGCAAACTTTGCACAGACTTGGTAGTATGCATTTCCGTCTATTTCTATTCCTGTATCCGTTTCAAGATGGTGCTTTGCTGTTGCTACTTGATTGAAAAAGCCACTACCATCAATTGTTACCTTCGCATTGGTGTGGCATCCACATCCTTTGCCAAACTTGAAGCCACTGCCCCAATGGTCTTCATTCATTATTGTTAACTTTGTTTTACCACTTGCATTTATCATTATGGATGCTCCATTGTTTTTATTTACATAAAAGCTGTGAAATATATAGTGGTCTCCTTTTGCTGTTATCTGATTGTTATTTTTCCATCCGTAGTTCTTACTCCTATAGCGTGCATAGTTGCTCCAGCTATGCCAATCGAATGTTGCCTTGTTATCACTTCCTATGTAGGTATAGACTTCTTGCCCTGCTTTACCATACATTGACTCATGACTGTCTGTCCTCTTAAACCAGTATTCTATTTCCCCACCATTCTTTACCTTTGCGGATACTTTCACATCAGAAGTATCTACACCATATCCGTATGGGTTGTCGTTCATATCTTCCATGATTATTCTTCCCTTAATTTCGTTCCCACCTGTGTAGAAAGTCATCTTTGCATCATCATCTGAGTTCCATTTTACGTTTACTACTCCGCTTCCATCCCACTTTACCTTCGTTGTTGTGGCACTAGCCCCTATGGTAGTCGCCAGAAGGAAGGCAACCACCAGACCAAATATTATTGCTCGCATTTCTATACCTCCATATATACAAAATAGTAATAGAAAATGGGGTATATAAAACTGTATTTTTATTTGTCTTTACCCATAAAAAATCTCCATATATTCTCCACTTTGATTGTTGGTTCTTTCTGCACTTTTTTCATCCTCTTTATAAATTCTTTTTTCAATTCCATACTAAAACGGTTCTAAAGCCTTCTCGTATTCAAACCAATCTTTACCTATCTGCTTTATATTTCCCTGCTTGAGTAACTTCTTTATGTAGAATTCTACCAATTTTGAGTTTCTTGCCCACTTCAACCTATCCATTATAAGCATATGCAACTCCTCTCTCGATGCAGTTCCCTTGTTTTCCACATACTGCATTATTTGGTGTTCAAAGGGGTCATAACCAGCATACAATCTTACCAGATTCCTACCCGTTTTTAGCGGTACGCCAGCCATGTAGGTGTTGCCTTTCTTGACTAGAAGTCCACCTAATACTGCTCCATTGTGCATCTCCAAAACCATTGCTTCAACTCTCTTTATTCCATACTCATTGTTTGGTAAAATTCTTCTTTCCTTTGTAACATGCCTCACTATATCTTCTAAGGTTGCACCATCCCTTCTCTTTACAAACCTGTATATTACCTGAATAAATGGGTTCTCCCCAGTTGTAACCATATCTTCTGGTATGAATGTTGGAATTTCTATTTCCCCAGATGTTGTAACGATTTTTTGCGGTTTCTGGTATCTTGGGTCTGGCTCTGGTTCGTACATATACAATGTTAGAGGGGTTACTGGTATTCGCTCTATTTCTACACCACTACTATCTAAGACAACTATTATTGACTTTTCAAAGCTGGGATTTTCTATTGCATCACGCAGGTCGTAACCAGGCTTGTTCGTCAGGATGAATCTACGCATGGTTATCTCCAATAAGCAGGTATTCCCGTTCTATCAGCAACCCTATGATTGATTAACTCAATATCTGGTTTGAGTTCTTCCACAAATCTTGGCTCTTTTTCCAACCTTCTTGCAATATCCTGCAATTCCTCAATTATTTGCTTTTTTAGTAACTGTGTTCTGGATAGTTGTTTTTTCTCTATGGTCTCTGGTTTATCACGCCCCCACAAATAGAATACTTTGTTTCCAATCTTTATAATTGGCGTATATCTTCCCCCTATCTTCCTTGAATACCACTCATACCACTGCACGTATCTGCTTCCATCGTTTGCATTTATATCAATTACTCTTATCTCAATCGGTGGAATTGGTGGCAATCCTTCTCTCCTCAATTTTCTATTGATTTCGTCTCTTCTAATCTGTATGTCTTTTAAAACATATTTATGAACATAGTTGCAGTAAGGGCAATATACTTCCATATACAATACAACTTCAACTGCTTTCACCGCTCTCCGCCTCCATCCTTGCTTGTGCTAACATTGTTCTCAATTCATCTTCACTATACCCTGTAACCTTTGCAACCTCTCCAATTGGAACTCCTCCTTTTGCAAGTCTCACAAGTTGTTCCTTTGGTAATTCAATCTTGACAAGTGGTGTTATGACTCTTTGTATGGCTGTTAGAACATTCGATAGTTGCTGTGTTGCTTTGCCTAATGTTTCTTTGCCTGGTTTCGCTACAGATATTTCTGTTAGAGTTGCATGGTATTTTGCCACCTCCTGTTTAAGCAAGGCGTAATAGTTTTGTCTGGTCATATCAAGATTTTTCATAATGGGTTCTAACTCCAGAATCTCAACAAGTATATTTTTAATGTGCTGTATGTTTTTTTCACCGATTGGGTATTTTAACAATTCATTATACAAATCTTCAAGTTGATGTAAGGGGTTACCTGTCGGGTTTTGTATCTTTTTTACTATCTTTTCAAGTATATCTGCAAGGATTTCTTTTTTGTTTTGCCCATCTGAGCAGACTCTCAAAGTAAAATCAAGTTCATGGAACATCTCGTAAAAGTCCCTACAATCGTACCCTCTGGTTTTTGTGTATTTAACAATATCTCTGAGTAGTTTTCTTGCGGTATCTCTCGCCTTATCATAGTCTGAGTTGTAAATCTGGTCGTAAAGCTCCTCTACGTATTTTCTCATATTGTTTGGATACAACCTAACGCTTGGCATATTCCACCAGATTGGTTTGTTTTGCTTTCAATTCTTCCAAAAATGAAATTACCTTCGGTATTGTCTTTATTTCCTCTTTGTAATATTCAAGTTCATCCTTATTTCTTTTAATTAGATATTCTATGGCTTCTTCCCTTGTGATGAACTAGGGTATCTTGCTGGTTGTAATCTTTGTTTTTTTGATTGTTTGTGTGTAAGAAGAAACTGTTATTGGATGAGTATTTAATTTGTAATGCTTTGAGATTACTTCAAATCGTATTGATTTACCATTATCTTTTTTCTTTATCAGTTTATCTATGTGAAGAATATCAAACACGAAGTATGCTTGAAACAATACCTTTACACCATCCAAATCCTTTACATCTTCAATCTCCATATCTTTCCCTCCAACCACACTTTGGACACCACCAGATGTATCCCGCTCTATTGCTTCCCGTAAGATACATATCGCTACCACAGTTTGGACACTTTTTTACTAAACTACTCACTTTCCTCCTTCTCCTCTTCCTTTTCTTCTTTACCCTTCAAGGCTGAGATGATTTCATCCTTCAATCTTTCCAAATCTTCTTTAGTTGCATACGATGTTAATCCTCCAACACCCAGCTTATCGAGTTCACGCCTTGCCTCGATTTGCTTTCTCGTTGCTTCCACGATTATATCCGCAGAGTCTTTACCTTCCAGCCTTCCAAGTTTTTCTGATGTTCTCAATTGTTCATCAAGTTTGCTTTCTTCTCTAATCATACCAATCTGGAGTTCTTTCAACTGTCTCTTGTAATCCTCTGCCCTCTGGGTTTGCTCCGCCAATCTCTCCGAGAGGTTTCTGACTTTTTCTCTGAGTGTGTTTATCTCACTTGTTATCGCTTCTGCCTCAGCATGATACCTATTTGCCTTCTCAGTTGCTTCTTTCAATCTCTTCTGCAAATCATGTATTATTCTATCCTTTTCCTTCACCCTGTCAAGAGAATCTTTAATCTCATTTGCCTGATAAGGATTCATCAAGTATTGAAAATTATCCTCATTTTCATCATCTGGGTCTGTTGAGTTTCTTGCAGTTATTATCACCATATCGTTTCTCATTTGGATTAAATCCTCAAGTTCTCCAGTTCTCTTGTTCTTTCTATCCAGAGGTTCTTCAAATGTTTCTCCGTTTAGCTTTATTCCCTTTGCCCAGCTTCTCATTATGCCCCAGCCTGGGTCGTAGCGATGCTCTATCTTTGTTAGGATTCCAACTACTTCCATGCCCTTTGCTCTCATGAAAATGTGGTATGGAGATTGCTGTAACTTTTTCAATGTATCAACAGCTTGGAGTATGAATTTTACCTGGTTCAAAATCACTCCTCCTTCAACTTGAATACGGTTTTTCTTATTCTCACGCCTGGCGGGTCTCTCAGGAAAGCTACAAAATCACCCTCCTTCAGCTTTAGTGCATCCCTAACTTCTTTCGGTATAACTATTCTATCTCTTGACTTTACCTGGACTATTTTTATTATGTCTTTAGACATCAACTTGATATACATTTTGGTATTTTTAAGATTTTGGGAATGTGGGAATTAGGCAAAAGCAATCCAAAAGTATTCCGTCTTTCTCCTCGCAATCCTCTTCAAGCACAAGTCTCAAATCGCACATAAACAAGTTAAACATTTTTGGGAATATAACATTTGTGCCAAAAACCCAAAAACTAAAAATCCCATTTTCCATTCTACAATTGATGTTAGAAATTAAAGAACTTATTATTTATCTAACGAGTAAATGCAATAAGTCATGCAAGCATTGTTATTTAAGTGATGCAGAGAGAACAACCAACCCAAAAGAACTAACTCCAGATGATTTAAAATGGATAGAGGAAAACATCCGCCCAAAGAAGGTTATTTTAATGGGTGGAGAACCAACACTATACAAGCACTTCCTCCTTGCACTTGAGATTTTCTCAGACAGAATGGTCACAGTTGCAACAAACGGGACAATAATTGACAAATTTATCCCTGTTCTAAGGAAATTTGATGTGGAAGGCATCCAGTTGAGCATAGAAGGCGGAAGGAAGGAGACAGATGAACTCAGAGGGGAAGGAACATGGGATATGGTTTTAAAGAAGGCTAAAATGCTGAAAAAGAAGGGATTAAATCCTTACTTGAGGGCATCTTTCTGGAGTGGCAACTACAAGAATCTTACAGAGGTGATGGATGCAGGTGAGGAGATTGGGATACCAGTTGTTTTCTTTCCGAGAATTGATAAACCACCGCTTCCGCCTGGCTTGACGAGAGACTTGTTTGATAAAGCATTGAGCAGAAAGAATTGCATAATAGCCATGCCTAATTTCTTCCAGTATATAGGTAAGAAAGGGAGATGTGGTGCTGGAGAGGAGAGGATTTGCGTATTTTATGATAAGAGGATTACACCATGCAATCTGGATTTGGATTATACTCTTGGGAGAATTGGAGATGATGTTGAAAGCATTAAAACGAATATGAAGGTGTTTGTTGAGAATTTCAAAACCATTCCTGCTGAGTGTATTGGGTGCAAGAATGCAAGCGTATGCAAGGGTAGTTGCTATATTGCGAAAGCCTGGCTTGGATGTCCTTTGAGGTATAATGTAAGTGTTGAAAATTATATTGTGAATTATAGATTAGATAGGGAGAAAGTTTATGAGAAGGCGGAGATGCTTACGGATTTCATGAGAAGAGTTTTGGTGTGTTGATTATTTCATCTCCTCCAGTAATCGGTCAAACTTCTTTATTGGATTTTTATAGAAGGTAGCCTCAACACTTACTATCTTCTCCTCTGCATGAAAATGTGGTCTGCACATCTGGAGACATTCTCCATTTTCCGATTCACAGCAATAGTCAAGATACAACTCTTTAAATCTATCAACTTTAGAACGGATAGTGGTTTCAAGCATGTTCCTGTTCTGGTCATAAACAACTGATGAAAGAAAATAGCTTACTGGTGGCTTAATTTCAATTTTTGGGTGGTAAAAATCAATGACACAACCATTTATAGTTGATTGAGTGGATTTTATTTTGAAGCCATGCATTTTTATTATTTTTTCTAAATCGGTGCAACTTATCATAATCTGCTCAACATCCTCCTCTCAAAATGGACAGCTCTCTCCTCAGACCCCACAGGGGTTCTTCCTTCTCTCCACTCACCCTTCGATGGCGGAAGACCTTTTTTGGTTCTTGCTATATGTTCCTTGCAGTGTGCAATTTCATGAGACAGTATCCGTATGGTATCCTGTCTTGTTGGTTGGAATTTATACTCAATTCTATGTTTGTCTCTATAACAAGATGCTATACCTCCAATCCCTTCTGGTAGAGCATCACTGGCAGAAACTTCAACATCATTATCTATAAGCCAGTCAATAAGGTCTGGACGGAGTTTGTGCAATTCTGCAATATCTATACTCATTGTAATGAAACGGTCTGGATATTTGTGAATTAAATCAAAGTCGCAGTATTTTTCTCCTTCTTTGTTGATGTAACATAATTTTGGCAGGAATTTTGGATATGGATTTTCATAACAAAATAACTCAGTTCCTACTTTATGACAATTGAGACGACGGTTTGTGTTAATCATAATTCTTCTGGAAAATGCACTATCTGGAACTTCAAATTTGCCATAGAGTTTGTTCTCTCCTGTTTTAGGGTCAACTTTTTCTAATAGAAAAACATCTGTTTTTTTGTTTTCGTTATCATGCTCTGAGATGAAGGTGTAGGTCATTCCCTGCCTCCCTCTTGTAGTATGAACACTCATTTAACGCTTATATCTGAAGTATAACTCGTTAAACACATCATGCAACGCATTTGGCATCTTTTCTCCTTCTTTCTCGTATAGTGCTTCACATGCTTGCAATACAACCATTCTATGTTTCACTGGTATATTTTCATTTCTTGCAACGGAATAACATGCCTCAAATACTAATTTTTTTCTTCCTTCTTTCATCATTTATTACCTCCATATCTTAACACCACAATAGTCAAGTGTTTCTTTAAATCTCTTTGCAACTGTATTGGAAATGGTATCCTGATAATCATCATCATAACATGCTGACTCCCAAGACCTGTGATGTTTCTTTAAAGCTTCTCCAAAAGCAACCATTGCATCAATAACATCTTCTTTATTAAAAGTTATATTTAGACTGATGCACTCTTCTTGTTTTTTCGATGGTCTGGATATATCCCAGCCCAGAGATTCAGCATACATATATGGGTCATATGCAATTTCAGCTATTTCATGGTAAATATCTGCCCTTGCCTTATTATATAAAACTCCTCTCTTGCACAAATCGTATATCTTTTCATCATCTTTGAAGTTTTCACATGCGTTTAATATCTCTTTGTCAACTATCATCTATTCTACCCCCATCTCTGCCTTACAAAGTAAACCGTAATATTCCTTTCTATCAATTAATGTGACACTATTTATTCTACATTTAATAATGTTACTTAAAAATTCGATTTTTCCGTCAAGGCTCAAGACCTCCACTTTTCTTAACTTCCCACCAATGTTGACTTCTGCTATGTTTTCAAATTCTTTTTCCTCTTTAGCAATACTTGGTGTAAGAAGATAATCTTCTACATCGTCGTATGTTCTTAGAATTGCCCGCTTATTTTTTATATCATATACCAGAGATGTAAACATTTATTCCACCCCCATCTCCTTTCCGTGACATTCTATGAAATTTGCTTTTACTTTGCATAGAATAGGTGTACTATTTTCTACCTGAATGGATTTGCCATCAAAATATACTTTATCTACATTTCTAAATACTGGAGACCATCCTTCCACATATTCGGATATATCTCTATTATAGCAACGTATCTTTCCATCTATTGCTTTACAGATAATTATTTTATCTTCTATCATATTCCTTTTCATCTTTACTCCACCCCCATCCTCTTCAAGGTCTTTTTCATATCTTCAACAGCATCTTCCATCCAAGGCGGTACGCCTTCCTTGTCTGCAAGTTTAACCGCTTCCTTAGCAAGTTGCCATGCTGTGTTGTAATTCCAGTATCCCTCATATCCAAAGAAACTTGCCTTTTCAACCTCTGCCATTTTGAGTAAAGGATAACTGCAGATTACAGCCATTTCTGGGTTTTCATCTGATATTGCATACTCTACACATTCTCCCAAAACTCTATATGCTTCTTTACCTTTTTCCTCCCACCACTCCATTTATATCACCATAATTTCTTTTTCAATTTATTTCTAATATCCAATATAGAATAGATTGCCTCTGTTGGATTTTTCTCTATCTTGTCGTATAAATTATCAATATCTTTAAAGAGGATGTTTTCTAAATCTATCTTGCATGCCATAGCAACTTCAGGCAAATAGACGGACTCTAACTCTGATAGTTTCTCTATGGCATCTTCCTTATCTCTGTTGCTAAGATGGGTTATCAATTTTCCTTCTGCTTCCATATATTCTAAAACCGCTTTTCCACACATTTTAGCTCTTTTATATTCATCCATTTATATCACCCCAATTTCTTCTCAATTCTCAACAATATCTTTTCTATTGAATCTAACTTGTTTAGTTTTGTGTCCACACTATTTAGTTTTGTATTCATGCTATTTAGTTTTGTATCCATACTTTCTAGCTTTGTGTCCATACTTTCTAGTTTTGTGTCCATACTATTCAATCTATTTTTGATTTCTCCAAGTGTATCCTCAATTCTCTTTCCATGCTCGACAAATTTAGCCATCTGCTCTGCTACCAATCCTTGATAGCAAGCATCCCAATCTATATAATAAGGATAGCTTTCTAATGGGGTGCATTGTGCATCAATTTGATTGCAAGCCTCTATGTAAAATTCGTCTATATTTATCAAATTACCAGCAACCACAACTTCAACCTCGTTATCTGATATATTTCTAACTGCTATTCTTAATCTTCTTCTATTTGCCTCAGCAAGGAGTTTTGGTCGCAAACCAACATCTGTAACTTTATCTTTTATTCTGAAGACTTTTACTACTTCCATCTGCATTCCTCAGCCTTACTTACATATTCATTTTCCCATTTTTCTACTTCTCTATTGGTAAGAATACCTCTACGGTTTAAGGATGCCATGAAATCCTGCATGAAGACTCTTCTTTCTGTTGGATTTTTGATTGAGGAACAAACTGCATATACTCCCGAGTTTAGTATTTCTTTCTTTAGTTGTTCTATCACTTCAACACCTCTTCGTAAATATTATATATTTTGATTTTATTACATTTATGTTGTGTCCCGCTAAGGTGAGGCGAGGTTTGTTCGGGTTTGCTATGCTGAGCTGAGTTGGGCTTTGGTGGGCTGAGGTTGGCTAAGCTAGGGTAATACTACTACCCCTTTCTTTATAATTTTTGGTAATCTCCAACTCCTTACGTATATTCCATATCTTTTAGCTTCTTCCAAATCTTTTTCTGTCCCATACTTTAACAGTAACCTCTTCCAATCTCCAACATCCCTTTCAAGCAAATCTATATCGGATTTCGGAACATCCGTAAATACCCTTGAACCTACAAAATCCTCACCAGCCCAGCATATCGCAATTGCCACAGGAGAATGGTCAATCTCAAGTGGAACACCAGCATATTTTGTCTTGAACATTGGTATGCCCTTGTCTCTTCTACAGGCTAGGATAAAATCACGAACGGCGGAAGGCGTCCATTTTTCTTTGGGAAGTTTTGTTTTCATCTTTGCTCTTCCCTCCTCAATTCATCTATAACTTTTTCTATTTCTTTCTGAAGGTCTTTGCTGTATCTATCATAAAGCCTTTCTGGTGCTTCTCTGAGTCTTTTCAAGTCTTTTTCAGTTATGTTGTATTTACTCCATCCTGAGAATTCCTCCGCCAAATCATACAGGTCTAAATCCTGGTGTGCCGAGTAACATTCGAGAGGTGTATCTCCAGTTATGTTCCAACAAAATTCATCTAATGCCTCAGCAACTCTTTCTTTTATATCTTTTAGGAAATCTTCCCAATCTTTCACCATTCCACCTCCTCCAATTCAACATCATCTAAGGTTAATCCTGTCTTTCCATACTCCCACATTCTAAGTTCTTTTTCTCTACCCATAGCCTTTGCCATTTCAGCAACCGCTTGACCAGAAATCCAAGCAGGAGAATTGCTACAAAACAGTTGTCTTTGAGAAATTGTTGGCTCTTCTAATTCACAATAGATTGGAAGTGTCTTTTTACTTACAATACGAAGAGTATTTCTACCATTTTCTAAAGACGGATATGAATCTACAATTGCATCATCAGTTAAACGAGCAGAAATATTAGTGATGCCATTAATTATTAAATCTGGTGGATTCAAACCTTCCGTTGGTGGTGTTTCTGCCTTTCTAAATTCACAAGTATAGGTAAATTCATTTCTAGCCAATTCAGGTGCTTCATTACCTTTATAAGTGCTACTACAGGAAACAGAAATGTATGAACCTAATTCTAATATTTCATCCTCTTTTAAGTGTTTTCTAAATACTTTGGTCATGTATATACCTCTTTAAATATATAGAGATGGGGGGTTAGGTAGTTCTAACCTGCAAGCCCTCTTAGACTACCAGCCCTTGATGTATGTCAGATTTGGTCTGTACTCATCAATGGTTTCTTTCTTGGTTAACGCACCCAGCAGTATTATGTTCAGCAGGAAGTATATGAAAGTCTGCGATGTTGCGTCTCCCTGCAATATCGTTGCAATATTGCCAAGAACAGCGTATATCGAATAGAAGAGCAGTAGCCACCAAGACCAAGCCTGTGTATAGTATAATCCGTAAATCACTAGAATGTCAAGCAGTAGTATCAGTATTAGCTGTGGTGTCTCAAAGGTCGTCTCTATTGCCCCTACAAGCCCTGCAAAATTACAGAGGGCATGCAGGACTACCAGCCCCAATACTATTACCACAGAGGCTTTGTTCAGATTTGCTGGCATGGGTTCACCACACTATGAATTTTTTGCAAGTATATAAATTTATTGTGGGAAAGTTATAAAAATGGGAATAAGGGAAATGGGGAATCAGATTTGAAAAGTAGTTATCTCATGTCTTTTTACGGGTAGCTCTTTGAAGACTCTGATTTTTCCGTTTTCATTACACAGCTTTACAATTTCATCCATATCCTCCATCTCTATATCTACACATACGCCAGGAGGAGGTATATCAAAAACTTTGCTTTCTCCTCTCTTGATTTTGATTTTCTCAGACATATTATTCTGTATGCATTTTCTTTTATTTTACCATTTCGGGAATGGACTTGTTTTTCTCAAAATCAGATATAGAGTAACAGATACTACCCCAACCACAACTACCAAAAGAATTATGAACAGTATCAGCAGGGTCATAAGCTTTGCATGTAGAACACCAGGAAGCTTATCAAACTGTGGTATCCCAGCTCCCCATACGTAGTAAACACCTTTAGGATAACATGTTTCCTCAACAGCAGATTTTACAGTATCTGTAACTATTGCTCCATCCCAGAAGTATAAGGTCTTTACCAAATCATATAAGCCTCTGTTCTTTGAGATTGATACTGCTATTCCTCCAGCAACAAACGGTGCTGAGAATGATGTTCCAGACATTACTCTTTCCTGTGTTTTGCCCCAGGGAAGGCGTATTGATTCTCCTGGTGCTACGCAGTTTGGTTTCTTGAGTGCTGATGAACCTCTTGAACTCCACTCACAGATTGTATCATCTTTTAGATTCAAGATGGTTCTTTCTGGGTTTTCAGCACCCACTGCAATTACATGGGGGTTGATTGCTGGAGACAGGATTGTATCCAAATCTGAACCAGAGTTACCAGCACTTGCCACCACAACTATCCCAGCATGGGTCAATTCTTCCGCCTTCTGTGCGATTAAATCTCTTCTATATGGAATAGCACCAGCAGAGATTGAAACAATATCTGGATGGAGTCTCTTTGCCATTTCCATAGCATCTATGAATGTTTTTTCTGTTGATTGTCCATGTGGGTCGAATGCCTTTATACAGATTAACTCGTAGTTATCAACTTTGGTTGTGAGTATGTATAGAAGGATTGAAGCCACCGCTGTGCCGTGACCGTATTCATCTTCTGTGTCTCCTGTTGTGGAGTATTTCTCTATCTTACTCAAGTCCAGTATGGTGTTGTTTACCTGATAAATTCTTGATGCCACACCAGAATCCAGAAATACAATTCGTACTTTATCTGAGGATTTTGATAGGTTTGATATTCTCAGCAGGTCGCACATTTCCTTGATTGAGTAGCCCTCTGGGTAGATTGGTTTTTGTGGCTCTGGAATATATGGATTTGTTGATACTTTCCTGACTGTTATGGTTTTTTGAGTTCTATCGAGGTTGTTGCTTGCATCTCGGATTTCCAGCGTTACCGTAAAAGTGCCTTCCTGCGTATAAGTATGTGTTGGGTTCTTACCAGTTCCTGTTGTCCCGTCTCCAAAGTTCCAGAGCCATGTGACTATATTTCCATCACTTCTATCTACAAATTTGACTGGTTCATTTGGTTTTGGATTTGGCGGATAATATGAGAATCTGGCTACGAGATTTCCACCTATTGAGATGTTTAGCCACTGTGTTGTAAGATTCAAATTGACTATCACCTGATTGCTACCTGTTTGGTTGTTATACACTGCCACTCCCTCGATAATATCGCCATCTGCACCATACAGGCTGGCTGTAAAAATTCCATTGCTATCTGTAATTGCACTATCGTTTTCACCTGTAGCTAAATTTGTTACTACAACTGTTGCTCCCTGAACTGGCTCACCATTATAGGTAATAAATCCTGCAATTCCGACTGGCTGTCTCAGGGCGGAGACAAGGGGTATAGAAGTAAAAATTAGCAAGAATATAACTAAGATAGAGATTACCCTACGCATATTTTTTGAATGGTTTAGATATTTATTAGCCTTACCCTACCGTGCCATACCTTACCAATTACCTAACCCCATATCCACCTAACCCTACCATACTTTTGACCATACCATGCCTCAGCCCACCAAGTACCTGACCCCGCCTAACCAAGCCGAACCCAGCAACACACCTAACCAAACCCCACCCTATTACAATTATATAATCAACTTTATATTTTTAAGATTTTCTATCCCGTCTTCATCAATTCTAACTACTTTCCATCCAGCCCTTCTCAACATCCAATCTCTAAATCTATCTCTTTTCTTATCTTTATGCCAGTATTTTCCATCCACTTCAATCGCTATCTTCTTGTCTGGAATAGCAAAGTCTATTATGAAGCCGAGTCTTGTTGGATACTGTTCTATGTAATTCACTCCAAGTTCATCAAGTATTTGTTTGGCTCTCTTCTCCAGACTGGTTAGATGTATCTTTTCCCGTTCCATTTTCCACCTTCTCGAAAGTTACTAATTCAAATAATCCATAATCTGGTCGGAAATCGCCTAGTCCCTTGTATCGCCCAGCATCCACAATGAATCTCTTTAGGGCGTCTGGCGTAATTATCGGGTCAATTATGTTTATATGGAATTCCAACTCCCACTCCTTGAATTTTGGTCTGGCTCTTACAATTCTACTTCTTTGAACTACAACTGGTCTTAAATCTACTTCCCATGCCTCTTCTGGGTCTTTGCCATCTGGAATTATCAAAGGTGCATATTCCTCTTCAAAAAGTATTCCTGCCCTAATATAATCTTTGTAGGTTTTCTTTCCTTTCCCTGGAACACGATAATCTACTGATGCATTACGTATGGATGCTTTAATCATATATGTTGGTATCGCTATTCTTCCATTTTCATCTCTGTATATTGCTTTCTTTGCCTCTTCAACTGGGTCTGGAATATCGCCTGTCCTCCTTCTTGTGGTCTCTGAGTTGAATTTGTGCATAATTAGTGGTCTTGTGCCTCTTATTCTAACCTTGTAGGTTTCTATTGCTTCAACCATTTTTTCACCTCAGTATTCTGAATAGAATAAGGGTATTTAAAGTTTTTCAGTAAAGACTATATACTTGGTAGTATATTTCTGTATCATGCAAGAAAAAACCTCTATAAAGATAAGTAATAAGCTAAAGCAAGAGTTGGCAAAGTTCGGTAAGTTTGGAGAGACTTATGAGGATGTGATTTGGAAATTGATAAATATAGCTAAAGAAAAGAAAGTAAAAAGGTGAAAGCATGGGAAAGGAAGACAAAACATTTGAAAATTATATCAATTTGAGAGAAACACTATTTGAAAACGCAGAAAAAATAAAAGATACGATTAATGTGCAAGGATTTGATGTGGGTGAAATAGTAGATTGTGCACCGCTTGCTAGTTTTAGATGTAAAAATTGTGGGTCAGATAAGGTTGCAATATATATCTTTAAAAATGCGGTTGTTTTAGTTTGTTATGGGTGTAACTTAACGGAAGTTATAGGTTACTGATTATCTCCACCACACCCTTCTTCTATTTCTTATTACAAGCATAACCAGTATTACCACAACAGCTACAATCACTATGGGTACTATGATTGATAACCAATCCAATCCGCCTTCCTCAGATTGGGTTTCTTCAGGATTGAATAGAAATACCACCCTTCCATCATTCACAAACTCCATTCTCTTTGTCTCAGTTTGTGTTCCATAGTATGCTTTGATTTTGTATGACCCCACAGGGAGCATCGCCTGTGCCACTCCGCTTTCGTTTGTGTAAACAACCTGCACTATCGTGTTATTCTGGTAAATCTCTACTTTTGCATTTGGTATGGTTCTGTTATCTCTGCTTTTTACAGCAATATACAGCGTCACATTCGTTTTTTGAGGTGGATTAGTATTATTGGTCTCGTTTGCCTCAAAACTCTGCTCAGAAGGGCTTATAAAAATCGTTTTTTGACATATATCAATGTCGCCTGCACTATTCATCACCACTAGAGAAACCGTATAGTAACCAGCCAGAGTGAACATATAAGTGACAGTTTTTGTTGTGAAAGAGTTGCCATCTATCGTCCATGTCCTTGATGTTATGTTTCCTTCCGATGTGTCTATGAATGTTACTTCGTCTCCAACACTTGGATTTGAAGGTGAATATGTAAAATTAGCATGTGGAGGCGGAGGGGGCGAAGGAATAACATGGGGGATTTCTGATGGAGAAGAAGATTCTCCGCCTCCACTCTCAGTTGTGACGGATAGGTTGAGATATTGAGAGAGTTTATCCAAATCTACAGTTGTTGTGTTGGTATGACCACTATAATTTACCTCAATAAGGTCACCATCATTTGCGGATAGGGTTGTAAGATACCAGCCATGTTCTCCATTAATTTCCTGTGTTACAACTGTTTTCTCCTCACCGCTCATGAGGTTTTTAACCGTTACCTGTATCCCATCTTGGTAAGTTCCATTGACTTTAATCCTACCTATAACTCCACATGGCTGAGGCAGGGCGTAAGCTACCTGTAGGATTAAGATAATTAATGCTATGCTAACGCTTACGCTTCTCAAGTATTGCACCACCACCTATCATACCTAATGGTATAGCCAGTAACCAGTATGGTGGCAATGGTTCTTGTTCAACATGATTAAGTGTCAGATTTGCCCAGTGCGTAGTCAGGCTCATATTTGCTGTTATTATCTTGCTTGCTTCCATTCCTTTGTATTGTGTCCAGACCTTTATTTTGTCTCCATCTCTTGCAGACATTGGTATCGCAAACTTACCATCCTGTGTTTTTCTCCATACCTTCTCATGTGTATTTAGGTTTTCAGCCCATACCACAGTTTCTTCTGGAATTATCGTTCCATTTGCAAATCGAACATAGCCAGCAATCCCAATCGGCGTCGGCACTCCTGTTGTCATGGTATATCCTATGTAGAATGTTGTTACTGGTAGCAACACTACCCCCAATACTATCAATATCTTTCCAACACTCATCTGCAAATCCCCCTTTTCGCCCTAGCTCCATATCCTTTTCCTCTTCTCGCATCTATTCTATGAACTCTTCTTGAACCACATGCTGGACAGCTCACCATCGTAAATGGAATCCATTGCGTTGAAAATTCTTTCCCACAATCCAAACATCTCCATCTTTTTTGCATCTAACCACCTCCAGGCGGAATATGTATATGCCTCTGCCCGCCAACATTCACAACAATAACACAATGCGGTTTGATTGTAAAGGTATCCCCTGCAAAGTTAACCCTATATCCATACCAGGTTGCATTCTTTGTATCATACAGGAATATCCAATCTCCAGTTTGCAATCCTATCTGCGAGGCATTCACAGAAATCAATTCATCAGTATCGCTCCACCCTATGTAGTGATAACCTTCATCAACTGTTTTGTTCTGTGTCGTGTTGGTTGGTTCGGATATGTTTATTCTAACTTTTCTATCTGTTCCTACAACCACTGCTAAACCATCCCATTCATTTATCTTGAAGTTGTCTCCTGTTGTTGAATTCTTATACATCCATATACTCTCCCATGATTCTGTTGTTGAGTTGTATTTGTGTATCCATTCACCATTTCTGAGAAGCAAGGAAGCAAGGTGCGAGGCGTTTGTGCTGAGTGGAGGTGCAACGTAGTTTATACCTGCTCCTTCATTTGTTGTGTTGAGGGTTACATTCCAATCTACGGTTATATTCTCATACCAGATATCTATGTTATCACAGGTATCATTGTGAATCCAGAGGGTTACGTTGTAAATTCCTGGCATGAATCTGTATGTGAGGTTGAACGGTTCATGGTTTCCAGACGTGTAGTTTTGATATGCAACTCTCTCTCCATTGATATACCATGCCATGTCTGTTGCATTCACTGATTGGTCTATAAAGTGGACTGTATCTTCCTGAGTTGGGTCTGCTGGGTAGTAGGTGAAGTAAGACCAGAAGAAGAATTCTGTGTGGAATGTAAAGATGTAGGTGTCATCGTTTATTGTCACCTTCCAGTAGTAAGTTGTATCTGTTTGATTGAACCACTCTTCATCCTGCATGTATGTTCCATTACCTGCATTCTCATTGCTAAGCCTCATAGTCCACTGATAACCAGCCTGTGTTGGGTCATCAACCCATATCTTCAAATCCACAGGTGTTCCATTTGTAACCAAATTGACTTTTAATCTAACAAAGTATTTCCATTCTCCTGTGATGAGTTTTCTTCTCACTGGAACGAATTGAGAGTTGTTTGCTGGGGATACTGTAATGGTGTATGGTCTTACTGTTATGTTGCTACCCAATGTGTAGTAAACTGTATCTGGCTCAGTATCGGTATAGTTTGCAGTAAAGTGATATATGGGTGAATTTATAGTTGCCTGTATGGTTTCATTCACCAACGATACGAACCAGTAGTATGTTTTATTTGGCTCTAAACCATAATATGATGTTGATATTGTTTTAGTTGAGTTATTTACGACGATTGTTTGAGAGGATATTACTGCCCAGGAGTTATCAACTGTATCATTTGTGTAGAAATATGCTGTAAACCTTATTGGGTCTCCATCTTTGGTTACATTGACTTTTAAAATTGTGTTTATTGGTATGTTTGTACTTCCATTTGATGGGTATTCATCTGAGAAGGAAGGCGGATATATGACTGTCTGCTTTGCACCAAGAGTGTAGTAAACTGTAGATGGTTCAGTATCATTGTAAGGTGTTGTGGTAAATGACCATACACTGCTTGTTGCCTGCTTGCCTGTTGAAGTGTTTACTGCTTTGGCGTACCACCAGTAAGTTTTATTGTATTGCAAATCACAGAATGGGATAGATACTGTTGCATTTGGTGTAACATCGTGAACTGTTCCTATCTCTGCCCAGGAGTTATCAACTGTATCATTTGTGTAGAATGTTACATCGAAGGTCATCGGTTCTCCTGTCTTATTTATCCAGCATGAAAGGTATGTGTTGATTGGTATCCCAGTGGCATCATCTGATGGAGTTGGATGTGATAGGTTTGCAACTATGGCGATGGTTATGTTTGCACCTAATGTGTAGTAGATAGTGTTGGGTTCTGGGTCTGGATTTTGGGTTGTAAAGTGATAAATATCTGATTGTATAACGCTTGTTTCGTTTGTAAGTGTTACATACCACCAGTAGGTTGTGTTGTATTGTAAATCGCAGAATGGGACTGTTAGTTTTGTGTATCTGTCTATGTTTAATGTCAGGTTGTGAAGTATTGGTGTTTTGGATGTGTCTGTTGTTGAGAGGGAGATGTTGAATTTGATTTTGTAATCATCAAGTAAAGTTCCATCTGATATGCCAGATATACTTCCACCATTTGTAGCAAGTTGCCAGCCACTCCAGGTTGCACCGTTGTAAAGGTTATAGTAAACTGAGATGGATGTTCCTGATGGCTCTGTTGAGTTCCAGGTTATTTTTGTGGATTTTGCTCTACCTGAGAGAGAGTATTCTGATGATTGTCTGTATCCAGAAGTGTAGTATCCAGCTGTGATATTCCAAGTTGGTTCTGTTGATGTGTATTCTAAAATTGCTACATAGTCAATGTAAGCTTCGTCACCATTTCCGTATCTATCTTCAAGTCTAATGTTAAGTGCCTCATCAGGAATATTTGATGTTTGTGTGTACTTTAATTCATTATCTATATACATTTTAACTTCGTTACTTTTCCATTTTGCAAAGCATTTATATATTGTACCTGATGTGTAACTCATGGTTGTATAACTTCCGCTATTTTCATTATGAACCATTAGATATAAAGTTGTAGGGCTTGTATCAAAGTCAAAATCAATATCATCATCTCTACTATTTCTGTATTGATTTGCAAGCATAAGGTGCATATCATCATTGTGTCCAAGACAATTTATCTTCACTTTCATCAAAAAGCGTTTTGGGCGAGAGAAAGTATCAATTGTCTTAATTTTGTCTCCATTTTTCAGTTTAACCCACGTCCCATCGCTATCTTCTATAATCTCTACAGAACCTGCATCTGTTTGCCATTTGCTTGCATCCAAGCTTGTTCCTTCGAAGTCATCAAAAAAGAGGAATGTATCGTTTCCATCGCTTGCTGGCGGTGCATTTGGATTTCCATAATACATCAACACTTTTCCATCGCTCATTGCTTGAGACGAAACATTTATCCAGACTAGAGCATAGCTACCATCCACTTTTTCTTCAATCCAGTACGGTAATTCGGTTGTGTTATCAACTTGCACAAACCTCAAATCTGAGAAGTTTTGATTACAATGCCCATTACAACTTACATCTCCTCCGCCATTGTAGGAAACGTTTAACCGCATTTGATAATAACCTGTGTAACCATTATTATTTATCCTCAACTCCTGATAATATTGCCAGTTTGAATTGTAATTTGTGTTGGTTTTTTCTGCTGTCTGTTTTGATAATATCAAACCGCTTTCATTTGTGGTGGTGTAGTAAAATGTTCCAGATGATAGAGTATCATTTACTGTTAGGTTATTTATATATTGCCCCAATGAAACTACTTGGTCAGAATCTACCTGATGCCATGATTCATCTACAGTATCATTTGCATAAAATCTAACTGTCCAGTTCACTAAATCGCTATACTTATAAGAATAGATGGTTAGATGGGTATTTATCGGTATGTTTGTGCTTCCATTTGATGGATATTCATAACTAACTGATGGCATATAATAAAGATTTATCTGTGAACCTAAAGTGTAATAAACTGTGTTTGGTTCTGAGTCTGGATAATCCGTTATGAAGGTTAAAATATCTGAGGTTTGATTTCCATGATAAGTTGTTTCTTCAGCAGTAACAAACCACCAGTATTTTGTTCCCTTATATGGGCAGTAAAACTGCTGTCTGTAAGTTCCATCTCCAACACTATTATTAGTTCCTATCACTCTTGTTACACCGTTTGGTAGATATTCATAGAATGTTACATTCATCAAACTGCTTGGATGTGATACCTGTGCTTCTAATGTTATGTAGCCAGCGGAAGGCGTGGAATTATTGACTGGTGAGATTATGGTTATTGTAGGTAATGTTGATGTATCGAAGTAATAGGTGTAGTTACCCCAGAACTTGTCTCCATCTCTCCAATCAGATACATTGATTTGCCACCAGTATCTTGTGCCTCCTTGATTCATATCATAACAATGCACCCAGTATGTTCCATTTGTAACTCCTGTTTCTGATTTCAGGGTTTTCCATGTTCCAGATGCATTGGTTCGTATCGTATAATTCATGAGGTCTCCAACACTATCATTTATGGTTATTGATAAATTCATATAGTGTGTTCCGTTTGGTGCTACAAATAAACCCTGGGTTGATTGGTTTGCTGGGAATTCTGTTATACTTATATCAAAGTATTTTATGCTCAAGTTTGCACCCAGAGTATAGTAAACCGTATTGGGTTCGGTATCATTGTAGTAGGTTGTAAATTTGAATACTGGAGAAGATGTGTTGTATTCATCATCATAGGCAACTGCATACCAGTAGTAGTTTGTACCCTTGTAAGGTGCATAATAGGTTGTATTGCATGTGACAATTTCTCCGTTATCAAATCCAGATGCAGAGTAATTATAACCGATTAGCTTGTTACCTGGATATGTGTAGAATGATACATTATAAACTCTTGTATAGTAAGAAGATGTTGTTGATGAACCTGTTACCCATGCGACACCATCCTCTAATGTTCCATCATTGCTACCCCAGCTATCTGATGCTGTTGTTCCAGTATTTTCATCAAATTTCCACCATGAAACTAATCCTCTCTTAACACACTGGTCATTCTTTCCATAAAAGTTTGCCATGACTTCATCTGGAGTTAAAGCTACATTATAAACTCTGATGTAATCCATCCTACCATCGAAGGTTTTATCATTTCCAACATAGGAGCATTCACCTATAACAACATCTGCTGTGTTGGCTGAAGGCGTATTTGGCTCTGTGTAGTTGTAAACCTCTGTACCATTCTGGTAAACATACATGGTGTGGGTTGAGTTATCAAATACTACTGTCAGGTAGAGCCATGTGTGTGGTTGAAGTAGAGCTGTTCCAACAGTTTGGTTGTGACCATTAACACAAATCATCAATTCTGCATTTCCACCATCATTATATACCGATACACCCCATCCAGTATTTGAATTTGTCATCTTTGATATTATGGTATCAAATTGACCATCATTTGGTAAAGTATCAATCCATATTGCAAAGTCAATTGTAAATGAAGATGTAAGATTTAAAGATGGGTCATCTGGTACTCTAACATCATCGTTTGCACCATCAAACTCCAAACCTATCCACCCATATTCGTAATCAGGGTGATAAATCGAAACTTTTAAGGGTATGTTTCCAGTTTCTATGTATGAATTGTTCAGTGGATTTATTGCAATTGGTTGAGCTGGTTTTCTATCTGTTGTGAATGAAAAGGTTTGATTTGTCCAAGTTCCATCTGTTCCATCTTTACATCTAAGTCTCCATTGATATGTTGTTCCAGTTGTATTGAAACTTGTTTCATCCTGATACCATGTCCCGTTTGATTGGTCTGTTAGATGCTGTCTATTCAGCCATGCTGTTCCATTCCAGATGTCCATATAGAACTCCATGTCGCCTCCGCCCGTTGAATCGTTGAGTTGCCAAGATATGTGAACATATCCGCCTGGGTCGGGAGGATTTGATTGTATATCTATATGAATTTGACCATCGCCTGGAGATACATTTGATATTGTAACAGAGGCTTTTACAGAAAGGGAGATGGCAATGCCTAACAAAAGGAAGGAAAAAAAGATTAGAAATTTAATGGAACGTAGCATCACCACCCCCCTAAGTGGGTGCTACGTTCCTAAGTCAACGATATACCAGATGTCATTGTCATTCGTATGTAAAGTCTCTACTACGTTTCCAGTATTTAGAATTTCAATCTTCCAGTAAAGTGTTTCGCCTGGCATCCATTCTGAGCCTTTAACTGCTGAAATGTCTATCTCTGATGTATTATGGTCAGCACCTACTGTCCATGAATTAGTCCATGTTCCAGACATGTTACTCCATACCTTTACATTGTTTGCAGTTTGAATATCCCCAATATTACCAACATGCCATGTTATGTTTAAAATTGGTCTATCATTGATGTTTTTGATTGCAAAGACTGTTGAGTTTACATGCTCTTGATTTGGCGTCGCATCTGGGAACTGGATTCTATTGTATGTTATATTTATACCTGATGTTACTGATGTGTAATCGGGTGCTGTAATCATATAGATATTATAATTGCCTCTGAGGTTTGATGCAAAAGTTATGACTATTCTTCTGTCAATATAGTCAGCATGTGGATATTTTATTGTTTCACCGCTTTTTGGTTTATAAATTATAACTGGGTCGCTCCATGTACCATCTGGGTCAGTTAACGTTCTGTAAATCAACCAACCAGATGCATTGATGTAAATACAAACTAATTGATTGTTTACTGGGTCTTTTAGTGTAGATTGCCAATGTCCTTGAATTTCATAACTTGATGTTCCTAAATCTGCTTCAATATCGCCTTTGTCTGCCCATGATGTACCATTGTAAACTCTCCAGTGTAAGTCTCTACCACCATCAATATAGGTTAAAATAAGTTTTCCGTTTAGAATATTTAGAGATGACATAAACCACGAATAATAATTGCCAGAACTATATTGGAACTCACTCTCTATAGTTTGTATATATGTAAATCCACTTAAAGGATTATCACTAGTATAATGGTTAAAATAAGGACCATAGACCCCACATATTAGCTGATATTGACCATCATAATACTTCACATCTGCTCCATAGCTGTAGCGATGGTCGATTCCAGTATTTCCAGTTTGCCATACTTCTGTTGTCATATCGTACCAAAGATATTTTAAATACTTATAGTTGTAATAGTATAAATAGGGTATATTATTATATGTAAATGCGTTATATAAGTATTCATACTGCTGGGTATATCCTATATCTACTCCTGTATCTGTCGAATCTTTTGTTCCAAAGTCAACTCCATTCGTCGAGGTTTTGACTTTTATTTTATCAGTAGATACATCTGCTACCCACAGATAATAATCACCAGTTGTATTCTTATACATAACACTTGTTTTTATATCTTTACTATCATCCACCACAATCGGTTGCGGGTCACCAAACACATACTCCGTAGTGAAACTATAAGTTGTGTTAGTCCAGGCAGTATCATAGGCACAAATCTGCCACTCATAGGTCTCCCATGAACCTGTAAAATTGCTGTTCAAGACAGTAACATTATGATAACTAACTCCTCCCAAAGCACCGCTATCATAGAATGTAGCCCATGTTCCAGAGTTGTTCCACTTTAAAACCACCTGTGCCAAATCTCCATCAGCATCTGTAACATTCACGGTTAAATTCACACCTTCTCCTCTCCAGACATCAACAAACGTTGCACCATCTGCTGGAGACACATAATTTATCGTTGGCGATGCTCCTCTCACTGGCTCTGGAAGAATATACATCACAGAAGTAAGTATCACCACTGCAATCACCAGCGTAATCAAACCCCTTCTAAACCTTCTCTCATTCATTTTCTTTCCCCCATTTCAAATCCAATTTGAGATTAAATAAATTTTCTATGGCGGAAGCAGACTCTGAGCAAGATACTCTGCAATAATATTCGTTCTTGGTATAGTTTCAATAACTTCGCCTATGATTGCCTCCTCTGGCACTTCTTCAACATAATTGTTGTTATCACCCTTGAAAAGATATATATCTCCTCTTATTGCAACTAATCTGTGGGCAACAAAGAAATTGTTGTATCTATAAACCATTACATCTCCGATATCTGGGTGATAGTATGGTGAATCTTTGAGTGCAACAATTAATAAATCTCCGCTGTGAATTGTTGGAAGCATTGAGTATCCATAGGCTCGGGTTGCATACAGGTATCTGTAATCATATTTGCCCAGTTCTATTACTGGATGTAAAACAATTATTGTTATGAGTATGATTGAGATTATCGCAATTAATGTTAGTGGTTTCAGCTCTATTTTCATAGCATCTCCCAGCATCTTAATTTCTTAACATCTCCCTCGTGATACTCGCAGTACGCAATATTTTTTAGATAAATTCTAACTCCATCCTTGATTGGTTCAATATTTGCTGGCAGGTTGATTTCTATCGAATCCACTGTTTTCTTATCCTCAATCTGTCCCTTCAGATGATAAAGCACTATGTTTTTGTTGGTGAAATCAATGGTTTTAACATTCAGATATACGGTATCTATCAAAGCTTCTTCACCTCCTCCTCAATCAGATGAAATATCGTGGAGTAAATTGAAATTACCACCACTGTCTGCAACAGGGTTATCACCACTTCTTCAAGGGTTAGATGCATTATGATTGAATAGGGAATCAACATTGCAATTCCAAGAAGTATAGGTGCTGTGTAGCCTCTGTCGTATTTACCTCTTATCAACATCTTGGCAAGTGGAACATAGAAAAACATTGAAATTGTGTAAACTATGGTTTTATCCTGCATCCACTGGAAAAACACTTCTGGTCTCTGGATTATCATTAGGATTAACATTGCACATACGCCAGGCGTGAGTGCTTTGGTAAGTCTCTGGATTTTTTCCTCTTTCATCTTTCCTCCTCCGCTTCACAATATAATATCCTTTGATTTGTATTTTTATCTCTTGTGAGTTTACAGGAAAGCTTTTCATTAGCACTCAATGTATATACCTCAATAGGATGAAGAATTATCGCATCATCTTTTCGAGTGGTATCTGTTTCATAATATAACCCAATATCTGCTCCACCATTTATCGTTATATAAAGCCTATCTATCTCTCCATGATAAGTGGGTTTTCTTATTAATCTTTCAAATCCCTCCTTTGTATATAAATGGCAGTATCTACTTCCATGACTTCCATAACATCTTATGTATTGTATGTTTTCAAACGATTTTAGAATTTCTGTATCTTCATCCTCTTCCAGCCAGCTCCAATCAACCATCATACCAACTCCATAGTCTGAGTTTTTGTTTCTACCATATTATCTTCAACAGGAAGAGTGATTGTGCCTTGCTTCATAAATCCATTTTTCCTTAATCCTATCTTCAAGTTAGCCATTGCTACCATAAATCCTAGACTTCTTAATGCTCCTCTGGGAATATCACCATATTTTATTGCTTCTATCTCCTTATCGCTAAATGTCTCTTTTATCTCTT
>Ga0180301_10000491_pt1 | contig 30340 bp, 18 predicted proteins | sample GuaBasSediGuay16_FD_121797 | JGI IMG/M metagenome (GOLD analysis project Ga0180301, IMG submission 121797) | Subseafloor sediment microbial communities from Guaymas Basin, Gulf of California, Mexico - Guay16, Core 4569-2, 12-15 cm | ecosystem: Environmental > Aquatic > Marine > Hydrothermal... | reverse complement strand
ATTTATTGCTAGTTGGCGTGCTAAGCCAAGTGCATGTTTTGGTTACCGGTCCGACTGGATTCGGCAAAACGGACCTTGTAAGGCTCGTTTGTGAAGGAATTTTCGGTAAAGATGGATGGTTCCTGCTCCGACTAAACCCGCACCTGACTGAAGATACATTTGCAAATATTGACGTGAGGAAACTTATCGATGGCAAGGGTACAGCTCGTGATACTGTTTTACCGGCTCCATTCTTATCACTGCCGTGCACAGTCTTGGACGAGACGAACCGCACTCCAGCCGCACTGACCAATATACTCCTAGGTTTCTGTGGCGGGAGAATCGAACTCAAGTTTGGCTTAAAGTATGACGTTGGTTACAACTACAAGAATGGTTACAAGGATTCAAACGGCGAAAACGATCGTTACCATTTTGTTGTTGGAACGATGAACGAAGGCAAAGAGTACGTGGGTACATTTGAACTTGATCCTGCACTCCGCGAAAGACTTACTATGCAGATTCCATTCGCTGAGTTACGTCCCACCCCGTGGGACATAATGAACATAGTGGCGAATCGCAGGGGTCATGCAGCAGCGGTCAATAATAACAATGCTGTCGAACAAGTCGCAACTGTCAACCACGACATTCTGCATATCCCTTTGCAGCCTTTGGGTGAGGTTTATCTGAATTATCTGGGGAACGTTGGCAGATGCCCCCACTCACCGACGGGCTTTCATCCGAAGCAATCTTCACAGGAAATTTGCAGCGGTGCACAATGTCGGATTCAGAAGATCTCCAACGCATTTTGCCCAAGCGTTTCCGGTCTCAGCCCTCGACTCCTAATCTTTCTCCAACGGACAGCATGCGGTCTTGCAGCGCTACGGGCTGCTCGCACAGTTCAAGATATCCGAACAGTTTTTGATCTCGAGCAAACCGAACAGATTAATCAACTCAGAGAATCCTTAAATGTCAATGCCCGTGGCAGAAAGTTACGCAGCAAGATAGTAGCCAATTACCTCGATACTGTCTGTGTGTCGGTTGCAGATATCAGAGCAATGGTTCCATTTGTCGGTTTGGGCGGCAAGGTTTGGATTGCTGAGGAATATATCGTAAAGCACTTCGCTGGCTCTACATTCCTAGCGATGCGAGAATACGAACGTCTAACATATGCAGGGCTTGAGAACTTTTTCCGGCAGCACCAGACGTTAATCCAGCAACTTTCAGCGGGGAACGGTGCTATCGAGAAACTCAAGCAGCGACTCGAACACGCGGAGCGATTCAATGACCCTTGTATCCGTCACACCATTGAGCCGCTGCTGGCCAGATATTGTAGTAAATGCCGCGGTTCTGATGAAATCGCCGAAGAGTTAGAAGCCGCTGAGCCTGCACACAATTGCGCTCAGCAACTGATTCAGTAGCATAGGAGCAGCAGAATAATGGTGAAAAAAAGTGTAAAAAATAAAGACCTATTTGTAGACGCTGCCAGTGTGGCAGTTAGGAAAGCAGGTTGGTCTCCTCGTTATGACCTTGAGATTCTAAGTCCAGATGGAAAACAAAACCCAGTCAGGTATGGCTACAGAGCTGACAAAGTACGATTGGTACAGTCAACAGATCTATATAAAAAAGTGGCTATGGCCCTCGAACTAATTGGCGGCGTCAGTTCGGATAGACTAAATGATGTATTTTATGATGTGGTTGCTTCACGAGTATACTTACAGGTCGGAAGTTTCAAAGTTTGTCCGTACTCAGTTTATGATTACCATGATATTCTGGATGCCTGCGTGGATGGTCTCAGAAGCGCTGGAGCGAATGAGCCGGAGGTTGGTCAGTTCACTGTGCCGGTCACATCATTTTTTATTTTGTCGGTTGTGGCAGGCGTCTATGGTATTGAAGGACCCGATCCCCCAAGCTTCCGCATCGGCTGGCCGCTGGATCACATCGTTTCATCTATCGCTCAAGGAACTGCTTTGAAAAAAAGTACTGCCCTCTACGCCAACATTCAATTGCGTTTATGGTCGGATGATCAGAGACTGGCCGAGGTCTTAAAGTCTCGCTTTGCGCATCCGTTCGACACCCTTGAGTTCGAGACCGATCGCGGTATTGCGATCTTGCTGGACTCGTTCGAATTTGCTGGTTTAGAAGAAGACGGTCTCGCCTGGTCGGACGATGGAAATTTTCAGGAACTTGTTGACAATGAGATGAAATACAAATGGCAAAGTTGGCCCCTCAAGGCATTTCAATGGGCGGAGATGATGGCTCCGTATATCATTGCAGAGCAAAGTGGCAGACAGCTTCCACCACAGCCCCGGCCAAACTGCAGTGACAGGCCCTCCGATGACGCTCGAGAACGACGACGCATTATCACAGGTGGAGCAACACCGGCTACCCAGGGTCCCCTACGGTTAGACAATCAACCGAACAATATGCTGCCTGGTGTTCCAATCGATCCATTCGCCGAGCGTCTTGTCAACGATCCATGGTTCCGGCAGCGACTTCTGCAAATCGGGATAGGGCGTGGCAAGAGTCCTATTAATTACTCCATTGGCTTTGAAGCGCTTGATGCACTGTACCGAAGCAGAGTGATGAAAGTCGAAATCGATAGTGAAGTTACTCACAAAAAAGGTATGGCCTTCGAAATCGCACATATGGCCCGTGAAGAACTGGGAGCGGCCTTGCCTGGGTTGAATGATATTGATTGGGGCGCAACTCGCATAGGTGCAGACGGCAAACCTAAATTATACAGAAAAAAGGTGCCGATAACGGACCAAACTCCTGCTAAATTCGAGATGGCCGGCTTCCCGGATTTGCTGTTTATTGTCGATTCCAGCGGTTCGATGAGGTGGGATCCGAAAGGCGGTACAGGGCCTTATGATGCACTGCTCAGGGCGATTTACTCAGTATTTCATTTTCTGGAGCGGCACAACAAAGCCCAATACATGCGATTTGCAGCAGTTAACTTTTCCAACACTACATCAAAGACCGCATGGCATCCGTTTGGTGAACTACGCAAAATCAAAGAACTTTTATTCAAGCATCAAGGTGGCGGCACGACTCTTGATTGCTCAGTGATACAACAGATTGTTAACGCAAGTGCAGATAGATTCCTTTGCCTCATGGTTACAGATGCCCAGATTAGCAATGCCATAGGCGTGTTTAGCACTATTAAAATGATGGCAGAGCGCGGACATAGTTTTGCGTTAATTCAAATTGGCCGACCAACGCCTCTAACAGAACAGGTTCAAAGAGCAGGACTTGCAGTGCACGTGATCAACGATTACAAGCAATTAGAAGGGCTGTGTCTGGAATATGCTCGGAAAACTTGGTGAAAGCTGGAGAATAAACATGGAGAATAAGAAAGGGATTGAATTGCTTAAGGCCGCTTGTGAAACCGTCATAAGAGAAGACAGAGTAGGTATGCTGGTGCGTGAGGCCATTGCTGCAGCCGAAAGAGGCGACATTGATTTTGCAATCGATCAGGCGAAAAAAGCTGCTGGTCTCAACCCATTGCACACAGACCCAGCTGTGATACTCGGCGTCCTTCTATTGCACGAAAGGTCACAGCGAATTCCAGCGATGGGTTATTTCAATCAGGTTATTCGGGATGACTCGAATAATGCATTGGCACTATGGTATCTTGCTTCTGACAAACTTCGTGGTGGCAGAATACATGAGGCCCTTGCTTTGCTAACTGCCGCTTCAGAATGTGAGCCGGTCGATTCTTATGTCGTTACCACACTTGCATGGCTACTAAACATGCTTGGCAAGGTCGATCAAGCCAAGTCCATTATTCACAAAAAGTTGTTGAATGGACAAGTTCAGCTAATTTGTCAGACGATGGCTCTACTGCTCGAGTCTCAAGAGATTGACTTGAGGGACGAAGCATTAAATTATCTTTTTAAAAAGTCATCATCATGTTTAATTGATCTGGGGTGCGTGGCGGATAGCCCCGGATATGATGAGCGCTGGTTAGAATCTATAATGAGCATCTCCAATAGTGCTCTAAGTACGAAAAAGCAATTTCGCCGTAATTTGGGCTGTTTGCATCTGGCCAACCCCGCGCTCGAGTTGTACAAGCAACGCTATTCAAAAAAAGTGGCTGAACACTACGTTAGTTCTTTCTTGAGTGAAATTCTTGTTTCGGAAATTATGAGGATTTTTCGTAAGAACGATATGGGGAAACAGCGGTCTTTAAAGGATAAAAGAGAGATACCGCCAGAGATGGTATTGGTGCCAGCTGGTCTATACACTGTTGGGGCAAAGAATGTTCCTTCTCTTAACCACCCGGAGAGGAAATGTGTTCTCTCAGCGTTCCTCATCGACAAATACCCGGTAACTAACAAGCAGTGGCGCGAGTTTCAGCCAAACCACACATTTCCACGAGAACTTGAGAACAATCCTGTGACAAATGTAGACTTTATCCAGGCAACCATGTACGCAAGGTGGAAAGGCAAACGCCTTCCTACAGAGGTAGAATGGGAGGCAGCTGCTCGAGGACCCATGGAGCGTAGATTCCCCTGGGGTGACAACCCTGTCCCAAGTTTGGCTAATTGCGCCGACAATAAGCAGCGGCGTACCACTCCAGTGACAAAGTATCCTCAGGGTGCATCACCTTTCGGCGCAATGGACATGTTGGGTAACGCTTGTGAATGGGTGGACGAGTGGGGGCCACCTGCTTCAAATGGCCAACTTGCAAACCGGATAGCGAAAGGAGGTGGTTTTACTTTTACTGCGGCCAACTTGGCTTGTTGGCTTCGAATGTTATGTTCGCCAATTAACAAACACCCAAACATTGGTTTCCGGTGTGTTTTAGGCCTTTAGACCCGAATAGGAGATACAATTGAAAAACTATGTTACACAAGACCATTTTAATTAGCTTAACCTAGGCAAGGAATTCAAAAACTCACGGTTGACGTCTCGTCAACAGAAAGGAAAGGAATAATGAAAAATATATTGACAATAATTTTTTTGATTGTATTCGCTGTCGCTGCGGTTTTTGCAGCATTAGCATGGTATAACAATATTTGCATAGCTCTGCAATGGAATCCGACCTCTGGACATAGTGAAGAATATCACGGGCCCATATCTTGGCTTGACTGGTGTGGTGTTGATTTTTCTACCGTCAGTACTTTCATTCCATTTTTCGGTTTTGTGCTGATTACGATGGGATTAGCGAGGATACTGTTACCCGGGAAAGCCCATGAGATATCTGCAGATTATCCTTTTTTCAAATCCTATAACTCAATCACCATGGCCTTGGGTTTAATTGGCACCGTCTACGGTTTGATAATGATAGGCTATTATCAGCCTGGTCGTGTTCAGATGTCGGATCTTGTTCTATGCCTTCGAACTGCTCTATATTCCACATTAGTCGCCTTAATTTGGGTGTTTCCCTTTGGTATTCCAATGAAGACTATGATGCAATATTTTTATGTAAAAGTCAGGGGTGAGAAGAAGTCAGGCGATTTTGATGTGATTACACAATTAAGAGAACTTGGTGCTGTATCATCGGATGCGAGCAAACGTTTAGGGAAGACAACTAACAGCGCCAAAAGATTTCAGCACCAGCTTATTGCAATCAAAACTGAGCTTTTAAAAATTGGCGAACTCTTCAAGCAATTCAGAGAAGGTTTCGACATCAATGTCATTATCACACTTAAAGAGGTCTGCTCTGATATGCGCAACTCACTCAACCAAATTCGAGAAGAATCCAATGCTCGAAAAAAGACCGTTGAAGAGCAACAAAAAGCTCTTCAACAACTCGTCTCTCAGCTTGAAAAAGACAGACAATCAAGAAAAGAACTGGCAGCACTTCTGCAAAAAGCTGAAGAGGAAAGAGCTACGGCAAATATGCGACTTTTAGAAAAAGTTTTCGAAGGGATAAGATCGACTTTGACCCAGCGGGAAAAGACCGAAGCATGGTCCTGGCTGGGTAAGGTTAGAAAAATCGTCGCAGCACTGGCTTAATGACAAAAGGAGTTATTATGAATATGTAAATTGCGTTACGTATTCATAGGAGAAACAAATGAAAAGTAATATATTGACAATTGAACATTTGAATAAATTTCTCATCGCTGAATCGCATGACGATATTTCCACGAGCCAGCTTATGGAGCTTCTGTGCCAGATTGCTCTGGCCCTGCTTATCGTCTTTGTAATGGCAAACGTGATGTTTACGGCAAAAGCTAAAGCAGACTTGGATGAAGCAAAAGGTATGATAGGCTTGTGGCAGGGAAAGTACCTGGAAATATCAAAAACTCCGGCGGGTAAACAATATAAGCTACGGCATAAGGCTTTGATAGAACTTCAGAAACAAAAGCTTATTAATGCCCTTGAAAAAATTGAAGTCGACGAAAGCAAAAAATATGGCCTCCTTGAATTTGGAGAAATAAAGGAAGATGGCAACATCAAATTTGTCACTAAAGATATATTATCAGGCACCAAGGTAGTGAACACAAGATTCATTGAAGTATGTGTGTTAGCTAAAAAAAGGCTTCCTTATAAGACTAATATTCGACGAGAGTGGCTTTCGAGGATCCTTCTTATGGAGGGTATGCAGCTTAGTATATCTACGGGGGAAGTATCGCAGAGAAAAGATTTGGAAAGTTTTATGAATGAGATAATTACAAAAGAAAATGAGTCATGGCTCTTTCAGGAAATAAACAGTCGAATCGAAAACCTTTACGTAAACTGCCTTAGCCTGCAGAGAAACGCTTTGGCTCAACTGCAAAGCTATTTCAAAGAAAATCCTGAAGCCCTGAAGGGAATAAGTGTATATGAATTGGTTAAAAAATATACTTCTATTTCCTCAGAAGAGCAAAGCAGGCTTATAAGGCAAATCAGCGAAGAGTTATATCAATATGCGAAATTGGTTTTCGATAAACAGGGCGTCCCCTTGCTTAATGAAGTGTAACATATTTTTTGGTGGATTACTGAGGAAACAGGTAATGAAAATAAAATTATTTAAAATCATGACTTTTGCTGCCATCATACTTCTTAGCTTGGATGTCAGTTCCGCAAGTCGTAACGGCGATGTATTGGCAACGAAAGAGAATAAATTGCTGACAGCACAACTGCTCGTCAATGAGATTCGAAAAAACATAAAAACCTCTGCTTCTGATGTGGAGTTTCTTTACAGAGAGATGAACAGCAACATGAAGATGCATCAGAATCCACAGGATAGCCGGGCAATTTGTAGGAAAATTACAGAAGATCACCTTCTTAAGAAATACAACCGAGAAGTTGTTAACATTTTAGACAAGCTTGATGCCGATAAGCCGGAAGACATAAAAAGCTGGTTTGACCAAAAGGAGCGTGAAAAATTACTGAATACTGATATGGCTATTCAGGAAAACATCAATAAATATTTTGACTCAACTTTCAGAACAGTTCGTAGCAAAGTCTGCAAAGAGCAAATCACCCGGTTAATAGGTGATGTTTGTCCCACCGAAGAGGAGGTTGAAACTGTCAGTCGGAACCAGCTACGCGAAAGGTTGTTGGAACAGGTGATCAAAAAGCAAAAAGAGCCAGTATTCGTGGAGAACAAACCGCTATTGAGTAAGAATGTCATTGATCCCATCCTTGATGATGCAGACAAGCAAAGGAGAGAACAGCTAAGAATTGTTGAGAAATCAACAGGAGGAAACATGATAACGCCTGCTGATATCCAGACTTTCACGGAAAATGAATTGAGGGAATATCGAGAAGCTCTTCAAAAGCTCAGGGGTAGTAAGAAAATTGCAGGCAAAATTTATGATATTTTCCCCTCAGTCAAGAAAAAGATACGCCCACGCTCCGAGCAAATGGCTGTGAAGAAATTCTCTCGGTCTCTCTTGTACCCGAGTTTTCCAGTGAGTCAACAAAATTTGCACAATCTGATCAAAAATAACCTGCCGAGACATATTCACACTGAAGAAAGCCGACGGCTTTGCCTTGATTATTTCAGGCAAGATATTCAGAAAAAAGTTGTTGAAAAATATGCCAGAACTGTTTCTGAGCCAAAAAGATCAGGGTTTAGAATATTTCTTAAGCAGTTAATAGCAGATAACGACGAATGTCGTAAAGCATTCGTCAAACTAATTGAGCGAAGCTTGTATTCCAATTTCAAAAAGGCCAGGCAGGACATTAGTAAAGAGCAGTTTGGTAAGTTTTTCTCCCCGCTGGCCAGTAACTCTTGGCGTCCTGGTTGTGATAAAATTGACAGTTTCTATAATAAATTGTACATTACAATTCCCCAACCCCTATCAATGGAAGGTATTTCTTCCGGGTCTTTTGATAGCTCCATATTGCTTGGTGAGACCCGTGCTATGGTGGCTGAAGCTGAGAAAAAGCAAATCGGTGAAGGTCTGGATGCCCTTAGAAAACAAATGCACATAGTTGATGAGCTCGAAGTACAAGTGAAAAGAGAATTGGAAAAGAGCAGCTTTCTGCCAACCGTGGAAGAATTGATAAAACTCTTCACAAGCGAGGTTAAATCCAAGTGGTCTTTTGTGACGCTGGCCGAGAAATACGAAAAGCTTTTTCCGCGCACTCTAAAAGACATCGAAAGGCGCTCAAAAGCTATGTTGCCTGTGGAGAAAAAGCGACGTGATCGTATTGTTGAAATAAAAGCCAAGGAGTTCCATAGAAATGAACCGCTTCTCGAACAGGGGAAAAGATTGTACAAAGACGAAAAGAAAACCACATTACCCAAAAATCTTCCTTTATCCAAGGGACCTGGAACTGGAAGTGGTACCGGTGGTGAGGGTAGAGGTACACACAAAGGAAAAGAGGTGAAAAAAGGCAACATTATTCCAGAGATAATCATTGATTTGGATTATAGCCAGGGCAGCATCATCTCGGATTTAACTTTAGTTGCAACAAAACTGGACTCAGTTCAATTCGTTCTCAGCGGTGATCCTGATAATGATCGGGAAGAGTTGTTAGAGATTCAACGTGTTTTTAGAACTTGGCTTGCGCCTGAGTTAACGAAGAGCAAAGAAATTCTTATTCATGTCCTTACAAGGATTTATCATCGAAGAGTATATTATGGTGTAGTATTTGATCTCAGAGAGTGCCTTGAAAGATCTGTAATTCATCATTCAGGTAAAAAGACAATTATTCGGTGGTATGATTGTCTTTCGAGAAAAGAAGAAAAAAAGAAACTCTATATACCTACGGAACTCAAAGAGAAAAGTATGCCATTAAATAAGTGATTAGATTTTGTAAGAGAACACAGGAACATTGGCATTCGCGGATTTGTGGACAGAGTATACAGACGCTTTATTAAATACAGAGGGACTTACTATTTATGGTTAAGAATATGAGCCAATATTTTCTAAGTATTCTTATATTATGTGTTGCGATTTTTGACTCTGAATTGCTGGCAGCCAATATCACCAACACTCATCCAGCAATAAAAATACTTAGTCCACAGAATGGGACGGTTTTTCAGGTCGGCGAGAACATAAACTTTCAAGGATCTGCCTTTGATTTAGAAGATGGTAAGCTTCCCAATGATAGAATGATTTGGAAATCCGATATAGACAATTATCTTGGAAAAGGCAACTCATTTTACTGCGACAAACTTTCACCTGGCTCGCACATTATTACGTTGACAGTAAAGGATCTTCAGCACTTCGAAGACAGCGACCGAATTTTTATATCAGTCAAAAGCAAGCCAGAGCCTCAGGCTGTCGAGAAACCAAAAAATGAGAGATCCAAGGGTCTGTCTCGAGTTCAGAATAAGATCGCAAACAGATTATCAGATACTCGTTACAAACCATTCGATATTAATGATGGGAATGATATAGAAAATTCACCTCTTACTGATAAAATAACTATAGAGATATATATAGCTAAAGAAACTGATTCAGCAGCACAAACATATAACGTCAAAAATATCTATCGTGCGATCTCATTATTATGCAAAGAAAACAGCATCGAATTCTACATCGGTTCTATGTTGGGGGTTGACAAAACAGAAAATCAAAACGAATTGAACACATTAATTAGCATCAGCAGACAAAAGTTAGATTGCATTAAAGCTCTGATTGTAGGAAGCGATGTTTTATTACGACGAGATATTACCGAAGATGAATTGATTTCGCATATCAGACGAATCAAACAATCGACGACCCTGCCCGTAACTACAGGTCAAATGTGGTTGTTATGGCTTAAGTATCCCAGACTTGCTCAGGAAGTAGATTTCCTCTTGGTTTATGTTAATCCTTACTGGGAAGGGATTGCAATTGGAAAGGCTGCACAACATGTCGTGAAAGCTTGTAAATATCTACAGGGTGCCTTTCCTGAAAAGAAAATCGTCGTTGGCGAAACTGGCTGGCCTTCAACCGGAAAAACCATAGGAAAAGCAGTGCCAAGTGCGAAGAACCAAGCGAAGTTCCAAGAAGATTTGAAACGACTACTTATCGAAGAAGGATTTGACTATTTTTATCATGTGGTATCTGAACCACTGATTAAAAAAGCACAGGAAAGAGAAATTGAACAGACTTCGGGTACCTATAAGCCGGACGGTTTACTCAGGCCATATCATAAACAGTTTCTTTCGAGGGATTACTCGCGGATTAAAACTGATATAAAATAGTTGCAATTTAATAGAGGATTTTGATATTATAATGGAATTGAAAGGAGGCGATCATGTCTCTAAAAGTATTGATTGGACAGTTTCGAATAGTCTTTTCTATTTTATTGTTTGCTCTGTCTGGAGCGTCCTTTGCCGCTTGTTTTGATACTACCCCACTTACCAGTTACGAACCTAATGAGGCAAATGGTCTTACGGTAACAGTAGATGAGAATAAAGACCCTACATTGACGATTGAGTGGCCTGTGTTGGGTGGAGTTAACAATGTGCCTGTAGCTACTGAAGGCAACTATGTCCTGAAACTGGAGTGGACCAACGAAACTAATCCCAAAAAAGTTGAAGTAGGACATTACTGGACCAATTTCACTTTTGATCTAGCCAGTGTGGATTTCATACACGTTGACGTTTATATTGCGACAGAATCTGCTTTGGCGGACGTCAATGGTGTGGGTATATGGGATAGTCAGTGGGAACATCCATGGGTTGATGCCAGTTGTGAGCCTGTTAGGACCAATGAGTGGCGTACTATTTCAATTGGTGTGACAGCAGTTAACAAGGTAGACCTAGACCACATAGAAGCTTTAGTTTTTGATAAATTGGCTGGCGTGTCAGGAACAATATATATTGATAACCTCAGGTTGGGGTCTGGGTGGCCAGAGTATAATTGCCTAAGAAAGATAAGATTTTCAGGGTATAGTTGGTCAGTTCTGCAGAGTGAATGGCTGATGGGAGCCGGCCCTAATTATTTTACCGATGATCCCAATGACGTATGGGTCGATGCTAATGGTTTTTTGCACTTAAATATTATTAATCGCAGCTCTAACTGGTATTGCAGCGAGGTGGTGGCAAACACAAATCTAGGATATGGCACTTATGCCTTTACGGTTGAAGGACCGGGATACCTAGACCCTCATCACATTCTTGGTTTATTTGTATATGACCTTCCGGATGCAAATGGAAAACACAGAGAGTTTGATGTCGAACTCGCCAAATGGGGCAAGACGGACAGTGAGAAGCTCGCCCAGTTTGTGTGCCAGCCTTGGTACCACTGGGGCAATAGGTCTCGATTTGAAGTGGATATGAACGATACAATGACTTACGAATTTACGTGGAGCCCCGTTAGCTTTCATTGTAGGAGCTATCGTGGCGAATTTCCGCTGAATGATGTAAATAACTTAGTGGAAGAGTGGTGTTACACTGGCACAGATGTTTTTCAACCAGGTTGTGAAAACGTAAGAATCAATTTCTACCTCATGAACAGTCAGCCTCCACTCAATGCAGAAGATGCTGAAGTTCTTATAAGGGATTTTCATTACCTGCAGCCGGGTGAGTTATTACTGTCTAGGGTTTTATCAAGCCCAAATGGTGGAGAGCGATTCTTATGGGGAGCCCGTGAAGAAATAAGGTGGTGTACGGGTTGTTGTACTGATAGCAATGTGGTTATCGAATATTGGGTCGATGACAGCAACAGCTGGAGAGAAATAGCAGAGGCGGAAAATACGGGACAGTATAACTGGGTCGTACCGGACTGCAACGACCCCAACACGCATCAAGGTTTAATTCGAATTCGTGATTCAGAGGAGCCAGGAGTATGGGACAGCAGTGATGAGACATTCAATGTCTCACTTTGTGGTACATCTATAGTTGGAGATGAAAACGGGGACTGTTACGTAAATTTTGTAGACTTTGCGATTCTTACAGAAAAGTGGCTGGCGTGTGAGAGTCCGTTTGATTCACGTTGTAATTAATGGCGTGGAAAAAATACACACCCATTGTCAATTATGCAAGAACCATGTCATCTAAGAATAGATAATTGATATGAAGCAAAATCAAGAATCAAATGGTTAAGTAAAGCTATCACAGCAACAATTAACTGATTATCGCATCGGGAGTCAACCTTTTAGTAGTTAATGGAAAAGGATGGTTGGCTAAACCTGTGCCCTTTTTGTTCCTAACTACCTGCCAGGTGCAAGCCAGTAATCAGCTAGAATAGCGAAATCAATGAAATCGACCTTAGTGTTCCGGTCGAAATCACTCCAATCGCACCAATTCAGATTCGCACAGTCAGCCTCTAACCAGTTTGAGGATAATGTGTCCAGATCCGTAAAATCCACATCACCATCGTGGTCCGTATCAGCTATAATGACCGGTACTGCTCCTCGTCGAATTTTGACAACAAATTCCTTTTTCTTTCCACTACCTGCTGAATACCAATCTTCTCCTTCCGTCGGGTCTAGGTCTGCCGATTCGTAGAACGAGCCTGCCACATAAACATTGCCTTTGCAGTCTACTACCACGTCCTTCCCGTAATCGGCATTGGCACCAGGACCACCCACTACTCCGGTCCAACCGTAGTTTCCACCAGAAGTTAGGCGTGTGACAAATATATCAGTTCTCCCTCGAGATATGTGCCAGTCGCTTTCATAAGTAGGGTCGAAATCCACTGCGACACAACAACCAAACTCTCCAATAATAAGGAGACTACCCGTTCCGTCCAAAACAATGGCTTCAGGAATTTCACTATGACTTGATATACCGCTGCTGGGTACATACCCCCCGGTAGAAACTGTTCGTGTCCACAGATAATTTCCATTCGGGTCAAGCTTAGTCAAGAATGCATCGGCGCCACCCTGACAGATATGCAGGTCGATTCCGCTCGTAGGGTCAAAGTCCACACTATAAGGGATCGTTTGCTGATAATAGTCAAAGTAACCCGCGAGAAATATATTACCACTATGATCCGCTACTACACCCACACCATGTTCATATCCACTCCCACCAAAAGTATGAGTAAAGTCATAGCTTCCGTCTTCATTCAATTTGGTAACAAATGCATCATAATTGCCATTTGAAGTATGGGAATCCACACCATTTGTTGGATCAAAATCCATCGTATTCCTAAAAGTACCCGTTAATATTACGTTCCCAAAGGAGTCACAAGCCACGCCATTAAAAGAAGTTGCAGAAGTGTAGGTCCAATCGAAGGAGCCATTGGGGCTTAGTCTCGCGATAACACCACCGCTACTTGCTACTATTATTCGCCCAAAAGAGTCGCAAGCCAGGGCAAGGCCATAAGTTGATTTATCACAGGTCTGGCTCCACGCATAAGTGCCATCAGGGTTAAATCTTGTAACAAATCCGGGGCCGGAAGAGAACCAGTCTTCTCCCTCTGTTGGATCTAAATCGACAGTTCCTGAAAAATTTCCTCCTATAAATATATTTCCGAATAAGTCACAAACAATGTCCCTGGGATGGACGCCGACCTGATAGGTGTAATCCCAAGCCCAGGTTCCATTAGGCTCAATCTTGATAAATCGCCCACCATAACCAGCAACAAATAGGTTTCCTAGGTGATCCATAGCTAAAGCGTCAGCGTAAGGAACAATCGTGGCACCAGCATATATAATGCTGGGTTTTAATCTGATGCGGCGATTTATGTTGCCGACTCCAGTAGAGAGATTCAAGAATTCGACCGAATCTGAATAAGAACCAGCGGGTAGATACTCAGCATTTGAATTAAGGGAAATAATGATCTCAATAGATTCATTTGGGTCAAGAGAACCCGTAATAGAACCATCAGAGCCATTTAGACTAAGCCAATTTTGTGTTTTTGAAACCTCGTAATCCAAGATTTCATTGCTTTCATTAGTAATAGTATAGATTTGGAAGTTCGGGTCAAACGGTCCTCCGGCATCGCCCTCGGGAGTAAAACCATACTTGGGGTAGACGGTCATACTATTGGGTTCGTAATTATAAACTCCTAAAGCAGGGCAGCCATAAATGCAGAAGTCGGGATAGTTCATCCAGAACATTGCAGAAACCGGCACGATTGCCTGTTTCAACTCATGAAGCGCGTGCCCGGAATCAAGTTCTTCTCCGATCAAACGAGCCAGATACTCCACAGCCATACCGCTACCTGTGCCTGTTCCAGCAAAGGAAGTCTGGTAAACACCGTCCCAAGCAACGCGAGTAGCACCAGTAGTACATATCCCTCCGTTCTTCAACAAGGAGTAAGCCAGATTAGAGGCCGTTTCGGGGTGGGCAGTAAGACATGAAAGCTGGAAAGTGAAGGCTGGATAATCGTCGTTAAGAACTGCTGCGTACGAAGTATCCATAACAAAGCTTGCGCTCGTAGGTGAGCCATGTGTAGCCCAGGCAACTACTCCAAATGGCGAACTGTTCCAGGCATTAGTTACATTATCTTTGGTACAAGGGATTTGCTCCGGAGGCGGGCTTAGCGAGTAATCTTCGTCATAGATGCGATAACAACTCCATCCAGTTTTGGGTTCTACAATGGTCTTCTTAATTGCCTCACCAAGTAAATAGATTAGTTGAAATTCAGCACCATCTGACTTCATAGGCAACAAGATATTTTGTCGCCAGGCTGATTCACTTTGTGGAGCATTCTCATAAACTATGATTTTCGAGAGAATATAATCGAGGCTGTTTACATCAACCAATGAACCTTCAATCGCCTGAGTCTGGGAAGATGCAGCCGTATTGACATCATTAGGGTGTCCATAGATAGTAAAAGCGGCTGTATATAATTGATTCGGGTCCTGACCAGGTAGTGAATCCCATGTACTTTTGGACAGGTTATATTCACTAAAACCGGGACTAGGGAACTGTTCGGAACGCCAGAAGAAAGCTCTCACCCCAGGATTAGGATTTACGTTGGGGTCAAGAAGAGGGATTCCGTCCTCCGTGTTTCCAAGCCAATCGAGGCCACATGTCTGTCCATCTGAGCGCGCAGCGTATACAGTAAAGTAGTAGTCTCCGCCATCAAGCGGAAAATTAACGTCGATATGGTGCAAATAGTCATCTGCTCCGTAAACGCGTGGGTCATCATAGGCTAAAGGAGCAGGCACTGTGCCTTGTATAAGTTCGTCACCGGACTCTGGTTTTGCTTGGCCGGTACGCTCCCAAATAATGTACTTTACAAGGTCGAAATCTTCTCCAATGAAGTAATCAACATCGATTTGATTGATATTCCAGCTTCCTTCGGGTATCGTGAACGGATGTGCGGACCACCGTTGTTCATAGCCTGCTTTCCAGTTACCAGATATAAATCCGAGAACGCTACTATCCCCCTCGTAATTGCCCCTTTCTGGAGGACCGCTGTCGTATAGAATCTCACCTTCGGGTGTATTGGGCTCGCCTGATGGATAACAAGGAACCCGCCCAACTAAAACGTCCCAGTTACGGTCTACCCCGCCGGAACCAAAATCGTGGTCCCATTCCCCATAGTAGCCATCACCATCTAAGTCCCAATTACCAGTCAAGTCAGCGTAATAGTAATCAGATGGGGATTCCCTATATTCGTCACCCTCATTATTTCTTGGATACAGCATCTTCATCGGCACATCGCCTTGATATGGATGTGGGTTGCCGACCAGCAGAACGTACTGGATGTTGTCCGTTATATAATGCGCCTGAAGCCACGTCCTGATATTCTCTGCCGCTGTATCCCCGGTACCGCCACCAAAATCAGTTTCGGTTATTACCTGGACATCAAATCCTTTTGATTGCTTGTGAGCTACAAAGTTATTAAGCTCCTGTGAAGCTGACTGGATTTCTGATGTTAGTTATGATCACGTATCCCGGGTTCGCCCCTTCTCCTGAAAGAATAGCTGCTTCACCGACCTCTCCCATCATTGCCTTACTTATTTTCATTGCTTCAGTGTAAGCTCCACGCTGCTGCTCAAAGTTCACTGCCATCCGTTTAACAGCTTTTTCACCAATATGATCCATCATCTCGGCCCTTATTGCAGCGTCTGTCATTGCTAAGCTGACGCGGCCAAAATATACTTCCAACCTTCCGCTGGCCAGATGCTGAAGAGTTCTTCGGACAGGGTTATATTTTACTAAGGGGATCGCAACTTGAGCTAATCTCCACTTACGCAGTCGGCCTGTTGCGACTAACCGAATGTCTACATCGGGCCAGACAGCATCCTTCTGGTAAATGTATACATCACGACCATCTACTATTGTCTTGTCCTTCGGCCAAAATACCCTTTTTTGCCTTTGAGTGTGGGGCGTCGTGACCAGTGGCGGTGCTGGTGCAATATCCCATCGTCCTTCGACATCTTTGAATTGAGCATTTTTGAGTTGAACGTCCACGGTTTCAAAAACAACATCCGGCGGCAGCAAAATATTCATAACCTGCCACGGTATCTGTGGCTCTCCTGTCTGATTCAGCCATTGGACATCTTTACAAATAAAAACTGCTTTCCCATCTGTTCCTGTTTGAACTTCTACATTCGTAGAGACAAAGGAAAGGACTAAATCCGCCTGCTTGGCCCATACCGATCCTGTGCTTAGCACTAAGAAAATTGTTAGGACAAGAGCTATCTGAATTTTCTTCAATAAAAGCCACATAGCAAGTTCTACTATTTTACTGGAATTTCGACCATCGCTATCTTCCCTTAAATGCTTTTCACATTCGTGCCCATACTATTCCTATTACACTACAAAGGCACTCTGCGATTACGTGTAATTACTTGTTATTATAAGACTTTTGACTTCGCTATACAACAAAAATCTGCTCAAACTTCGGGGTTTTACCATAAGCTTCTCCGCAGCAAATCCTTGTGAAGCCAAAAGCAGGTGTTTATTGCTTCAGTCAAGCCTCTCAACAAACGGTATAAGAGAAAGTCAGGATTGTCTGGTAACGGTTGACTTAGGCAAACTAAGCGATCACAAATATTAGGATGTGCTTCGACAAGCCAGCCTAAATAAATCATTACCAACACAGCTAACAAAACCAACCGACGAATCGCTGGCCAACGAAATGTTCGTATCTTTTCGAGATTTACCTGGCTCTTGAGAAAGCGAATCCCCTCCTCACATTCCCACCTTCGTATGTAGAAACGCAGGACGCGTTTTGCATCCACCAGATTCTCCACAGGTAAATTTGTTAACAGCATCATTGGCTTATCAACTCCGGCAAGCCGCGAAACAACCAGCGTTAAGTTTTCTTCTCTCCCAGGCAAACGAACCTTTACCCACCCCAGTTGTGTAATGCGAAAAGCGGGTTTGCCGTGACGTCTGACCAACTTCGAGAAGCGATGTGGAGTTGGTATTTGATCAGCAAGCTGACGTGCCTGAATCGGTATCCACTGCCAAACCTGGCATTGCTCAGAACCCTCGAAAAACCGCAGTAAATGGCGTTTCCCCACAAGACGAGCGACAAAACGATACTTGTTATCAAGCCAATCTTCAAACATCACCCATCCATCAAATCCACGATCCACTACCAGCACACCACGGTTATCTGTAAGCTCAAAGATTTTATGAACAGCTTTAAGCACAACAGGGTTTTGTCCCGGACTGTAAGGCTCTTCATGGCTGAATGACTCCAGTAATATAGGGACAGGATTTTTGCGACTCAGTGAGGCGTATAACTCAACTAACCAGTAACCGTTCACCAATTCGCCGGTGCTGCCATCACGAACTGTTGCAAGATAATCCATCTTCTTTGCAAGTGGCTTGGCAAGGTCCGACAGGTCGAGGATAACAGGTGTGTCATCTTTGAAGAAGGGCAGCCATATTTCTGGCAGCACTTCTTTGACCTTGTGGTCGAAATCGCTATCCTTCACCAGATGTTGGTCAAGTCGATCAAGTCGCGATACAAATTTCGTCCGTTGGTTCGGCAGGTTACGTGCCATCTGACAAACGATAGGATTGCCTGCCCGCAAGAGCCCTATTGTGGCGTCTCGCAGGAACTTTTTATCAGGCACTGACAAATTTTTGCCGATTTTTTTGAGAAAATTGTGCAGGTTTGACGATATTGATTCCATTAGAGCTTTACGCTTCAACATAACGCACCTCCTTGTGTAATAAGGGTTTATAGAAATTTAAAAACTACCCCTTATATCGTCACACACAAGGAGTGCACCTTGAGCAAATCGTCACCCGAAAATTGTTTTCAAAAAACCCCGAAGTTTGAGAAATCTGGAGGGATTCGATCCCCCAATACTTTCCGGCACAGCACTTTTCCAAGCCTTCACTCAGTCTGCAAACCATGAGATGACCTTCGACAATTCATAAACTCTTCGCCTCGTTGCGTTGTCTCCAATATGTCTCCAAGGGGAAATACTTTTGGTATGAAGTGTAAAAACACCCCTCATTTTTTGTCAAAGATTTAACTTTTTCAGAAAATTTTGAAAAAATAGTATTAACTGTCCGATGCGCCTTCGCACCCCGTTTTTGACTTCCGGCAGTAAAGTATCATAGGCGTGCGAAATAGCCTAATAGAAGCCATCGTTATATTCAGGCAATTCATCCTCAGTAGCTGTGATAAATATAAGTGTTTGATTTATGTATGGGATGGTAGCATAAAATTCCGTGACACTAATATCAGAAAGATCGAAATCAATCCAATGGTGAGCTAAACCCAGCCCTTGTCCTTCTCGATAGTATGAAAAATTCGGATACTTTTTTAGAAATTTTTGTGCATCTTCAGAAAGCACCTTTTTATTACGTCGTACACGATATCCTTTAACCCGCTTAAATCCCTCTGAAACCCATCCCCAGTTGATCCCGTTTGCCGAAACGGAAATGGTGGCACAAGGAAAATCTGATAACAAAGTCCATCGTACCATCATGCTTGTAATTGAAACTTCAAATTCCCTTGCAGTATTTTTGATTATATCAAGTGTAGGCTCTGCTTGATTATTTACATGAGGAGCCAGTAGAAAGCTGGGCATAAGTAAACCCGCTGAAAAGCAATCTGCCTGTTGCTCCACATAAGGATCAGATTGAAATTCAGTAAAACATGGGTGAGATTTGCCGCCTTGCAATAAATATTGCCTATGATCATCAAGATAATAATGCCCAAGTTCATGACCTATCGTAAAGCGAACTTTCGGGTGGTGTTTACCGGAGTGTTTCCATTGGTTATATTTGGTGTTGTAGGCTAACAAAAAACGTGGGCCAACATATTCTAAACAGCCATCAAATACATCTCCAAAATCAGCCCCTTCAGCATAAAGATTGGGTTCAGAGTCAATAATCTTGAATAGATTAACAGGCGGTGAAATGAAATCCATCAAGGATGTAATTTCTTCGCCTTGCTGTAGTGCATGTTCTCTCATGCTCTGTACCAGTTTCCAGGACAGCTTACGATTCATTCTTTTCTTCGTCCTCTGACTCCGCTGCTCTCTTTCTCATATCATCAAGCATGGCCTGAATTTCCGGTGGAATAGCTCTGCCCTTAGATCGATAGAGCATAAGTAATTCCTGCTGTGTTTCATTCAACACACCTGGACTAATAGCTACTTCTTGTTGAATTCGATTGCCAATTGTTTCTTTGCTTTCAATCTTTCTTAGCATCCTGGCCAATTTATCGCTTGATAATGGCTCGCCTCCGATTGTTTCGAGCATGGCTTCAATTGCCATATTACTCTTAGGTCGAAATCCAGGGGGTATCAGAGCAACATTAAGAATTTCACTTAAACGCTGATTTGAATCTTTACTTTTAATAGCCATGCCTAATCCTCACTAATTACAGATCGTGACCCCTTTTTTTCATTTCCGTACGAATAGTATCTTTTGCTCTTTTCAAGTACTGTCGAATTGTACCTGCGGGATATCCCAATTCTTTGCTGAGTATCGGAGCATTTATTTCTCCTTCTGGGGCAAGAGCAAAGACCCAGACAATTTTTTGTTGAATGTCGGGCAAATTGTTAACGATAGCTCTCAGGTCCCTATTAAATTTAGAATCATAGTTGCTGGATGGTTCATTTTCATTATCATCTTCTACCTTGATATCAATAATATCTTCGAGAGAATCCTCATAGAAACTTTCCCGTCTACCCTGTAATTTTTGCCAGCCAGATTTTAGTATGTCCTTAGCACAGTTATCCGCTATTCGATACAATAAACCGGAAATTTTGCCCTTGGAATCATCATATTCATCTCTTTTGGCCCACAGTCTCTTAATTGCCTCACAAACAATATCTTCCAAGTCTTGAGGGGAAAACGATGGATATTTTCTACCTATAGCCTTTTCAAGACTCGGGGCGTATTGAACGATGATTTCTGCAAAGACGGTTTTATCACCATCCCATAGTCTGATAGCAATCTCATCCTGAATGCCTGAAGTGGTTTGATTATCCATAACCTTAACCTTTGCAATAGGTCTTCGTTTTAATACACGAATGAGTGTTACAAGCTTTATGAGTGTAAAATCAACTATTTTCTGTAACGGCCAATCGTATTAGCTTTTGGAAACTTGCTTAAACTGCAACGGCAGATACAGTTATTTTAGGATGAAACTTTGCTTAATACAAGGAACTTGAAGATCGATTACCAATATCCGCAGATGGATCGTGTGGCCGACTGCCTTTTTGGCATAGCTTTGAGCAAAGTTTTTGCGCTTACCAAAACATAATGGCTTGTCAAAAAAGGAGTTATGGTGACTCTTTGGCAAGATTGGTTTATAGGAATGCTTTTTGCTGGTAGAATACTAAACTCAAAAATTAAAATACGGAGAAACAAAAATGGCTGACAAACAAATATCGTTTTATCCTGTTGGAAATGGATTTTCCGCTTTGTTGAACCTTGACGATGATACAAATATATTATTTGACATCAATCAATTTGAAGAGGAAGAAAGGGAAAAGAACAAGTATTGGGACATTCATGACAATCTGTTGGACGATTTGCCAATCACAGACAATAGAAGGCATCTCAGTGTTTTATGTATCTCACATGCTCACAACGACCACTGCAGAGGGGTTGATGATGTTTTTTATTTACCTAAGCAGAATGAAGATGCGGAAGAGTTAATACACATCGATGAACTTTGGGTACCGGCTGATATTTTTACAGATGATGTCGAAGCTGAAGCTGAAATGATAAAGAAAGAAGCGCAAAGGCGGCTCAAGCTTGCAGATACAGGAGAAGCTGAAAATAAGGGTAACCGTTTGGTTGTTTTCGGGAGAAAGAAAGATTTCTCTGACCTTCAGAAACTTCCTCGGGAACAACGCCCTGTAGCAGGAGAAATTTTTAAAAAGATTTGTGGTGAATCAAGAAGTGATTTTGAGGCTTTTGTGCATTGCCCATTTGCTGAAGAATCTGATGATAAGAACAATGAATCTATAATCTTGCAAGTTTGCATAAAAGCTCCCAAAGGAAGCTGGAACTATTTTCTTATAGGTGGTGATGCTCGTTGTGCAATATGGGGCAAAGTATACGATGAGACAAAAAAACATGCCAGACTGGAAAGACTAAACTGGGACATCTTTGCGGTGCCGCATCACGGAAGTTATAGTTTCTTTTCTGAGAAATCTCGTGAAGATGCCAGAGATAACCCAGATGAGCGATCCATGAAAATTATAGAGAGGGGTAATGATGGGTGTGAACTCGTTTGCTCAAGTCGGCCTATAAAGGAAAAAAATTATGCTGATGAGGATCCACCACATATTCAGGCAGTAAAACATTATAGAGAGACTGCCGAGGATAAAAGCGGTGAATTCATTTGCCTTATGGAATATCCAGATGAAGATAAGCCCAAACCATTAGTTTTCAGGTTTACCGATGGTGGTCCTCAAAAGAAAAGTATTGGAACAATAGCATCAGTAGCGATTACTAATAAAGCCTCAGCTTCAACACCTAGATATGGACTATTGACACAATGAACTTGGCAAATATTTCAAACCTCCAGCTAAGGGAATTATGCCGGAAAGCCCAGCAACATCTTTATGAAATTAGCAGAGCTTGTGGCTCAGATGTTTTACCCCAATATAAGATCATTGAACATGGTGGAGAATTTAGTTGTGGCGTTTTAGTTCGGATCAAAGTCCATGTAGATCTCCCATCACGACCTGTTGTAAAAAATATAAAGGCTCAAGAACCTGTTACTTTATATTTTCCTCTTGGCGGGGATTTTGATTTACAAGTTTACTCTGGCAGAAAAGATTTTCCTAGATTATCTCATGTAATGAGAAGAGGAAAAAGCGGAGTCGCCGAGTTATGTCTTTTTCGAACATCCCTTGCGGACTGGTTAGCAGGGAAATCTTTTGAAGATATAATTTATAGAATCAGACAATGGATGGCAGATGCAGCAGCAGGTTTGCTTATAAAACCTGATGATCCTTATGAGCCGCTTTGGGTACCGATGAACGGCAGTATTGTTGAGATGGACATAGATGCTGCGAAGTGTAAGCGAATTCCTTGGCAAGCTACAGCATACGAATGTAGAGCCGAAGGGCGACGATACTACCGTATAAGTGAAAAAGGAGGGGCACTTTCTGCAAAAGTGTTTTACTGTGGTGATGTTCGACCAGAACCGTGGTCAATTATGCCGCGACTGATTTCGGATATAGAAGAAATGTTTGCCTCGGCTGGTTTTAATATTTCTTCTGATATTAAATCAAGTAATAGTAAGCCTGATTTGAGTCGTTTTTTGTTAGTTTTGGGTGTGAAGAGGCCTAAAGAAATCTTAGGTAGAGAAAATTCAGATGAATGGATCGCGTTTCTATTTGAGCGGAAGAAAACAAAAAAGGGAGCTTTGATAGGAGCAAGTAAAAAAGATAAGAATAAAAATCTGAGTGATGATGATATTTGGGAAATAAAATGCGTACCAGTTCGTTCCGTTTTTACCCAACAACTTGCCCAAACAACAAGTGGCTGGAATAAGAAAACAAATGATGATAAACAGATCGCGATTATTGGCGCAGGTGCTCTGGGTTCAAAAGTGATTATGAATCTGGCTCGGTCAGGATTAACAAATATTTTAATAATAGACAAAGATATTATGATGCCCCATAATCTAGCCCGTCACGAGCTTGATAGCGATGATTTAGGCCATGCTAAAGCAGAAAGACTGGAAAGGAGAATAAATGCTATGTATTCGAGCATGGCTATGGCATCGTCATTTTGCAAAGACGTATTAGTTCATAAAAATGAGCTATGCAAAAAACTGAAGTCATGTAGGATTGTGATAGATTTATCAGCCTCAAAATCTGTACAAAGTGTGTTGTCCAACTTACGCAGAGAAAATTTAATATCGTGCCCAGTTGTTAGCGCCTTCTTAGGGGATTCTGGCAAATTGGCTTTTTTGTTTATTGATGGAAAGAGCAAGGATTTAACAGCAGATGTTTTAGAAGCTGAGCTAATTTCAAAGCATAAGGAATTAAGTTGTGTGAAACAATGGCTCAATAGTGGCGAGGATATATTGCAGGCAGGAGGTGGATGCAGACTGATGACAACTGTCGTTCCAGACACCTTAATAACACATTCAGCAGGCTGGATATCACATAATATTGCTAATTTGTTAGCCACAGACAATAGTTGGCCTGACGAAGGGACAATCGGGATTTTAGAAATGACTCAACAAAACCAATTGTTGTCCACAAGCTCAAAATGGATTCATGTTCAATTGCCGAAATGGTTCTCCTCTCAAGGCTGGAAAGTATGTCTTCCAAAATATATTGAAGATTGGATGAAACAAAGATGCGGTGAAGCTGGCAGAAATGAAACATGTGGCATATTTCTGGGTGTAATTGATAGGTGGTCGAATATTGTGTTTGTCACAAATGCTTGGGGCGGTCCTGACGACAGCACCGGGGATACTATAGAGTGTAAACGCGGAAGAAAAAAACTTCGCAGAAAACTTAAAGATAATTTACGGGACAGTGGATATATGGAATGGTATGCAGGTGAATGGCACAGTCATCCAAAAGGCTCGACATTGGCAAGCTCAACTGATATTAGTACATCCCAAGAGATAGCCTCAAGACTGAAGGAATTTGGAATACCGGCTGTTCTGTTGATTACAAATGGATCAGATGTTGGTGCGTATGCATTTACACATGATACATAGGGTTTTGCTTATGAATAATTATTCCGGAGAAGTAAATTATGCGAAAATTTGAATTATATGAGTTCTTGGGCTTCATCTCACCAGGTATACTGTTTCTTGTAACTTTAGGATACATATGGCCAACTAAAATCAGTGAACTGGTGTCTAAAGACGTTACTGTTGGTGGTGTTGCTGTTGGCATTATTTTTGCGTATGCTGCAGGACAGTTACTTCAGGCTATAGGGAATCTGCTTGAACATATTATGTGGAAATGTTGTGGAGGTAAGCCCACTGATTGGCTTCGAACAAATAAGCACCCTCTAATAGATACTAAGCAGTTGCCGAAAGTTGAAGAAGGTGCAAGGAAAATGCTTTCTGACGACGATTTCAAACTAAATGAATCCATTGGTGAGAAAGGTTGGTATTCGATTACCAGGCAAATATACGCTTTAGTTGCGGCTGCAGGCCAAGCAAAACGAATAGATACATTTAATGCAAATTATGGCCTGTGCTGTGGGATAGCAGCATCGCTTATAGTGTTACTTTTCATAAATCTAATATGCAATTTCAAAGAATGGCAGGTGCATCTGATTTTGGTAGTGTTATGCGGCTTAGCAATTTATCGTTTGTATCGGTTTGGGGTGACTTATGCTAGAGAACTATTTGTTCAGTTTCTTCAATCATATAATACTAATAAGGGAAAAGAGTAACAGCGAAGTTTTTATTCAATGTTGAAATGGGGCAATGGCTATTGGGTTTGACCTCACTTACTGATATCATATAGTCGAAGACCGCTACTTGTCGATTTACACCTTTATGATTGTATTTTCCGGCATTTATAGAAACCGACACCATATTTTCGTTTTAATCCGGCTTTTTCAAATAGCCGCTTGAATCGACTCATTACCGCATCAGAGCGTTTCATCTTTCCTTTTTCATCTATCCTATCCCAACATAAAGGATTGCCTTTTCTGCCGACGAATACGAGTTTTGCAACATCCTCATTTACAGGTTTGCCGCGGTATTCAGTAATATATGCCTTTAGAATTTCAACTGTTTCCGGCCATAAAATGAAATTTCGCTCCACACCGGCCTTCGGACGCGGATGCGATATAGTTCCGCCTTTTAGATCAATATCAGACAGTTTCAATGTGCCGATATCCATATTGCCAAAACCACAATTAAGGCCGAGCATAAGAAGTGCTGAATCTGTCACATTTGCGACGGAGAACAGTTTTTCCAGCTCATCCCAGGTTAAAGGGTCTCTGCACTGTTTGCGGCCATGGCCTTTCTTGGCCCTCTTTTTGGTAGAAAACTGTGAGATTGAACCAATAGGTGGATGACTGATCCCGTGCATTTGCCAGCCCCAATTAAGCAGCATTCGTATATGGCCAATATAGTGATTTGCGGTTACAATTGAGATGGCGTTGTTTTCGGCTAACATCTGGCGATAGCCAGCCAGAATTGCTGATGTCAAGTCGCTGGGCTTGTTTGGGACAGGGTCGAATCCCTGTTTTTTGAGCCAGACCATAAAATACTGAATATGCCGCCTGACCGAAGACAAAAACGAGGGGCTGCAGCCATCAGTTTTTTTGTGATTGTAGTATCTGGCAGCCAATTCTATCAAGGACCAAGATTTTGCATCACCCATTGAGCTGTAATCGCATTTTCTCTCATACATAATACTTACCTCCTTAGCACCGGTTATCAAAATATATTTCTCCCTCCATATGTGGAGAGGTATCAAAGCTACCTGGACTTCAGTTATGAGAAAAAAAATGAAAATTATTTTGATTTTTCGGCCAGAAGGCGATTTTTCTGCCTGATGGTGTATCTTTCCTTGCTGATCCAAAAAAATGGTGACATCATCTAATGACCACATGTTTTTTAGGTATGCGGTCAAATCCCCCTACTCGACAACCCTGTGGAGCACATCAGGACAGGTGTGGCAGTGAAAGAGCGTGAAAAGGAATAACAGCTTTACAACCTCACTCCCTGTGGACATATGGTCATCTGCGAACGTGTGGTCATCGATAGTTTGATTGCAGTTCGTAAATGATGATGGCCATGAAATGTTTGGCCTATCTGTCTACAAACATGTGGTCAGAAGCATTGGATTAAGTATCTGATGCTCATAAATATCCTGTTTATTCTACATAACGGATTTAATGTCTGTAGGTCCTTTTTGCTACAATCTTTGATGAAAAATGAGATTTGTGATTATTTAGATTTGCACAAGTTCTAATCGCTTCTTTCGCAAATTCCAATCGGGCATAACTTGATTCAACAAGTTATAAAAAGCCCTGCTATGGTTATGATGTTTAAGATGGCATAGTTCATGTGTAATCACATAATCAATACAATGCGAAGGTGCTTTTATCAAATGCATGTTGAGAATTATTTTGCCATTTCTGTTGCAACTGCCCCAACGGCTGGACATGTAGCGAATCCGAATCTGAGGAAGCGGTGCTTCATGCTTCCTGAGCTTGTCATAACAGCCCATCAATCTTTCCTGGAATATCTTTCTTGCATGGCTCCGATACCAATGTTCCAGTTGACTTTTTATCCTGTCCCTAGCCTTCTTATTTTTTGTTTGGACATGAAAGTACTTACCCCGCAATTTTACACCTTCTTCAGAAGAAGTTTTTACCTTTAGTCTATATTGCCTTCCAAGGTAATAATGCGTTTCTCCATTAACATATTCTCTTGGCGGCTGCTTTGGCAAGTATATGGAAAAGAAGTATTGTTGCTTCAATATCCAAGGTGCTCGTCGCTGCACTCTCTGCTTTATTTGAACGACATTTTTACTCTTTGGTGCTTTGACTTTTACTGAGAGATCAGGATAAACACTAATCGCCAATGTTTTTCAGTCTTTGCACTCAAGTTCAAATGATATTATTTTAGAACCATATTTGATTCTATGAACACTTTTATTGCCACCGTTCATTGAGCACACCTGCGTCTTGCTACATTAAGTGAGCTTTCCATTATGAGATCAATGTCGTCATAGCTTAGGTTCACGTCATATCTATCCTTGATACTATAAAGATATTCTTCAATTTCATTGAGTATAACATTCTGGACATCTCGATTGTTAACCCAGTCGACCACCAGGCTATCATCAATTATTTTGTCTATCTGAAGCGCAATATCTGCTGATAGGTCCTTGGCTTCAAATCCATCTTTTTCAAACTTTCGCAGTACTTCATAAGCCAATCCATAAAATGCCTTTGCTACTTCTCTACCAGCCAGTTTCTCCGGTACTTCATCACCTGTTCTGTTTCTAACATGGTGCATTATTTCGGTAACTCGCTGCAGGTACTCTGCATCTGAAATTCGTTGATGCTTAAAATCTTCTATTGCTTCTTCCAATAACTTGGAAAATTTCCGATAGAAAGCGGGGTCCTCATCCATTTTTTCAGTTATCGTTTTTTTAGTTCGATAAGCTATTGTATCTGCTCTGGCCTTGGTACTTCCAATTTTGCTGACTTCGGCCTCGAATTTGTCTTTATCGAAAATATTTACCAATGGGGTTACCTGCACAATCTCGTTAGAAATTACATAAGTATCAAGAAGCTTTTGCACCTTTGGTTCATATTCCTTATAATCGATTCCATCGGCGTATCTTCTTTTAACTGAGGCTCTTAGCTTCATGAAGAAGCCGAGATCTCGTTTGAATCTTTTAACACTATCTTCAGATGTTTCCTCGAGAAATTTCACGGTTGAAAGTGCTATTTTCAGAGTCCTGGCGAATTTTGAGAGCCTATCATAAAACTTTTCACGAACCTCATCATCACCTAATAATTCCTCATATTCTTCTTCATCCATGCGGTTGCTTATAGTCTTAAATACATCCCAAAGGTCTGAATGCTTTTGCTTCAGTGTTTTGACCTCTTCGTTAATACTTGTAATCGTACCTTGTAAATCTTCAGCATCGAACTCGCACAAGGCTCTGTATTCAACCAACGCTTCATTCAGATCGCCGAGAATACCATAATAATCTATGACATAACCATACTCCTTGCCTTCATACAAACGATTAACTCTTGCTATAGCCTGCAACAAGCCGTGATCCTTAAACGGCTTAGTAATATAAAGCACTGTATTTTTCGGTGCATCAAAGCCTACCAGCAATTTTCCCACAACAATAATAATCTCAGGTTCATCGCCGGATTTAAAGGCATCAATGAGGGTTCTGTTATAGTTCTCCTCGTCCTGGAACCTATCCATCATTTTCTTCCAGAAAACTTTGACTATCTCAGTAGGTTTTTCGTTGACCTCTTCGTTATCCTCCCTTGAATCAGGTGCACTAATTAAAACTTCAGAAGTAACCATTCCAAATTCGTCAAGAAACTCTTTGTACTTAACCGCTGTAGCCCTATCAGGTGCTGCTAGTTGAGCCTTGAACCCTGTCTCCTGCCAGTTTCTTTTAAAATGATCGCTTATGTCATACGCAATGCGTTTAACTTTTTGCTCTGCTTTATTAAGTTGCCCGGAAGTTGTGAATTTTCTTTTAAGATCCGCCTTTTGAGCTTCACTTAACCCCTCACAAACTCTCTCGAACCAAGAGTCTATAGATTTTTTGTCCACATCCTGGATGGCGTGCCTGCCCTCATATAAAAGTGGCAGAACAGTTTTATCCTCAACGGCCTGGTCAATCGTATATCTGGGCTCGATAAAACCGCCAAACTTTGCAACAGTGCTTTTCTCCTGCTTCATTAAAGGAGTGCCGGTAAAACCGATGTAACACGCATTCGGAAACACCTTCCTCATCTTGGCATGTGCAATGCCATACTGAGATCGGTGGCTCTCATCTACCAAAATAAAGATATTGTTGGACTCATCACATACATTGCTTCGTTTCAGAGCCGACTCAAACTTAAATATTACGGTTGTTATAACGCTGCTCTTCTTTTGCCTTACAAGCTTAATTAGATGTCTACCGGTTTTTGCTTTGACGGGCTCTTTGCCACAGTGGTGGAATGTATCCCATATCTGCTTATCCAAATTAATTCGGTCGGTAACAATAACTATTCGAGGGTCCTCGATGGATTTTTCTAAGGCGATTGCTTTGGCGAGCATTACCATCGTAATCGATTTGCCACTGCCTTGAGTGTGCCATATAGCTCCGCCTATTCGTTGTCTCTGTGCAGACTCAACGTTAGTAATTCGCCTGATAGTGTTGGTTACAGCAAAATATTGCTGATACCTGGCTATCTTCTTCTGCCCCGCATCGAAAACAATATACTTATACGCAAGCTCCAGGAGTCGCTCAGGCTTGCAAAGGCAATACAAAGCCCTGTCTTGTTCCTTAATCAGCCGGGGACCTTCAGCTTCGAGTTTTTCAAAGTAACCTTTCGCGTATTCAAACATATCTGAAAAAAGTTTATTCTTCTGATCATCTGTTAAAGGCTGGTTAGCAATCATGCTTACCTGTTCGTCAATGTCCTTTAGCTCTTTCCAGATAGACCAGAATTTCGCCGGTGTTCCAGTTGTTGCGTATTTGACTTCATTTGGGCTAAGTGCAACAAGTAACTGCGAATAAATAAATAGTCTCGGAATTTCGACATCACCCTGATTTCGAATATTCTGAGATACAGCCTCACCAACCGGCTCTTTTATGTCAGGCCGTTTGCATTCAATAACCGCTAATGGAATACCATTTACAAAAAGCACTATGTCCGGCCTGCGGGTCTCAATAATGCCGGTTCGCTCAACACTGAATTCCGCTGTGGCATGAAAGACATTTTTGTGGATGTTTTCCCAATCGATATACTTTAAGGTAAAGCTTTTACTTTCTCCTGCGATTGTTTCCGGCAGACTTTTGCCAAGACAAAGCAAATCATATATTTGCTCGTTTGTTCTGATTAGTCCATCGTATGGCACATTTTTTATGGCCTCTATCGCCCTGGTAACGTTACTGTTGGAGAAGTTATAGTGCTTACCCTTAAACTCAATATCGTTGATTTTTTGAAGCT
>Ga0180301_10000490_pt1 | contig 30396 bp, 30 predicted proteins | sample GuaBasSediGuay16_FD_121797 | JGI IMG/M metagenome (GOLD analysis project Ga0180301, IMG submission 121797) | Subseafloor sediment microbial communities from Guaymas Basin, Gulf of California, Mexico - Guay16, Core 4569-2, 12-15 cm | ecosystem: Environmental > Aquatic > Marine > Hydrothermal... | reverse complement strand
TCCTACTTGTAGATCCATACTATAATGGGCCGAGCTCACTTGAAATCAGAAAAGAGTATATTGAGCCTATAGCCCGCGAGTTTCCTCACATTCAAGTAATACCATATGTCATACCGGGTAGGAGTGGAACTCAACTCTTACCTCAGGACCTCGCTATCCTCCACTCTGAACTCGATAATGTCAGAGCCGTGAAGGAGGCAACTGGAAACATTGAGAACATGAGGTTGACGAGGAAGCTCTGCGGGGAGGACTTCGATATACTTTCAGGAGACGATAACATGACCTATAGGATGATGAGGGATCCCATGATACGGGCGAGTGGAGTAGTCTCAGTAGCCTCAAATGTCGCTCCAGCCGCAGTTCAGAGATTCGTCAAGGCGGCTCTTGAGGGGAAATTTGAGGAGGCAGATAGACTACATAAGGCCCTCGAACCGCTATTTTCAATAGTCACTGTAAAGACTGAGGAGGAGACTCCCTACGGCCCTGCCCTCTGCAAGGCCAGAAATCCACTGCCATACAAGACGTTGATGAATATTCTGGGCATGCCATCCGGGCCATGCAGACGTCCACTCGGAAAGATGACGAAGAAGGGATTGCAGGTAGTCTTAAATGCGGCTAGGAGAGTCTATGAGGAGAACCCGGAGATCCTAGAGCCAGTAGAGGAGTTCTTTGATGTTGATCTCAGCGTGAGACTATACGACGAGAAGTACTGGAGGGGCTTAACCTATGATTAAGATATGTGTTGCAGGCGCGGCTGGGAGGATGGGCAGCACCCTGCTCAGAGAGGCTCTTTCAAGCGGGTTTGAGGTAGTCAGTGGAGTTGAGGCTCCTGGAAATCCTAATGTCGGAAAGACGCTTAGGGAGGCTGGGATATGTGAGAGCGAAGCGAGGATCTTCAGCGCTGAGGATCTAAGTGAGGCAGTGAGGGAGGCTGACGTCTACATATCATTCACTACGCCAGAAGCTGAGGTCTCAAATGTTCCAGTAGTCGCCAGTCTCGGAAAGAGGATTGTTATGGGGACTACTGGGCTGTCTGAGGAGCAGATGCGGATAGTTAAGGAGGCCATTGAGGGTAGGGTTCCAGCAGTGATATCGCCGAACTACGCGATAGGAGTGAATATGCTCTTTAGGATGATAAAGACGTTGGGGATACTGCCCCAAAACTATGACTTCAGCATAGTTGAGGTTCATCATACTGGGAAGAGGGATGCTCCAAGCGGGACGGCTAAGAGGCTGGGCGAGATAATCTCCGAGGCCAGAGGATACAGAAGCGTTATACATGGAAGGGAGGGCATAAGCGTGAGGAAGAGAGATGAGCTCGAGATACTATCAGTTCGGGCGGGCGGAGTTCCGGGGGTCCACGATATAATAATCGCGGGTCAGCATGAGATGATCCGAATTGAGCATGTAGCCTTCTCTAGGAGGGTCTTCGCTCAGGGAGCCCTATACGCGGCTGAGTGGGTGTGCAGACAGAAAAAGCCTGGAGTTTACAGTATGGATGACGTTTTAGGCTGTTCCTGAGGGGAATGGATTGGCGAGGGCAGTCATAAAGTTCGGCGGGGCTGACCTCGCCTCGGGCTCTAAGATCAGAGAAGCCGCAAAGAAGATCCTGAGGTCCAAGTATGATGAGATAGTCGTCGTAGTCTCCGCAATGAAGGGCATGACTGATCATCTGATAGGGACTATCCATGAGATAGGCGGTGTTTCAGATCAAGACTACGCTGAGATAGTCTCCATGGGCGAGAGGATAAGCGCACGCATATTATGCTCAGCCCTAAGATCTCTAGGTGCGGATGCGATCTACTTGGAGCCTAGCGATGAGGAATGGCCGATCATAACGAATTCGGACTTTAAGAATGCTGTTCCAAATATGGAGGAGACCTGCAGGCGGGTTAAGAGGTACATTGAGCCTTTGCTAGGCGAGAAGGTAGTTGTTGTATGCGGATTCCTCGGAAGGGATCTGGAGGGAAGAATAACCACGCTTGGTAGGGGAGGAAGCGATACGACGGCGATGATCCTTGCTAACTGCCTTAGAGCCGACGAGGTCGTCCTAGTCAAGGAGACTGAAGGCGTCATGTCGGCGGATCCTAAGATCATAGGGGACGCTAGGCCTCTGAGTAGACTTGACATACATGAGATGTTCGCTCTCTCCTATGGAGGCGCTAAGATCATAAAGGCTGAAGCCTTAAAGTATAAGTTGCCCGATCAGAGGCTGAGGGTTGTGAGCTTCTCAAGTGATGATCTGTCTGGTGGAACGGAGATCACGGGCGTATTCAACTCTAGCTCAATTGAGGTCTCGGCGAAGAGAGGTCTCTCAGCAGTAAGCATTATCTGCCATATAGAGCCTGCGGTGATAAGCAAGGTCATCCAGACTTTCAGTGATAGGCCATTATTTGGCATAAGCACGGGCGGGGTCTCCCTGACGGTCTTCACGTCATCCGATGATCTTACTGGCTTATTGAGGAGCCTGCATCGCCTGAAGGATTGTAGGGCCTTAAGTTGCAGGGGGAACGTCGGTCTTATAACGCTTACACATCCAGACTTCATAGATTCTCCCGGATGGATCTCCAAGATATCAGCGGCGTTGGCATCGAAAAGGATAAATATAATTGAGGTTACCACAAGCAAATCAACAATTAACATATTCATTGATGATGATAAGGTTGAAGAGGCAATTGAAGCTGTGAGGGATGTAATTGGCGCGTAAAGTCGCAATTTTAGGCGCCACTGGAACGGTTGGCCAAAGATTCATACAGATACTGAATGGACATCCATGGTTTGAAATCTCAGTCTTAGCGGCATCAGAGAGATCAGCCGGAAAGGCCTATGAGGATGCTTGTAAATGGAGACTGGAGACTCCAATGCCGGACTCCGTTAGGGACATGACAGTCGTGAATACTGCTCTAAAGGATGTTAGGCAGGCGGATGATGTTGACTTCGTATTCTCGGCGCTTCCCGGAAGCGTGGCAGGCCCGATCGAGGAGGAGTTTGCATCTGAATATCCAGTTATCAGTAAGGCAAGCGCACACAGAATGGATAGTGATGTTCCGCTGATGATACCGGAGGTTAATCCGGAGCATATTGGGCTCATAGAGGTTCAGAGAAAGAAAAGAGGCTGGAGGGGCTTCATCTCTACAGATCCAAACTGTAGCACCATTCAGCTCGCAATAACACTTAAGGCTCTGATGAAGTTTGGAGTGAAGAAGGTTATAGTCTCAACCATGCAGGCTCTAAGCGGAGCTGGATATCCGGGGGTTCCATCACTTGACATAATCGACAATGTGATTCCCTACATACCTAAAGAGGAGGAGAAGATGGAGAGTGAGACGAGAAAGATACTCGGAACATTCGATGGCACCGAGGTTCATCCAGCCGACATAGTTATAAGTGCCAGCTGCCATAGGGTCGACGTTAAGGATGGGCATCTGGAGGCAGTTTACGTCGAGCTCGAGGATAAACCGGCAATAGATGAGGTTAAGGCTGCATTCAGAGATTTCATTGGAGAGCCGCAGAGGCTGAAGCTGCCGACAGCCCCTGAAAGGCCGATCATAGTTAGGGATGAGATAGATAGGCCTCAGCCTCGCCTCGACAGGGATGCTGGGAGGGGCATGAGCGTCGTCGTCGGCCGGATAAGAGAGGATCCAATAATGACCATAAAGTATCTGTGTTTGGGCCATAATACTGTTAGGGGAGCGGCTGGAGCTGGAGTCTTAAGCGCCGAGTTATTGTTTAAGAAGGGGATCCTCTAGAAGGCATCAACTCATGTCAGATAAGGCCCTTCTAAATCCATACTTGGAGAGTAGTGATGGCATACTCTATATTGACGGGGTCTCATCCCTTGAATTAGCTGAGAAATTCGACACGCCACTCTATGTGCTCGTGGAGAATAGGATCAGAGAGAATTATAGGCGATTATACCAGACGCTCAGGAGATACTATGAGAAGGTTAGGATCTATTATTCCGCTAAGGCTAACACGAATCTCTCAGTTCTAAAAATACTTGAAGGCGAAGGCTCATGCATTGATGCTGTCAGTCCAGGAGAGGTTTTCCTAGCGTTAAAGGCGGGCTTCACGCCTGATAGGATACTGTTCACTGGAACGAGCGTCAGGGATGATGAGCTGAAGTTTCTGGTTGAATCTGAGGTTACGATTAATGTTGATTCCCTCTCGCAGTTGAGAAGGCTGCTTAAATTTCATGTTCCAGAGATAATATCGGTTAGGGTGAACCCTGAGATCGGAGCTGGGCATCATGAACATTGCATAACTGCTGGTAGGAACTCGAAGTTCGGCATATGGGAGGAGGATGTCGTTGAGGCATATAGGCTGGCTAGGGAGGCCGGCGTCTCCAGATTCGGCATTCACATGCATATAGGCTCCGGCATCCTGACGGTTGAGCCATTCATCTTGGCGGCTGAGAAATTATTGAGTATAGCCCATAGGATTCGAAGGGAACTCGATGTGAAGTTTGAGTTCATAGATCTCGGCGGGGGATTGGGTGTTCCATACAGGCCGGAGGAGAAGCCTTTAGATCTGGATTTATATGCGGAGAGGCTTCTGGGATTGTTTCTTAAGCGGGTAAGCGAGTATGATCTCGGCGAGCCATGGCTCTTCATTGAGCCCGGCCGCTACATAGTCTGCGATGCTGGGGTTCTGCTGACTCGTGTTAACACGATTAAAGTTACGCCTTACAGGAAGTTTCTCGGCGTTGACGCTGGGTTTAATACGCTTATTAGGCCGGCAATGTATGGATCCTATCATCCAATAGTCGTCGCTAATAAGATGGATTGGAGGAATGAGGAGACTTATGATGTGGCTGGGCCTATATGTGAGTCTGGGGATCTATTGGCGAGGGATAGGAGGCTTCCCAGAATAAGTGAGGGGGATCTGCTTGCCGTCTTAAATGCGGGGGCCTACGGCTTCTCTATGAGTTCACAATACAATTCAAGGCCGAGATGCGGGGAGGTTCTAGTTAAGGATGGAAGATACGCATTGATAAGGCGTAGGGAGAATCTTAATTCTCTTCTTTCAGGCCAGGAGGTTCCATCTTGGCTTAGGTGATCCCGAAATATTTGACCTCTAAATCTGGATCCTTTAGCATCTCCTTTGCGTCTTTGTGTTCGCGTATCTGTCCATTGGAGAGTATGTATGCATCGTCGCCTAGCTCAAGCGATAATCTAGCCTTCTCAGCGGTCATTACGATCTGAACTCTAGCATCCTCATGTATCCTCCTTATCTTGTCGTATACTTCCATTGCGAGCTTAGGCATTAATCCCTCCGTGGGCTCGTCTAGTAGCATGAGCTTTGGCTTCTTCATCATGCCCATTGCTAGGGCCAGCATTCTCCTCTCGCCTCCGCTCAGCATGCTCGCTTTCCTACTTATATAGTCTTTTCTTGCCAAGACTGGAAATAGTTCTAGAACCTCCTTCATCTGGGCTTCCCTCTCTTCTCTTCCTAGGAGGTATCCTCCAAGAGTGAGGTTCTCCTTGACTGTTAGGTTCTCGAAGAAGTTTTCTCTCTGAGGAACGTAGGAGATGCCGAGCTTGACTATGCTGTTTGTCTGCATATTCGTTATGTCATCGCCGTCGAATAGTATCTTTCCGGAGTATATGCTCGTAAGTCCCATTATCGTCCGGAATAGTGTTGTCTTTCCAGCTCCATTAGGCCCAATAATAACTGTGATGTTCTCCTTCTCCATCCTCATTGAGATGTCAAAGAGCACTTGGTGCCTCCCATATCCGGAATTTACATTCTTCAATTCAAGCATTCAGTTTCACCCCAGCCTGTATTTTTCGCCGAGGTAGCTCTCCACCACCTCGGGCATCCTTATGAGTCTATAAGGGTCTCCCTCAGCGATTATCCTTCCACCTGCCATCGCGTAGGCGTAATCCACGTATTTCAGTGCTATGTCTAATCGATGCTCAACCATCAGTATCGTTAGGTCACGGGCCTCCTTTATCTTTTGGAGGTGGTCAAGTATGTTATGGGCGTAGGATGGGTGGACTCCCGCTATCGGCTCATCTATTAGGATCATCTTGGCGTTGCTCATGAGTGCTTTGCCAACATCTAGGAGCTTCATGTCTCCTCCGCTTAGTTCCCCGCCCAGCTTATCCCATTGATCCTCTAGGCCTATCATCTTAAGCACTTGGAAGGCCCTCTCGACGAGCTCCTCTTCAGCCTTCTTCCAGAGGAACTTGAATGGAGCCTTTATAAAGCTCTCTCCAGGGCTCTTCTCGGCTAGTAATATGTTCTCTAATACTGTTAGGCGTGGGAAGATCCTTGGGATCTGGAAGCTCCTCGCTAATCCCATCTCGAACGTCTCGGCTGCCGATAGATTTGTGATCTCCTTTCCGTCAAACCACACTCTTCCAGAGTCCTTCTTTAAGTAGCCAGTAATGACGTTTACGAGCGTTGTCTTTCCAGCTCCGTTGGGCCCGAATAGGATCGCGAATGCCCCTCTCTTAACATCTATGCTTACATCGTTGACGGCGACTAGCTTTCCAAACCTCTTCATGAGACCCTTCGTAACAAGGATGGAATCGCTCATGTCCCCCGCCTCAGATAGGCTTGAAAAATAAATGGGTGATTAAGGCTTGTAGCCTTCCTTCCACTCTACCGAGTCTGTTGAGCAGTAGTAGACGCCGACCTCCTCCCACTTCATCTTCCCGCCGACCTTTACTGGACGCCAGAGGCTGTAATCCGCCTTTGCCAAGTCACCGTTCTTATTCAGTAGGATGTTGCCAGTCGCTCCATAGTAGTTAGCTGCAACTATCGGTAGTACCTTCTTAACCTTCATTGAGTCATACTCGTTTACTGCCGCCAGGGATAATGCTACTACCCATACTGAATCGTAGGCTCCATAAGCGTAGATTGTGGGTTCCCTGCCGAGTTTCTCGAGGACCTTTCTCTTCACATGCTCATACGCTCTCGTCTTCGGTATCTTATACATTGTGCTCGTGAACTTCACGCTTGCTGCGAAGCTCGTCTCTGTTGGGTGGCCCTTTGGATCGACAAGCTCCGGAATCATCACTGTCCCATCGGTTCCAAACCATCTGACCTTTGAGAGATCAGGATACTTTGATGCAGCCACGAAGATTGGCAATATCTGCCTGTAAGCCGCTATGAAGACCCCTATCTTATCCAGTGAGATTCCATTCTGCTTTGCGTCTTGGATGGCTGAGTTTATGCTCTCCACGACCGGCGAGAATTCTATCGTGTCAGGTGACCATGGAATGTACTTCAGCACTTTCCCTCCTAGAGATATGAACTTCTCGGTTACTGAAGTGTTTAATCCGACTCCCCACTCGTTTGATATAAAGACTGAAATCACGTATCCTATGCCTGACGAGTATATCGTGGAGGCTATAGCAGGCCCCTGCAGGTCATCGACTGCGCAGAATCTGAATAGGTTGTCATTTGGAATGCTTAGTGTAACGGCTGTGGCTGACGGGCTTATGAGGAGAACATCATTTGATTGGGCTGATGATCTAAGCGATGCGCATTGAGGGCTCATCATTGGGCCGAGCATGATCTTTATTCCACGTCCAAGCAGGGACTCGAACTTTTTGAGGGCAACATCTGGACTGGATGCCGTATCCTCGTATATCAGTTTGATCCGCCACTTGCTTCCAGCCTGCTCTAGAAATGCATTCACATCTTCCTCTGCGACTTCATAAGCGGCCTTTATGTCCTCGCCGTATGTAGTTAGTGCTCCGCTGAGGTCAACTAGAACTCCGATCTTTACTTCTCCGGTTAATCCCTTTGCTGATCCTCCTACGGGAGCGATCATGTTTAGGGCGTATCCAGCTCCAATTCCTGCGACGAAGATTATTAACAGCAGAGCTGCTAATGCTCCTTTGCTCACCTCTCAAACTCCCTCCAAAACGATACTTTTCATTTCCTTTAAATATTTAAAAGTTTGCTAAAACTATGCTCCTACCTTCCTTCTTATCCCCTCTATTTCCTCCCTGCTAAGCGGGATCTCGGGCCTTTCGGGCAATAGTCCCCTCGGCCTGTAGATCAACAGTAGGATCAGTATTACTCCTAGAAGTAGGCTTTCAAGCCATATTGGAGAGAACGGCAGTATAAATTCTAAGTCTGACTTATAGAATATTATAAGTCTTCTGAGCACGATGAAGGTTATTGTTCCTAGGAATGTCCCCCTATTGTTTGCTAATCCTCCGAGTATGACCATGGCGATCGGCCAGAATGTCCAGTCGATCTTATCGAAGTGCAGTCCAACTACGTAGCCCTGATAGAATGCGTAGAGTGCGCCGGCTATTCCCGTGATCGCGTATGAGACTACCATCACTTTGATGTATATCCTTCGTATGTCTCTTCCGAGAGTTGCGGCTGCCACCTCATCATCCCTTATCGCCTTCAAGACTCTTCCTAGGGGTGATCTGCCTACTGAGATGCAGTAGTATGCGATTATTAATAGGACTATTCCAGCTGCTGCTATGAGCCCGAATGATCGGGTTATTCCAGGTGATAGTCCGAGTATGCGGTAGTGCATTAGCCATCTGAATGGATCTGGTATTGGAACTCCAAGCTCACCTCTGAGTATTGGTCTGTAATGGTACATTATTGTGTTGAAGCCTACTTGGAAGGCGAGTAGGGTTACTCCCAGATAGAATATTCTCATTCCGCGGAGTATTGGTAGTGAGGCGAGTAATCCGATAAGTCCGCCTGCGCATGCTCCTAGTATGAGCGTGAGGATGAGTAGGCCCATTGAAAGTGGCGGGTTACTCTCTAGCGTCATATTTACCTTATCTACTATCACGTATACATTGCTTAGGTAGTCTCCCCTTATGCCAAGTATATAGGCCATCAGTCTTCCAGGCAGGTATCCGCATAAGAATCCTCCCGCCCCAGCGGCCATAGCCCTTCCAAAGTCCGGTATTCCCGAGTAGCCATAGGCTAAGTTATAGCTCAAGGTTATGATGAGGAAGATTATTATGTAGAATATTAGCGTCGTGAAGAATTCTATTCCTGGAATCGAGATCATCTCATCCTTCACCTCCCCTATAGAATTGAATCCTCAGTCTCTCTATGATCCTGTTCCATGGCAGCCCATACAGTCCCCTTGGGAAGGTAAATACGGTTATGATCATTATTAGCAGGGCTATGAAAAACCCGTATGAGAGTATCCATGAGCCTACTATGTCAGCGAGGTGGGAGATGAATAGCGTCTGTGAGATTCCAATTATGTATCCTCCAAGTGCGGCGTCGTATATCGTTGTGAATCCTCCGAGGACGCATGAGGCGAAGACCGAGACTACAATGTAGAGTGATATGTTCGGATTTGATATCCAGTAGATTGGGATGAATCCTCCTGCTACGGCTGGCAGAGCTCCAGCTATGAACCATGTGATAACGCATAGCCTCTCAGTGTTTATTCCCTGGCATTCCGCAAGTAAAGGATCTTCTCCAATAGCCTTCATTGCTATTCCTACGCTCGTCCGCGTGAAGATCAAGTGCAACGAGATCATAATCGTTATGAACGTTATGGTTGACATAATGAATGCACCGCTTAGCCCCGCTACTGTAAAGTCATATGCTGATAACGTGAAGTCTCTTGCCATCAGCTTGAAGTTTCTGGTTAGGTAATCCGCGTATATATTCAGTAACGCAATCAATAGGATGTCTAGGCCGAGCGTTGCGATCATTATCTCCTCGCGTGTTGCCCCCCTATTCCTTAATGGCTTTATGAGGAGTTGATAAACGATTATCCCGACTATTCCGCCTCCTATAAAGCAGAAGATCAGCGATTGGTATAGGCCTAATCCGAGGAGTTTTATGCATGTAAAGCTTATGTATATGCCTATTGTCCCGAATGTTGCAACTGCGAAGTTCGGAACATTCGTTCTTGAGAGTGCAAGCGTGGCTGATATGGCCATAAGCGCTATAATATTCGCGAATATGATCGAGTTTGCTACTAGTAGGGATATCAAGCCCCATGACTCTCCAATTTGCGAAAGAAAAATTCAGCACATCCTTAATTTAAATTTTTTTCCATATAAGGAATTTTTAGTTAAAGGCATAGCTTGTCAGGCTTATCATTATTTGCCTTTCATTCTTTGCGTTGTAAAAACGTATATAAAGATATGTTGATTCCTGCTCGTCGATGAGCATTTTCGATGTGAATGTGCATTTTTGGCGTATGATGGATGATCCACCCAATTATGGATAGAGATAAATTTTTGTTGGTTTATATTTGGTTGGGGCGTGTTGGGTTACATGTCTGTTGTGGTTACTGTTCTCGTTGATAATATGACTTTTAAGGAGATGCCGATCTATGCTGAGAATGGATTGAGCCTCCTATTAGAGGTGGAGTCTGAGGGTTCTATCAGTCGAATCCTCTTGGATACCGGCTATACTGGTGATGCATTGCTCAGGAATTGCAGGGAGCTGAATGTTGATCTCAGCAGTTTAGATGCTATTGTGATAACGCATAACCACTATGATCATAGCGGCGGTCTCCTAAAGGTTCTATCGAGGATAGATAAGCCCATTCCAGTGATCGCTCATCCGGAGCTATTCTACCCGAAGTATGCGATACTTCCAAGTTTGGGACTGAAGAAACTAACGTATACTGGCCCTCCATTCTCTAGGAGGATGGTTGAGGATCGTGGAGGCCTGCTTATACTCTCAAGAAATCCCGTTACGGTGGCGGAGAACGTGATGACGACTGGCGAGATAGCGAGGATCTTCGAGTTCGAGCAGGTGAAAGGCTTCTATACGGTCAAGGATGGAGAGTTCAGGGAGGATAAACTGCTTGATGATATAGGCTTAATAGTTAGGCTAGGCGATGAGAGCATAGTAGTATTCACGGGATGCGCACATAGCGGAGTAATAAACACTGTGAATCATGCATTAAAGCTGACTGGGGCAGAGAGGGTATCAGCGATAATAGGCGGATTCCACCTAATAGACGCAACAGAAGAAAGAATAGAGAAGACCCTAAAGGAGCTGAGAAGGCTCAACCCAGACATCATAGCCCCAATGCACTGCACAGGACTAAAAGCAACAATGAAGATAGCAGAAAATCTACCGGAAAAATTCAGGGAAATACACTGCGGAGACAAGATGAAGATTAAGAGCTAATCCAAAGCGGTTGTTTACCTTCAATCCCCCTCATGGGATTTTTTCTGTTGAAACGCCTCAAACCAAGACTAGACAACATAGTAACCATGGGACTCTACAACTTTCAATTCCTTTTTTTGGGATTTTTCTATTGAAACCCGATATCGATTTTCTCTCGTTTTCGGCTTTCCAGCCCGACCTATTCTTCTCTCACGAGACCTCTTCGATTATCTCTCTTTGCAAAGGCATTTAATCGAAAAACTAGGATGCAAATGCCGAGGCATTCAATGGAAGGGTGGCGGGTCTGCTGTGTGCAATTGAAGATTAAATGAATCCTTACAATTTGGTGTGATGGTTTGTTTGGGGGATGTTCTGCTTCGGGAGATGGAGAGTATGGCAGGTGAAATGACGGTAATGATTGGGGATGGTGAAATAGTTTAGAGAGTGGGAAAAATTTATATTAGTGGGAAAAATTTTTTCGGTGGGTTTAAGTTATGTCCGTGATCGTGAGGGTTGATGAGAAGGGCAGAGTCGTTATTCCGAAGAGTATCAGAGAGAAGGCTAAGTTGAAGGCAGGAAATTACGTGAATGTTAGGGTTGAGGGGAGGAGTATCATTATGGAGCCCTTAGAGTCGATTGCAGACAAGTATTTCGGAGCCTTCAAGGTATCTAGGTGGCCTGAAGACTTAGATGAATTTATGGTTGGGGTTGCGAGGAGATGGTGGATGGCCCAAGATACGTAGATATCAATATCTTCGTGTATTGGCTTGGTAAACATCCAATCTTAGGCAAGGTAGCACTTGAATGGATTAGGAGGATTGAGAGTTCTCCTCGTGGAAGCTACGTGACATCCAGCCTAACCCTTTACGAAGCATTAGTGATAATATCTGGTTTAGTGGGTAGGAGCTTGAAGGATAAGACTCTCATAGAAAGAGTGGTCAATCCAATAATGAACTTGAAAGGCCTAGTGATTGAGCCTCTGAGACCCGAAGACTACATCCGAGCACTAGATCTAATGGAAGAATACAGCCTTGACTACGAAGACTCCCTACACTTAAGCGTGGCAAAAAGGAAAGGAGCAAAAGAGATAATTTCAAACGATAAAGACTTCGATAAGACTCCATTGAAGAGAATGATTTAGCAACAAGCCAGGATCAAATGGAACTTCATAAAAGGCTGGGAACACGCCTAAAATAGAAGGCCTTAATCATTCAGGAGCACGGCTTTTAGATGGCTGAGTCTTCCGCCATTCACAAATAAACGATTTAAATGTCTTCTCATATCAGCATGTTCTTCAAATGGAGAAAAGCCCAAAATGAAGTTTAATCCGAAGCAGTCACGGCCTATAATAAGGCACAGCATCACTTGAAATCCATAAGGAACGCGCGCTTTATCCATCCTAACGCTGATATAACGTTTTTGCGCTTTAATTTCTTAATAAATTAGAGCTAGAATTATTACTTGTGGATTAATTGAGTTTTGTGTCTGTTTCTTCTTTCCTGAGTCTTGGTTTTGGTGGTTTATGTCCTTCCGCTTTCTTTTTCTGCTCTATTGTTTATAGGTTTATGAGCATGTTGTAGATGTACGCCTTGTCATTAATTCTCTCATGATCTTCTTCAAGGTCTTAGCCATGCAGAACCCCAGAATCCCCCTTGAATATTGAGTATGCCATCTCAACTATCCATCTTCTCCCGTAGCCCTTCAGCCTAGCACTTTTTGCGACTTAAACGCTTATACTGGATTACGGTTCTCCTTAGGGAGTTCATAAGGTGCGTCTAATCGGATGTTTCTACGGAGCTTTATGACGGCTTCTATCCCTTCTCTCCAGTGATCTATAAACCTTTGAGCTGTCATATGCTCCGTCTGCATATACCTTGAGACCTTTCCGCGGCGTTCAGCTTTCCTCAAGAGTTATGGAAAGGCCCTAGAGTCATGTGTGCCGTCTGTGGTGACAAGTAATGCGAGGGCCTGCTTCGTCCTCACATCCACTTCCAAATGGATCTTGACGTACCGCTTCTTCTTCCAGTGTTTGCATTCAATCCATCCCCCAGACTTTGGACAACACTGACACCTGTAGAGTTAACAGCTATCACCACCGGTTTATCCAAAGGCTTTAGTGACTTGTAAAAGTGAAAGGTCAAGACTGGGTGTGCGCCTTCTGAGGCCTGAATAATCCGCTGAGGGAAGCCTTGGAACCAGATGGTTCAAGGCTCTGGTGAACACTTCAAGCTGCCTATAATGAAAACAGAAAGGGTAGCGGACCAATAGCTAGAAACTCAACATACCTATCGGTAAGCGTGTATGGTCTGTCAACCTCCCACAGTTCATACGCCTCAACTCATATTCATAACCCTCAAGTAAATTGATATATATGCATAAAGCGCTGAAATAAAAGCGAGGATACTGACTATGCTTGCATTTGACATCCAGAGCGGAAAGTTGCTTTCCCAGAGTATGAATTTGATCTTCGCAGATAAGCCTTACTCTTATTGTCTATCGGGATCAATCGGTGGTGAACCATTCATTGAGACGTCCTTGACTGATAAACGCGTTAAGCAAGAACGGGGCGAGACTGTCGTCACGGGGCGCTTCGCGAAGCTTGGGATTGAACTCACCCAGATCCTCCGAAACGTAGAAAATCATCTTGAGGAAATAATCACGCTTAAGAATTCGGGCACGCAACCTGTGACGCTAAACCAGATCGAATTAGGTTTCGTCGCGGATCTTGACAAACGCCCAGGCTGGCGGTTATGCGCTATTCCTTTCCGTGTGCAACTTGATGGTAGCGTGCATGACTACACGACAGATTCGCTCATCACCATCGCGTCACGAGGGGGCTTACGAAATGCTTTTTACACCGACAGATCGCGGCCCGAGCCGCCACTGGTCGAATGGGGCTCCTTGCGTTCTGAGGCATGGGCATGGGGTCCCGGCGACTGCGGATTGGTCATTATCAAATACAACAACACGGCGATTGAGCTCTCGGTCGCAAGCCCACGCAGGCAAGGCGCCACAAATATCCTCCGCTTCGGCGGCGTAGGTTTTTCCTTGTATGGAGAACCTTCGACTGCGCATTACTTGGAGCCTGGACAGCAGGTAACGTTCGGCGCTACGCTTTACATACCTTACAAGGGAGGATTAAATGAAGCTTACAAGTGTTATCGTGACTTTTTAGACTCTAGAGGTCATACATTCCCCAAGGACTATGACCCGCCAGTGCACTGGAATGTGCTATTTGATATAGGATGGTACCATTCTGACCGTGAGAAACTAAAGCGATACTATACGCGAGAGGCGCTTTTTCGTGAGGCCGAGAAAGCGCGTGCATGCGGCTGCGAAGCATTGTACCTTGATCCCGGCTGGGAAGTGGCAGAAGGCCTTACATTATGGGATGAGGAACGCTTGGGACCGATTTCCGATTTCGTAAAGAAATTAAAAGAAGAATACGGTTTACGCCTTGCATTCCGCACCATCCTTCGCTGTTACACGGACTACTGGCCTCATGAGTATCTAGTTCAGCATGACCCCCACAACCCAGCTAGAGGACCAATTGACTTCGGCAACAAGAAGCTATGGGAGTTGTGCCTATGCAACCGCTCCTTTTGGAAGGAGAAACTTAAGCGCATCCTCAATATTGCACGCCACGGCGTCTGTTTCATCATGTTTGATGAGATGGACTGGCGGGGCCCGTGCTATGACCCAAAGCACGGGCACGCTGTGCCGACTACTCCTTTAGATCACGCCATGGCAGTCTACAACTTGGCTCGCGAAGTTCGCAAACGTTGTCCCGATCTTCTCATTGAAGTGCATGATCCAATATGGCCGTGGCGCGGCTCCATTTACATGCCAACCTATTTCCAGCAGGGATTCGGCGATAGGGGAGCTTATGATGAAAACTGGGGCTTCGAGTATATGTGGGACTGCTTGAACGATCTAAAATCTGGCAGGGCACTAGCACTATACTACTACAGCTTGGGCTGCAATATTCCCCTCTACCTACACATCAACATGGCCGCTGACAACGACAATTGCGTGTTCTTCTGGTGGGCAGCTTCAACGGTCAGACATTTAGGAATAGGCGGAAAGTTCAGCCACAGGACGATTGAGCCCATAGGCGGTCTAAGACCCTTCGACCCAGAGAAGCGTTTCGCCGCATATAAGAGTCAGATGCGAATATACAAGAGACTTAAGCCGTACTTCGTCCGGGGGACATTCCATGGCATCGCTGAGAACATTCATTTGCATACGCTTCCAGGAAAGAAGGGCGGCGTAGTGAACGTGTTCAACCTGACAGAAGTTGAGAAGGAGATTCAGTTTTTTATCCCGAAGGAGCTGCTAGGCGGCATCAACTTGCCAGTTAAAGGGGCAGAGGCCAAGTGGAATACGCACGGTGTTGAATTACGCCTGAAGCTCAAAGGATTATGCCCAGCCTTAATTTACATCGGTGATGCCGCGCAAGAAGTAAAGTCTACGGTCGCAACTGGCGATGGAGGTCAGAAAGGGACATAGCGCATTTGTGTTGAAAGTTGCGTGTACGCTAAATGCAAGCCTTAAAAAAATACAGTAATTTATCTCATTATTCATCCTATAGCTGACTTTGAGTTTACCTGAGAAAACATAATCGAGCAGGAGATTGTAAAGTTCAGACTCACTCATCCCCAGAAGATCTTTAGGCGACCCCCCAAAAAAGATTGACAGAAGGCCCTAAGCCCACGTAGATAGATATCGGCAGTGACTCGCGAACCCCTTGCCACATTCCCATACCAAGGCGAACATCAACATCCTCCAAGAGTAAGGCATACTTCACCCGCCCAGCCACCCCAAAACACCCAAAAATCATATTGCACAAATCATAAAAGATGGCGGGCCCGCTGGGATTTGAACCCAGGATCTCCGGCTCCGGAGGCTTGCGCGTCGATATTTCGACTCGGCGCCTTAATCCTGGCTGGGCCACGGGCCCCTATTCCGTCTCGGCTATCTCCTCGTTTATCCACCAAGCCTTGATCTTTCCTTGTCTTTGTTCTGGATAATACTCTATTATTGGCTTTCCGAGTTGCTTCTTTGATCTCTGCCTTATCCTCTTGAGTCGATTTAGAATCAGCCACCTATTAACCTTTATGGCCTCAGCCAGCTCTGTGGTTGTCGCCCCCCTATAATGGATTAGGTAGTTTATGATTTTGTGGTCGAGCTCGTCTATGCAGAATATGTGCGGATTCACCTCTCCCCTCCTGTATGTTAGGATCTCCAATTCAGCCAGTGAACTCTTAATCTTTGATAGTTCCTCCTCTAATCTCTTGAGTCTCTTCTCTATTCTGAGCATATGATCCGGCTTGGGGGTTCTTTGGAGCTTCTCTATTATTGCTTCTCTTATGAACTTGCTTCTCTCACCCTCCGGAACCCGGAGAGCCAGCTCGGCATATACGTCGCTTGGAACCTTAACGGTTAAAGTAATCATGTCGCCCATAATCATTCACTAAGGCAATTAACGCCTTAACCTTTAGATGCTGAGACATTTAGATTTTGCCCGGATGGATAATTAACTTTATAGACGCATACAAGCGGGATGAGGTTTGTTCCGGGAGCGGGATGCGGAGACCTCTTCTCTTGGGAGAAGTATGCCTCCTCAAAATACTTCAGTTTGATCGTTGAGTAGCCGTATAGAACCATCTCCTTACCATAATTCATGAGCTTATACAACGTTGTGTTCTGTCCCCTCTCATTAGGTACGATCTCGCCGCTGTCTATCCTGCCATTCCTATTCCTGTCCATCCAATCCCAGCCTAAAGTGTAATTTCCAAACTCTTTATCGTCTAATCCGGGAATTAGAGCCATCCATTGCCATTTTCCCTCATCCCCGCCGGCCATGGCTATTCTACCCTGAGTATCAAAGGTCGTAAAGACCACAACGTATGTAACATTGTATCTTTTTAGGATCTTTATTGCCTCATCCTCATTCGACATGAACATAAGCCCGATCTGCTTGATCTGGGTTGAATTCCAAGTTCCATTATCGGCAAGTGAGGATCTATTCGCGATAGTAGTGATCCAGTATCCATAATCCCACCAGCTAGCAACTACAGTTCCAGACTCGCCTGGTCTGCTGGGCGAGGGAGGAGTATTCAATCTAATCCATGTTAGGGCATTCAGCCAATCCCTAACTATGCCCGATGGCTTAGCGGATATGCTTGCACAGCTGATAGTCACAGGAGAGTATGCCTGAGAGAACGTTCTCGGCCCCCTCCTCCTCACAGGTGAGGCTGCAAAATCCGTTCCAGTAACATACGTTAGGAGCAGAAGCGTGAAGACCATTACTATAATAGCCATAGAAATCTCCTTGCTGAAGAGTCGCCTCAGCCGCCTCTTATATGCAATCCTAGGCTCTCTCAATGAGAGTATGAATGGCCTCAACAGACGGGCTATGGCAAGCGCTGAGAATAGGCTTACGGGACAGGACATCAGTATGTTAAGCCTAATCATGGAGCTAGCTGAGTATATCGAGCTTAAACCATAGATTATGGCCAGAATACTCAGATTCGTCCCCATCATAACGGCAAAGTATAATCCAACTATGAAGAAGAAGAGGTTTACGCCGAAGTTGTAGTAGAATGTGCTCCAGGCGGATGGCCTGTGCTCAGCGACAGACTCTAAGAGCGGATGCTGAAATCGGATTGAAGGATTAATCACGGATAGAAACTTCGTTCCTAAGGGGGCGATCTTACCTGTCCACCAGAGGAAGACGATGGAGACAGTAAGCAAAGCTAAAACGATTGATGAATAGGCGATCTTCTTAGCCCTGGTATCGGCTCTACGATACAGTTCGGCAAGAAGCATCAAGAAGAAGACGGTATAGACAAGCAGCATCTGATATTCAAAGTTGAATCGAGTCCCCAAATAATCGAGTGGAAATCTGGATCCAAGCCTCGGAACGCAGGATGCGATCGAGATCGTAATGAAGAGGGTCACAGCATACGACACGAGCAGACGCAGAGAATACCTCCTAATGAGCAGGAGAACAAGAGCGAATAGGGCTGCCATCGTAACAATATACTTCGAGGCACCCCAAGTCGCGCATAGATATCCGAGGGTCAAACCCGCCGCTACGGCCCAAGCTGTCCCAGCGGATAGCAATGTATCCTTAAGGTCTGAACCTGCGGAGCCTCCAGTCATGGTTGCTCTGTTAAAGAAGAATAGGAAGAGCAGTATGCCGAGGATGCCTACTGACTCGTCATCGAAGAATCCGAGGCATGTCCTCCCAATATAGGAGGGATCTAAAGCCAAAAAGAAGGCGGCAAGCAATCCAACAGCCTCACCGCCGAGATCCCTGCCCAAAAGATACATCACTATGCAGGCTATTGAAGCCATGACTGCAGGGAAGATCACGCAGAAGACGTATATGGGATCAGACTGTAGTGGATCAAGCGTTGGATGCATTACTATCGGGATGTGCAATGCGTTTATCAGCATGTATAATGTAGCGGCCAGCATCGGCAGGCCTGGATATGCACGGTAGCGTATCTCATTACCCCATGGATACCAGCTCAGATAATCATGCCATGAAGCCCATCCTGCAAATCCATGCTCAACAATATACTTTGTCTGCCTATACTGATAGTATGGATCGAACTCGTTCAGGTAGTAGCCCCATCGAATCGGGAGAAGCCTAACTGAGAACGCCAAAATGAATATTAGGGCGAGAATTGTGAACTTCAGCATCCTATTCGGGGAGACCTCAGGTCGGATAGAAGAGATCCTTCTTAATAGTCGGGTAAATCTGCGTGCTCTCATGGCTTCATATCCTTCCTTGGCATCACCTCTCTTTTAGAAAGACTGATCAATATTTAGTTTGTGGTCTCCCTCAAGTTCTACTCTGATTTCTAAGCCAAAACGCGTGAGAAACCGCAAATTTAATCTTCAATAAGAAGGAACTGTAATTGTGCATGGCATGAGGGGAAGATGATGGCTGAAACCGTAAAGTTCGGAATCGTAGGAACGGGTGTCGGAGCGAACTTCTGCGCAAATGGACTATCAATGATAAGGGATTCAGGAGTGGCTGAGCTTGTTGCTGTCACCAGCAGAAGGGAGGAGAGGGCGAAGGAGTTCGCATCAAAATGGAAATTGAAGTATTGGTTTACTGATCATAATGAGATGATCGAGAAGGCACCCATAGACGCGGTGATAGTGAGTATCCCCCACTATATGCATCATCCAATATCTATCGACGCCATGAAAGCCGGTAAGCATGTGCTCGTGGATAAGCCGATGGCGATAAGCCTGAAAGAGGCTGATGAGATGATAGAGGAATCCAAGAGAAGAAACGTGAAGTTAGGAGTTATACTACAATCCAGATTTGATCCGACATTCAGGAAGGTTAAGAGCGCCGTTGATGAGGGTAGATTCGGTCGGATGATACTCGGAGAGGCCATAGTAGAATGGTTCAGAACCCAGGAATACTATGATAGCAGCTCATGGAGGGGGAGATGGGCAACTGAGGGTGGAGGAGCACTGATAAACCAGGCGATCCACACGATAGACCTGCTAATCTGGATTATGGGTTCGCCGAAGTATCTCTGGGCTCAAATAGACACGGTCGCCCATAAAATAGAAGTTGAGGACATAGCCGTTGCAGCCATAAGATTCGAGAATGGAGCCTTAGGGGTAATTCAGGGGAGCACAGCGACATATCCAGGGTTGCCGACGAGACTGGAGATTCACGGGACGAAGGGAACGGCGATAATCGAGGGAGAGGTGCTCAAGAGATGGTCGATAATGGGCGAGGAGGAGATAATCGCCGAGAAATCTAAGGAGGGACTTAAGTCCTGGGCGAGGCCTGAACTCGTCCCAGCGACTAATCATGCATCGCTGATCAGGGACTTCGCTGAGGCAGTTAGGGATGATAGAGAGCCATTCGTTAATGGACAGGAGGGTAGAAGATCCCTAGAGGTTATAATGGCGATCTACAAGTCGGGTAGAAGCAGAGAAGTAGTTGAGTTCCCACTAGCAGATTAGGCTGAGATGTAGTCTCATCCAGCCTCAAATAGCCTTCCATCCACTATTACATACCTGACCTTAACTTCATATTCTCCGGGCTCCCCATCTATCTCCAAGACGGTTATGTCGGCTCTCATCCCCCTATCCAAGACGCCCAGGTCGCTTAAACCCTCAAGCCTAGCCGAATTTCCAGATGTGAAGTTTGACAAGAGGAGCAGTGACTCCTCAAGGCTTCTAGCCTTCACATCTATCATATAGCCCGAATGATCAGTCGTTAGGAGATTGAGCAGATTCTGGAATGCCCTATCCATAGTTAATAGGCTTCCGCAAAGCGTGTAGGGCGGGGACTTCACGAATCTTCCATCAGCGGATATGTATCCATCAGCGTAGAGTACATCCTCACATTCAGCCTTCCTACATACGACGCTGAACATCCTAAACGATCCTTCAGGGGCATCCTCGGGTGATGGAAAGAGCCTATCAGTGACAACTATGATATTATGCATTCTACCCTTCTGTACTAGACGCTCAATTATATCGGAGATGTACCTGAAGTCTATGTGGTAGCCATCAGTGATCATCTCGATGAAAAGAGGCAGAGTCAAGGCTCCCTCATAGGTTCCCCCACCCTCAAATGGCTTGAAGGATTGCCCCATAGAGCCATTCGTTATGTGAACTATGAATTTAAGCCCCGCCTCAACTGCCTTTCTCAGTTGCTCGGCAAAGGCCCTGCAATGTCCGCATCCAACGATAACTCCACGTGAAGAGGCGTACCGTATTAGATCAACGCCGAAATCAGGAACTATATTTATCAGCCGGACAACCCCAGTATCTAAGAGGAGATCCAGAACCCTCCTCGCCTCAGGCTCATCCGGATGAACGATATACTCTGGAGGTTGAGCGCCAGCGCAATCTCTATTTATGAATGTCCCCTCAACAAATACCCCCTCAAATCTAGCTCCCTCAGCATCATTCTTCGACTTTAAATACTCCCTGCATGAGTTTAAATATGTCAGGTGATCCTCAAGCGGCATTGCAACAGATGCTAATTTGAAGCTGGTAACCCCATGTCTCAGAAGTTTACGTGCAACCTCACCGATCCTCTCTGGGCTATCCGCATGATGCATGAGCCCAGGCATGTCATGCATGTGTTGCTCGCGGAATCCAGGAAGCAGATATAATCCCTCAACGTTGTAAACCTGTCCCTTCCCATCCACGTTCGGCCCCAAATCGCGTATGATACCATCCTCAATGATCAAGCTTCCCTTATAGACTCCCCTCGGAGAGACTATGTATCCGCCCTTAAGGATATACGTCATGTAGAGTCCCCATTCGATCATAGACTCGAGATCAGGGAGTGCAGGAAGTCCCTGCCTCTTCTAAGGGAATTCAAAACGTCAACTCCAGTCTCATCCTCGAGGGCAAGCCATCCATCATAGCCCTGACTCCGCAGTTCCTCTAGGTATCTGCTCCACGGCACCAACCCCTCTCCCACAGTCGCCTTGCCAGTTTTTGGATTATGATCCTTAGCGTGAGTGTGAACTATCCACTCCCCAAGCTCCCTCACTCCTCGAATTATCTCCTCGACGCCATAGCGTAAGAGATTTGCTGGGTCGAAGTTCACACCAAGCCCCTCACTGCCTATATCCTCCAAGAAAGTCCTAAGCGTTCCAGTCGGCTCCATGCCAGTCTCTATCGCGAAGCATGCGTTCAAGTCCTCGGCGTATCTGGCAATCTCAGATATGCTGCCCCTAATGATGCGGTAACCCAAACTCTTTGGATCATCTGGTATCAATCCGGGATGAGCAGTTACGATAGGCGCTCCAAATTCAGATGCGAGCTCCAGAACCTTCTTTGTCTTCTCGATCCTCCACTTTAAACCCTCAGGATCATCAAGCCCTCCGATCCCCTTAGTTCCAGATAACTGCGCACAGAACCCAGAGATCTCCAACCCATAGGAATCAATGATCTCCTTTACTTCTCTTCTGCACTTTTCGTCGCATCTATCCGGATCTAAGAGGCATGGAGCATCGGCGCTATAGTCTACAGCCCATAACTGTACGCCCTCAACGCCAATATCCCTGGCTAATCCGAGTTGCCTCTTCAAGTCTTCAAAGGAATACGTCCTCCCAAGAGACCATAATGCAAGGCCGATCCTGAAGGTCATATCCCTTCATTCACTATCGGGTTTTCTTGACGCCTCCGTCTGAGGCAGCCCTAATCTCGATCTTCTTTGGGGTTAATGAGAGGCTTCTCCCACACTTGGGGCACTTCCCATTATACATCTGAAGTATCTCCTCTGGGGACTTCAACTCGTCCCCCTCATATAAGATCGCGCCGCATCCGTCACAGTTCACTCGCTGAGGCAAGCTATCATCCTCCATAACAATAACTGAGGCTTTCCTAAATAAAGGATTCGCAAGGACAAATTTAAATTGGTAGCAAAGAGTAATATACGTTATATTCTGGAGAAAGGACGGATTGAAGATTCTATTATTGTGCGAGAAGCCCAGCGCCGCCAAGAGGATCGCCAAGGCTCTTGATGATAATGGAGATCCAATAGAGAAGAGAATAGGCTCAGTTCCATACTATGAATCCAAGAATGGGGATAGGCTCCTAATAGTTGTCCCGGCTCTTGGACACTTATATACAGTCGCACCGAAGATAAGGAACCGCAATGTATATCCAGTCTTTGATTTCGAGTGGGTTCCAAGATATGAGGCTGAGAGGAATGCCGGGAACATTAAGGAGTGGATCGATGCTATCTCGAAGCTCTCAAGAGAGGCAGACGAATTCATCCTAGCAACGGACTATGACATTGAAGGAGCGACATTAGGCTACACGATACTCAAGTATGCATGTGGAGGTAAGGAAGAAGAAGCAAAAAGAATGAAGTTCTCGACCCTCACAGATTCGGAGCTAAAGCAATCCTATAAGGAGCTTCTGGACCATATAGAGTTTCCGATGGTTGAAGCCGGAATCTGCCGTCACATGCTCGACGCGATCTACGGCATAAACCTTTCTAGGGCGATGACGGTAGCCGCAAAGAGATGGAGCGGAAAATACAAGACATTGAGCACGGGGAGGGTGCAGGGTCCAACGCTTAAATTCCTCGTTGAGCGTGAAATAGAGATAAACTGCTTTGTTCCAGTCCCCTTCTGGAGGATAGATGCGGAAGTCGAGATTAACGGTGAGACATTCAAGATCGAGTATGAGAGAAGCGTAATAAAGAGCTTGAGGGAAGCACGGTCAATAGTTGAGGATTGCAGCGGAAGGAACGGTAGGATCGTAGATGTAAATGTTAGAGAGCTACATCAATCCCCTCCGGCCCCATTTGATCTCGGAACCCTACAGAGGGAAGCCTACAGCCTATTCAAGTATACGCCACGTCGAACAGCGGAGATAGCTGAGAGACTATACCTCGAAGCGTTAATCTCCTATCCGAGGACTTCAAGTCAGAAGCTCCCCAAATCGATCAATTATCGGGCAATACTGGAATCTTTGGGGAGGGATGCCAAATATAAGAGGCTTACTGAACTGCTACTTGGAAGGGAGAGCCTAACACCAGTTGAGGGTAAAGGTTATGATCCAGCGCATCCTGCAATATACCCAACTGGAAATCTCCCCGAGAGGGAGCTGAGTCAGCCTGAAAGGAGATTATGGGATCTAATCGTTAGAAGGTTTATGGTTGCCTTCGGCGAGCCAGCCGTTAAGCAGAGCATTAAAGTCTTGATCGACGTTAATGGACATACCTTCTATCTCAGAGGGAGACGAATACTGAGGGAGGGCTGGATGATCTTCTACAGGCCATTCCTCCGAGCGGAGGACGTGATATTGCCGCCGCTCAAGGTGGGGCAGACAGTCAAGATCAAGAATGTCTCTTGGAAACAGGACTTCACTAAGCCTCCATCCAGATACAATCCAAGTAGCCTATTAAAGAAGATGGAGGATGAGGGAATAGGCACAAAGGCGACGAGAGCCGACATAATCGATACGCTGTATACTCGTGGATACGTAAGCGGGGATAGGGCGACAGTCTCAGAACTCGGATTAGACATAATTGAAGTCCTAAGCAAATACTGCCCCGAGGTGATCTCAGTTGAGTTCACTAGGGACCTCGAGAGGAGCATGGAGAATATAAAGAGCGGAAGCGAGAGAAGGGAAGATGTAATCGACAGAGCCGTGAGACATCTAAAGCCCATACTGCTGAGACTGAAGGAGAGCGAGAGGCTCATAGGAGAGGAGCTGAGCGAGGCAATAAGGAAGACACTGTTGAACCGGAGGATAATAGGCGACTGTCCAGTATGCGGATCAGGAAAACTTATAATAATACGTTCAAGAAGGACTGGCAAGCGCTTCATTGGATGCACAAACTTCTTTAAGCACCAGTGCAACGTCTCATTTCCGCTTCCACAGAAGGGAACGGTGTCATCCGCCAATAAGATCTGCAGCAAATGCGGCTTCCCCATGATCAGACTTAAATTGAAGGGTAAGCGGCCATTAACCCTCTGTGTAAATCCGAAATGCCCCGGAAAGGATGGAATGGCTAAATGAGCTGTAGGATATGCGGCAGAAGAGCGAAGAGCGAATTCTGTAAGAGGCATGAGGAAGCCTACAAGTCTATACTTGAAGGGTATCGTGAATGGCGGGAGGCAATGAGCATCTCGTGGAGGGAATATCTGGAGGAGATAGCGAAGAACCCGTATTCTGGCAAATGGGTAAAGGATGTAGCATCATATCTGCTTGCCAAATCGGCGGCAGAGGAGAAACGGTGAAGCTGCCTTAATGAAAGTTTTAAATGATCGAAGTGTAACAGAAGTGATTGTTGGAGGTAAATCTGTTGGGGTTTCATCTCAGGAAGATCTACGAGAAAATATTATCTTATCGCCTTTCACGTCCAATCATAGCCGCATTGATTATGGCGACCTCGATCTTCCTCTTAGGAGGAGGAATATATGATATCTTCATGAATCCGCCAATAATACTGCCGGTTGGAGAGGGAAGATTCCTGCCGTTCATACCATATGACGTTAATAGGCAGCTGCTCATTGGAAGCATAGGAGTCATCATCCTCTACGCGCTTGGAGCCCTAGGATTACTAATTATCTATCATAGCGCTAGATACGTGCATAACCAGAGGACGGCCTTGTTTCTCATAGGGATAGGAGCGGGCTTTCTGTTAATTTCATTCGGCATAATCGAGTCTATAATCTTCTGGATGATGAATTATTAGGCTCAGAACTTAATCTGCATTTAAATTATATTAGTCTCGAGATTAATATCTCAGATCTCCAGTTATTATCAGAGTTGATTGGTATGAGGACGATTGAGTGGCGTGAAGGCATCGTATTAACTATCGATCAGCGATTTCTGCCGCTTAGGGAGGAGTGGATTGAGATAAGGAACTGTATGGATGCGGCGTCAGCAATAAAAGAGATGAAGGTTAGAGGAGCGCCGCTAATAGGAGTTACGGCGGCCTACGGCTTGGCATTAACGGCCTATCATTCGAGAGCTAGGAGCAGAGATGAATTGATGCGTGAACTTGAGAGGTGCGCTGAGAGATTAAGGAGGACAAGGCCGACGGCTGTTAACCTCTTCTGGGCGATCGATAGAGTCTTGGATAGGGCTAGAAGGACATCGGGAGGAGTGGAGGAGCTGAGGGATGCGGTTATTTCGGAGGCTATTGCAATGGCCGATGAAGATGTAGAGACAAACAGGAGGATTGGGATGTATGGTGCAAGGTTAATATCGGATGGCGACACCATCCTAACCCATTGTAATGCTGGCAGCTTAGCCACCGTGGATTATGGAACCGCATTAGCTGTTATTCGAGCGGCATGGGAGGAGGGTAAGAAGATACGGGTCATAGCTGACGAGACAAGGCCGAAGCTTCAGGGGGCAAGGCTAACAGTATATGAGCTCATGCGGGACGGGATACCGGTAACGTTGATCACGGATAACATGGCTGGGTATGTGATGGCTAAGGGCATGGTTGATAAGGTGATTGTAGGCGCCGATAGGATAGTGAGGGATGGAGTGGCAAATAAGATAGGCACATACACAGTTGCAGTCCTAGCTAAGGAGCATAAAATACCATTCTACGTTGCTGCTCCCACATCCACATTTGATCTCTCAAGGGCATCCGAGGATGTGATAATAGAGGAGAGAAGCCCAGATGAGGTCGTATACGTCGGTTCGACAAGGATAGCCCCTGAGGGAGTGAAGGTTATAAATCCAGCCTTCGACATCACACCAATCAGATATGTTGATGCAATTATATGCGAGAAGGGGGTTTACACGCGGAGGGAATTCCTAAAGCTCGTGGAGAAGACATAAAACGGCATGGCTGGGGGACGATTAAATGAGCGGCGAAGAAGAGAGAGAATCTAATCGAAGGGAGAACCTTCCAATCCACGGGATCCTAAGGGAAGATGGAGTTCTCATCCCAGCCTCAGAGGATATTGAGGGACTTAAGTCACGTGGGTATGGAACGCCGAAGAATGATGATCTCATACTCGCATACTATGAGGCTTTATATCTGCTGAGCAAAGGGATACTTGAAGTCAAGGATGAAGAGACAGGTAAGAAATTGTCATTTGAGGATCTACTTGAGAAGGCTAAAAGCGTCAATGAGGATGCATGGGTCAAATATCTCGTTTATAGGGATCTCAGAAGCAGGGGCTACTTCGTCAGGGAGGGATTCGGATTCGGAGTTGACTTCAGAGTTTATGAGAGGGGAGAGTATGGAAAATCAGCCGCGGCATATATTGTCCTCGGAATAAAAGAGGGAAAACCTATTAAGATTGAGGATCTCGCGATGATCTTGTCTCGTGTTCAGAGCATGAAGAAGACACTCATATTATCCGTCATCAGCAGGAGGGGGGAGATAGTCTACTATTCGCTCTCACGTTTAAGCTTCACGTGAGAAAGAGTTTAATGCCAGATAGTCAAAGAGAATATGAGCCTCTTAGGGAATAATCTTCAGGGAGGACCCGCCTACGCCCATTCCAAATCAGCCAGTTAGGGGGATGAGGGATCTACTTCCAGAAGAGGCTTTGAGACTTAGGTTAATAGAGGAGAAGGCAAGGGAGATCGCGAGGCTCTATGGATATGAAGAAGTGATAACCCCCCTCATCGAATACTATGAGCTCTTAGCAGCGAAGATAGGCGAAGAAAACAGGAAGAGAATGTATGTCTTTGAGGATCTCGGAGGCAGAAAGGTGGCCTTAAGGCCTGAATTCACCGCTTCAATCGCGAGGCTAATAGCCACGAAGATGCGGATGAAACCAAAGCCCATAAGGCTGTTCTCAACTGGAAGTCTATACAGATACGATGAGCCTCAATTCGGGAGATACAGGGAGTTCTGGCAGGCAAACTTTGAGCTCTTCGGCTCTGAGATGCCGGAGGCCGACGCCGAGATCATACTTTTAACCGACGATCTCTTCTCTAAGATTGGCTTAAAGAATTACTGCTTTAAGATCGGCCATGTAGGAATCTTAAGGGGGATCTTCGAGGAGGAGGGAATCGGAGAGGAGAAACAGAACGGCATAATGCAGTTGATGGATAAGAAGGAATGGGATGAGGCTTTAAGGTTCATCAAGCAGTCTGCTACCTCCCAGAAATGCTTAGATTCGATAAGAGGGCTCATAGAGATCTCTGGGAGGAGTACATCTGTACTCGATGAGATCAGGGAGGTAATTGAAGATTATCCCAGAGCTATCAATGCAGTCGAGAATCTAAATGAGATAATCAGCCTTTTAAAGGCTGGGGGATTAAACACCGACTTTACGGTAGAGGCTGGATTTGCGAGGGGACTAGAATACTATACCGGATTGATCTTTGAGGTTTACGTTTCGGAGATGGATATTGCCTTGGGGGGAGGGGGAAGATACGATAAGCTAGTTGAACTCTTCGGAGGGGAGAGAATTCCAGGGGTTGGAATGGCCGCTGGGATTGATCGTATCTCATTAGCACTTGAAAAGCAGGGTGTAGAACTACAGTATGAAAAGCCCGAAAGGATCATCGTGATCCCCATAGAGAGATCCATGCTTGGAGAAGCATTCAGGGTTGCATCAGCCCTCAGAGAAGGAGGATTCTCAGCTGAGATCGAATCTATGGGCCGCTCAATAGCACGTGCGCTCTCAGATGCCGATAGGAGGGGAATATCTTTCGCGGTTATTCTCGGACCTAAAGAGATGCGAGAGGGCATGGTGGCTCTTAGATGTATGGCCAAGAGGAAACAAGTAACCGTGAAGATGGATGAATTATCAGATAAGATAAGAGAGTTAATCAGCGAAGATTAATCGCCCAAAAAGGCAGCTCATCATACAAATCGCTTATACATTAATCCTTAAATCATCAAGCCTAAATAATTATTCATGAGCATTCCATACCGGAAGGCATTATTGATGGGATCGGATAAGAAGATTGAAGATCTGCTTGGAAGAATAGACGAGTTAATAAGAATGCTCAAATTCTTAATCGATGATCTAACGGAGATCTCCGATGCGCTGAAAGCCTCGGTTGGAATGCCTCTTCAAGCTCAGGAGGCCAACCCGCCTGAAGAGCTGAAGCCCCCAATCACCACCCAGCAGACTTTAATTCCAGAGGAGACATTGGCCACAAGTGCTGCTCCTGAGAGGGCAATAACAATCGAGAATATTCAAGATCTGTTTCCACCAGATCTCGCTAATCTCCTCTACTTTGAGGATGCAGGAGAGCATATAATCGTTAAGCCCAGACAATACTTGGGCTCCGATAATTTCCGCCGTGTCGCATCTATAATACGCGATAAGCTGAGCGGAGAATACATCAGCGCTGGAAAGGACAGCCACTTCAGAGTGCCTAAAACATAGGCTTAAACTATATAGATGCTTAAATGTAGAACATATCCTCAGGAGTTCTCCTAGTCCTCTCAGCAGACTCGCTTATCTGCTGGGCTGCCATGCCCTTACTCACTCCCTTCTCAGTAACTTCCATATCATACTTTATGAATTCAGTTATGAACTCCGTTAGCTTCTTATTCATCTCCTCAAGTTCCTTCTGACTGAACGTCACCATTATATCTGGATTATTAATCCAATTTAGCCATCCGAGAATGCTTCTATGCAATGCATAAAGCGAAAATCTCATTGATTGAATAAGATCCAGCCTGTCCTTATCCTTCTTCTGTGACATCCGCTCTATCTGCTCAAGGATCTTCTGGCAAGTCTCAATCCATCCTTGACCCAAAATAATTACACCTCATCACGATTCATTATAATTTCTCCTCAAGCGCCTATTATTCCTTTTGGTTTTCGGATCCGCCACTAATAGAGTATCCTAAAGCCCTGAAACCTCCCAGTTGGCTCCTCCCATGAAACCTCAACCTTCCTCACAATGGCTCCGGGAGGCCCCCTGTGACAGAACGCGATCATCCTCTCAACATCCTCCTTCTCACCCTCAAATACAGCCTCAACCCTACCATCCGGAAGATTTCTCACCCATCCTGCAACCCCAAGCTTAACGGCTAAACATTTAGTCTCGTACCTAAAGAATACTCCCTGAACGCGGCCGCTGATGAGGACATGAGCCCTCACCTTCACGGCGAGCCACCCAACTAACAATCAATCAGCATCAAAGGTATTCTTTCACGAGACCCTCTTGAAGGTTATGGTTTGATTTGAGAGTATTACGTCATAAACTTGATTTACATCGAATTTTACGTCAAGCTGCTCATACTCCTCCTCCGTCAGGAAGAGTATTATCTTCGGCTGGTAGAGCTGCATTCTGGCTCCGAAGATCGGTATCTGCTGCTGAATCGCCTTAACCATCTCTTGGACCATTCGTGCCTCCTCACTCTGCGGCCTAATCGCGAAGCTTGGAACTACACTCTCCTCTATGAGCTCTATCCTCTTACCCAAGTTTCCCGAGGCATCCTTCATGGATTCAATCCTATGAACTATAACTCTCACTTTCTCTCTCCCCGAAACCTTATTCCAGATCGCCTAAGATTTAAACGTTACATCATAAATGGACAATGAAACATTTGAACATTTCCTTGTGGCAGTTCAAAATTATAACGTCCACTCTACATTTTTATCGTTTATGTCATACTCTTCCAACTTAAAGCCTTATAGGCAAGTATCGCGACATAATTGTATATTATCATGTATGGATATATGTGGAGAGCAAGGCGATGAAGCTCGTAACAGTTCTACTGCCCGAAGCATACCTTGAAGGGTTAGATGAGCTAGTGAGGCAGAATATGTATCCGAGCCGAAGCGCGGCGATAAGAGCCGCCGTCAGAGACCTATTAAGACGGGAGCTCTGGAAGAGCAGATAAAT